>ENA-OOXJ01000763-OOXJ01000763.1-human-gut-metagenome-genome-assembly--contig:-NODE-763-length-24541-cov-6.219309_pt1 | contig 24541 bp, 20 predicted proteins | sample MGYA00241587_ERZ501343 | MGnify/ENA primary metagenome ERZ501343 (study PRJEB25962, sample SAMEA2042918) | human gut metagenome | biome: human gut; feature: human-associated habitat; material: faeces... | reverse complement strand
GCCTCATTTACAGCACAAGCCGCTTTATTTTTTCGGAAGGCTTTTTCTTTGCCTACTGCGAAGCAATTTTTAAGGGATGAACATAATTTTTTAACATGAAAACTTGTCAGACAAATGCAATATATTGTTTCTTTGCCTTGATTTATGCCAGGATTTGTGATATAATATGTATGTCAGTATGTACAGTCAGAGTTGACTTCGTTTGGTTCGTGGAAACACGAGCGGCATCGTATCGTTAGATATGGATGCATTATTTCGCGGCACATGTTCGTCTTCATACACGCTATATCACCGACTTATTAAGAGTCAATAGGTCGGTATGTTTGTAGTCGTATAAGTCGTAATAGTAGTGCTGACGATAAAGGCAGAACAGACTGGATCAAGCTGGTTTGGGAAGTCGGATTTGTGCTGGTGCAAAAATAGTGATACACGGCTGCATATCTCCAATGTTATTGGCGGAACTGGAAGTCCCTTCGCCTTAGGCGAAGGCCAATAATAACAAAGGAGGTGAATTCCGTGAAGAGGGCGGACAAAAACATCGTTATCAACGTAAACAACGTTGGTATCGATAACAAGGTGGAAGTTAATGTCAACATTAACAAATCACCAATCAAAACCCCTGCTGCCGTTGTAATTGCGCTTAGCGTAATTGCAGGAGCAGCCATACTGGCTGTATCACTCTGCTGTCCCGAAATGCTTGTTGATGTTGTTCGTTTTATCATCGACATAGCATCTGGTAGCTAACACCAGCACATTTTTTTACAAAGTGAGGTACTATGCCTTTGATATATACAGATTGCCCGCTTTACGGCTTAAAATCAAAAAAATTGTTAAAGAGATTGCTTCGTATAAATAACAATCAAATGATGAGGCAGACTCATATTGCTTCATTGGTTTCTCCCTATATTGATAAATCGGGAAAACCTCGTTTGATTGAGCCCCCACATGAGGAATTAAAAATTATTCAAAAGCGAATAAAAAACTGTCTGGGACGAATTACGGTTCCGGATAATGTTTTTTCTGGGATAAAAGGTAGATCATATGCTGACAATGCTCGATTTCATGTAGGAAACAACCGAAGGAACCTGTACAAAATAGATTTGACAGCATTCTTTCCGTCCATAACTCGCGACACGGTTTATCGCTTTTTTGCAGAGGACTTACTCTGTTCTCCAGATGTTGCACAGCTTTTGACGGATCTAACAACTATTGACTTAGAAACGTCAAACACGAAAAATATAGACGAGATACGCTTATTCTTAAAGGAGAAAGGCGTTTCAACATATAACCATCTTATATCGGGAGCACCAACAAGTCAGATATTGTCCTATTTGGTGAATCACCAAATGTTTGACGAAATGCAAAAAATCGCGGATGATAATAATATTACCATGACAGTATATGTGGATGATGTGACTTTTTCCAGTGAGAATCGAATTTCAAAGGACTTTAGGGACAAGATCATTGCGATCATTAGAAAATACAATTACCAGATTTCAAAAAAGAAAGTTAAGCGGTATACAAAGCTCTATCCCAAATTGGTCACAGGTGTTATTATTGATGCTACGGGAAAAATTGTGTTAAAAAACTCCATGCGCCAAAAAATCATCATTGCGTACAACGAGCTAAAAAATGATCCCGATAACGCAGACATTAGAATGCGCTTAAAAGGTTTACTGATAGCTGCAAGACAGGTGAACAAGGACGCGTTCCCGACGATATATAAGTTCGCATTTCAAACGGAAGAAAACAAGTAACTTTTGGTGCAAATACCCTTGATTTACGCACCGTTTGGTGCTAATATCGCAAAAATCAGCCAAAAATGAGGTTTTTGCCCCACTTTCGGCTGATTTTTTGCTTATAATCGGCTTTTATCCACCACTTCGGAAAAATCCCCTGACGGCAGAAACGCGGCTTGTGCCATAGTTACAGCACAAGCCGCTTTCTTTTTTCGGAAGGCTTTTTCTTTGACTACTGCAGCGCAATTTTTAGGGGCTGTAAAAAGCACCATAAAGCAAGCAAAGACAAAAGCTACTTCAGTCCGTTTGTAATTCCCTGCAAATCACACATTTATCCAATCTCTCAAAAAGCGAATCGAATCTCTTGTCTGCTCTCATGATGTCAAAACAATCGCGCTTAAAGACTTTTTGATAATCAAGCGGGACGATCCAATTCCACCAATCATTATGCAACATACTGATTTCTTTGTATTCTTTACCGTCTTTTTCGATCCAATTGATTTCACATTCCAAAGTAAATCCTTTTAATGCGGGAGACGAGCATCCTATTTTGAACTCATCCTCGGTGATGGATATAATCTGTTCAATCACACGCAATGTGTCTTCGAATGCATCATAAGCTTCATTCATTTTTTTGAGTTTGGCAAACGAAGCCGTATAGCGTATTCCAAGTTCTATTCGCTCTTCACACCACAAATCTGCGCCTGTTCCTCCGCTGATCAAATGCTTCCTGTCGGGAAACAGATTGTTTACGGCATTGAGATAATGGAGCTGCGTTTCACAAAACCAAATAAAATGATTTGGGTCGTCGCACAAATAGACTTGCCAATCGTTCGCCGCACTTATGATATGCGAAAGCTCCGTCCATAGAACGTACTGCCGCACAGGCTCGATTTTGTCAAGTTCCTCGCGCATTTTATATCTGTTGAACAGTAGTGTGGAACGGGACATATCTTCACGACTGGCATATGCGTCCAAAAAAGCATCGATGTGTTCATCATCTTCCATGTTCGCCATACATTCGATAACCGCATAATGCTGGTCTTTGGGACACACTCTGAATACTTCTTCTGCCAAAAGCCGCATTTCCTCAAGAACACTTTTGTCTTGAAACAAGCGAACCTTCCAAATTTCGTTGTACATTCCCCAAAACCAATATTGTTGATAATCCTTGAGATTACGTCGTATTTCCCGCATTATCTCAACGGTTTCCTGAACATCCTTTGCACGAACGGCAATTTCGAACGATTTTTGAAGCTCCGAACAGCGTTTTTCCTTTTCTTCTTCCGTAACTCCAAGCAACGCGTCTACCGACGTTTCAAAAAACGACGCAATCATGGGCAGCATTTCGATATCGGGATAGGTCGCACCTATTTCCCAGCGGGAAATTGCCTGCGGAGATGTCCCGAACTTTTCAGCCAATTGTTCTTGAGTGAGATTCATTCGTCGTCGGTTTAAACGTATTTGATTTCCAAAATTCAATTTCATACCATATCTCCATTCTGTCAGTATTTGCGCAAATCCTATGTTTTACCGGCGACAATAGTATACCGTATTTTACGAGCACGATCAAGCGCACAGTTTGTGAGATTTTTTCTCAATATGTGAGAGAAGTAAGTTCGGCCTCGGCAAATTTCCATGACGGCAGAAAAGCGGCTTGCGCCGCATTTACAGCACAAGCCGCTTTTTTTCGGAAGGCTTTTTCTTTGACTACTGCGGCGCAAAATTTACTCTGCGTTTTGTTCCAGCATTACAATGAGTTTCTTAAACGCATCTTCATCTCTGACAAAATCAAATTGTCTGTTCTCCAATGCTTTTAATTTGAGATTGCAGGCGTTCCCCTTATAATTCTTGGTCGTATTTGCTTTTTTGTACTTCAATCTATTCACCATAGGTGCTGTATAATCCATATCTTTCAGATTCGCTTCAATAACCGCATAGCGACAGCTCTCTGCCAAAGCGTCAAGCGTTTTTTGCGAATCGTGCATTTGTGCGTACTCAAAAGCTATCATAGAGTAAAAATGCGACAGGTCAAACGCATAAAATCCTACGTTTCCGTCTGCATACAAACGCTCCATAATATCAATGGCAAACCGAAATGCCTCGATTTTTTCCTCATGTGAAAAAGAAATTTTTGATGTCATACGCAAAGCAGTCATTGCTGCCGTGTGGATCAGAGAATCTATATAGCTTTGGCACGACTCAACCCCATCTTCGCCGTCTAAAATAATCGCCCGGAGTTCCTCCCTTGTCACATAAAAACCGCCGCACATATCTGCATAGTAAAGAGCTTTTTCCTTGTCAATGCCATCATAAGTGTAACAAAGGCACTGAAGTGCGTTTTCTCTTTGCCTTGCGTCCGTGGTTTTCTGTAAAAGCTTCTCTCCGAGTGAAATAATACGTTCTGCCTTGTCCTTTGGACACGGATAGATCGCCTCTCTGTTTATAGCAAACATTAACCCTTCGATCGCGCGGCTATCGTTCGGAAATTCCGCATATGCCCGTTCCCATAATTCAAGATTCTTTTCGTTCTCACCGTTTTTTTGATAAATGGCGGCTTGCCGTTCATATTCAGCAATTGCTTCTTCCACTCTTACCTGATCCACGCACAAAAGCTCATCCACCGTTATGTCAAAATAAAATGCAATGCGCGGCAAGAGTGTAATGTCGGGAAAGCCTTCGCCGCGCTCCCATTTTCCGACCGATTGCGGTGTAATGCCGAGATGATTGGCAAGTGCTTCTTGTGTGATATTTTTCTGTAAGCGCAATGAACGCAGTTTGTCTTTCAAATTTATTTGCATATTGTGTTCCCACTTTCATTTAGATTGATAAGCGCTTATCTTGGCTACATTATACCATGCTTCACCATTGATATCAAGAACCGCAATGTTTATTTTCAGGCGCAATATACAACCCGCAGTTGTTTCGACCGCTTTTTCTTTGCCTACTGCAACGCAAAATTTAAGGGCTGACCGTCATGGTCAGCCCTTATTTGTCGCCTTCTCGCCTGCCTTGATTTCCGCAATCTCCTTCTTCATCTCCGCAATCAGTGCCTTGAGCTTTTCCTCGCACTCCTCTCGCGTGGTGGCGTAGATGTTCTTTGCGATTCGTTTGCCGTTCACGCGTGGTGAGAACCTGCCCTCATAGAGATGGTCGTTTATCATCGTCACGCAACCCGTGCCGGGCTTGCGTATCTTGCCCTTATACGGCTCAAATTTCGGCTCTGTCGGCTGATTGTCCGCTTCACTGTCACTTGCCTTGTCCGTTGCGTTCGGCTCGGGAATGGGCGTGTCAGCCCCCGCAATTACGCGGTCAATCCTTGCCGCCGCCTGCTGTTGCATCGTGTCGGTGATATGGCTATAAATATTGAGCGTGGTTTCCGCGCTGACATGACCTATCATGGCAGACAGCGTTTTGATGTCCATGCCGTTTTCCAGTGCCATGGTGGCAAAGGTATGGCGGAGATCATGAAACCGCACCCGCTTGCAGTTTGCGCGTTCCAGTATCTTCTGAAACCGATGATAGACCGCCGAAGGGTGTCGCAGTCCCGTCATACATTCCGTGTAGAAAAAATCCCGCCAATCGGGGTAGGCCTCGATCATGCCGAGAAATCTCTCAAGCTGACCGTCGTCCAACACCTGCTTGTCGGGATAATTTGGCTTCGGAACGGTTGTGCCGTTTGTGGGATTGCGCACGATGAGCCGTTCCTTCACCGCCGCGTCGAGTGCCTCGTGAAGCATCATGTGGATGCCGCGGACCATGCCGTCACCTTGCGGTCTTCGTTTTGCCATTGTTTTTCTTCCTTTCGTAAGTTTTTTCGCCAACTGCAAAGATACCACAGGTTCGAGTGAATATCTTAAGTGCGCACACGCCAAAACACTTGCAGGAGCAGGTGGCGGGCATCGCCTCCATGGACAGGTTTGTCCACGCAATATGCATTCCTGCCGCGATACTGATAGATCGGCATATTTTGAATACTTCATGACATCCACTTGAAATGCCTACCACATTTGTTGTGCCCGGCAAGCAAAGGGCTTACCCGCATGTTGGGCGCTGTCGATTCCGATATTTTTCGAAAAAATCAATTGCAACTTGTAAAAATCCCAAATAGCGATAGGTGGACAAATAAAATTTACGTGCTATAATAAAAGTACAGTCCGGCCGGCTGAATTTTTCGGAGGTATACTACTATGACTTTCGGTCAGATTATCAAGAAACTGCGCCGCGACGCAGACATGACACAAGAGCGACTTGCGGAGGTTCTTTCTGTATCCGCACAGGCTGTCAGCCGCTGGGAAACGGACACCGGCATGCCCGACGTCTCGCTTCTGCCGCCCCTTGCCAATCTTTTCGGCGTTACGACCGATTATCTTCTCGGCGTTGACATCACCAAGAAGGACGAAAACATCGATGCTATCCGCGAAAAGGCAAACGCCTATTCCGATCGTGGCTATTTTGCCGAAGCACGTGAAATTTTGGAGCAGGGACTGAAACAGTATCCGAACAACTATCGGATGATGCGGGACCTCATGTACGTTTCCTTTTATCAGTACCGCGCCGCATCGGATGCAAAAGACACAGAGCTTGCCGAAAAATACAAGAGCGAAGCGATTGACCTCGGAGAAGCCATTCTTGCGGGCAGCACCGAGGACCGCACGCGCCACAGCGCCGTTCAGATTCTCTGTTTTCTGTACAAAAACAGTGAAAACGCCAAAAGAGCCGTAGAACTTGCGGAATCTATGCCTTCCATGGCAATTTCGCGCGACTTTCTCCTTCCCGACCTCACCGACGGCGACAGACGCTATGAGAAAACGCAGAGAAAGGTATTCGATCTGGTGCAGTTTCTGGAGGTTGCGATCGGCGGCATGAATGTGAAGCTTGATTCGGGCGAATATGCTTACACGAGCGAGATGCGGGCGGCTTTGCGCGACAAGCAGATTGCGTTTCTCCATCTCATGTTTGAAAATGGCGATTTCGGCTTTTTCGACACACATCTGCACTATATTCACAAAAATCAGGCAATGTACTATGCCAAGGTGGGCGACAACGAAAAGGCGATTGAGCACCTGCGGCACGCGGCGGAGCATGCGCTTCGGTTTATAAAGCACATGAACAAAGAGCCGTACACGTCGCTGTTGTTCCGGAACATGCCGGCAGGTAGCTTTGCCACCACCGGGACAAACAACGATGCGGCGGAACTGCTTAACTCCATGAGACAGCCTGTTTTTGACAACATTCGGGACACGGAAGCTTTCAAGTCCATTCGGGATGAGCTGTCTGCTTATGCCGGGAAGTGGGATGTCTGATTGTTTTATAATGGATTGAGGGATGGCGGGAGGAGCGTTGCAGTTTCCTTGCAGGTTTCTCTGCATAAACTCTTTCTCCCCACCCCACCCCACCATAGCTAAGCCGTTTGCTTCACTGCAAGAAGTAAATTCCTGCAAACTTTTAGCTTGACCAACTTGCTTTAATCTTCAGTGGGAGCCAAAGAGTGGGCCACGGAAAAAAAGGACTTCGGCATCTGAGCCGGTCCTCTCCAGTGGAAAAATTAGCTTGTGCAGGCAAACCAACTATAAGTTTCCGCGCGTAGAGCATTATTCTTTTTTCATGCTACACCGTCAGACCCTGTCATAGCGTGTCTGTTCGTCGAGCCATTCGAGCAGTCTGTCCCGCGGAATGATGATGCGTCCCGTCACGATTTTCAGCTTCGGGAAGTTCTGCTCCCGCACCAGCTCATAAGCACTGGCACGGGAAATGCCGAGCAAGTCTGCCACATCCATCACGGTCAAGTACATCGGCAGTTCCTCCCGCGTTTTGTAAATTGAGTGCTTCATTTTACGCGCCTCCTTTCCTCTTTTCGTATTTTTCAAGCGCGGCTTTGAAATTCAGCCGCGCGGATGCCTCCCGTATCTGCTTTTCAAAATATGCCTGCTCCACCGGAGCGAGCGGGCAGAGCGTATAGAGCAGGCTCCCGTTGTGCGTGCGCCCGTCACGCGTTTTCACGGTCGTGCGCTCGGTGGTAATCATCCCCTTGCACACAAGCCCCTCCACATGTTTTGCCACCGTGTTGTTGCTCATGTTCACCGCCTCGCCGATGGTGGCATAGCTCGGATGGCACTGAAAGGTTTTTCTGTCCTCGCAGTACATCAGATAGGTGTAAACGAGAATTTCACCCGCGGTCAGCCCCAGACGAAAGATGCTTTTCGGCATCGGAAAATATTCGCCGGGAATGTCGCGGGCGTTGTGACTGTAAAATGTTCCGTACTGTTTTCTCAATAAAAACTCCTCCTTGCAAAAAAATAAGAGTGCCGATTGCTCGACACTCTTTTTTGTAACCTTAACTCAATATCCTTTTCTCGATATATGCGTTTTTAGACAACCCGTAGGCTCGCGCCTCGCCGTACAGTTCTCTTGCGGGTTCTCCGCTCTCGGTGTCAATCAAAGCATTGATCGCTCTGTTGATAGCCACCCTTGCCATGTCGTATTTCGACTTTTGTCCATTGAGCATTTTCCATTCGCCGATTAAAAAGTCATTTTGCGACTTTTCTGACTTCAACCATGGGAACAATCGCATACCGAGGTCAAATACGTCACGCTCCGCGCTACCAAAAGCCTTCAAGCAAAGAGCGTAGTACAATGTTTCGTAAAAAATGTAATTGTCGGAGGATTCGTTTGCCTCTAAAAATGATCTGAAATTATTTTTGGCAAGCTCCAGGTAACCAACAGGTGTTTTCACCGCCGGCGTCACCGACAACGCCGCGTTATGGCACTCAAATGTGATTGCTCCTATGCCGCTCATACCTACATTTTTACTCAAAGCGTTTTTGTAACAGTCCCACCAAAAGTCTGCAAAGCCGCCAAGCTCCAGAGTAAAGCGTTGCGTGGCGTCGCTGACAGGCCAAAACAGATATTTTGATGGCTTATCCTTCAAAAAGTCGGCAAACTCACAGTGATTTTTGTAAAGGTTGTTACTGTCCCTCAGCAAAGCAAAACTGTCGGAAATATTCCAATACGCAAAACCTATTTCGTCGGTTCCCTCTAACTCATTGCTGCGAAGGGCGGCTTGTAAAAAGTCGATAACAGCAAGATCTTGCTTGCGTTTTTCCTCCTGCGAGAAAAGAGCACGCTCACATGCAAACTTCAGTTTTTTAAAGTTTTCAATAAATTCGGAATTCATTATTTGCTCCTTTTGTTATGGTGTACGCCATCATGCCGTCCATAAGCGGAGCATCGTGGTCAGCCTTGACCACACCGAAGACAGAGTTGTTATTGCCTTCGTAGAGCGCGTCGAGAAAGCGCTTGCACTTCTGCTCGAAGGGCATATCCTTTGGCATGAATTTGAAGTACTTCACGCTGCTCTCGGTGATGACCAGCTTAATGTCCTTGATATCGCGCGCCGTGGTGTAGCCTGCAAGCCGGCTTACCTGCGTAATATCGTTATCAAAGAACCAATCCTGCAGGTTGGTGTTGAAAGCACAGGTCTTGAAGAAACGGTTGCGCAGAAGCATCATACCGTGCATGCCGTATCCGTTCGCGTTGAATATCTCGGCATCCAGCAAAGCCTCGCCGTCCCAGATGACGTTTTCGATCTCGGTTTCTTCCTCCTCTGCCCGAAGGTCGTGCGTGTCGGTTTCCTTAACGCATATTACATTTTCGGTAAAGCGGCTGATTCTGTCGCGAATAATAAGGATGGATTTCTTGGGAAGCCTGATTGTGCGCTCGATGCTGCTGAGCGTAAGCGCGATATACGCCTGCCAGGAAGCCTGATCGTAGGCAGTGTCGGCAGAGAGGTCGCAGGAGCTCCATGCCATCATGTCCGCATACAGCGGTTCGGCAATAAAGAGGCAGCGCCCGTCGCGGCTTGCTCCCGCGCTTCGCTTGTAGCGGACATAGTGGATGCCGTCAATATCGAAGCCATGGGTGTAGAGATGCTCACGGATCGCCCGGCAACTGATATCCGTGGGGATAGTCTTGTCGCTTCGCTTATATGAGCGCGTATCGGAATCATATTTGAAATACTTGCCGAGGATTCCTTCCGCAATCGGTTCTTCCACAGGTGCATACCCGCTGTTCTCCCGGAAGGATACGTCTATGGCGATCAGCGTCGGCTTGCCGCCTACGGTGCTGATGCAGATGTGATCCTGCATATCCGCGTCGGTAACGCTGTAACCGTTCAGAACGTAGCGGTTGCCGTAGGATTCATACAACTTGATCGCACGGTTGAAGGAAAGGCACACAACGGCGCGGCAGAATCGCTTCTTGCCGTCGAGATAAGGGTAAGCAAGCTCGCTTTTGTGCCGATCGTACACCTCAGCAAGCTTTAGGGTATCAAGGCTCTCATCGAGAACGCCCCTGAACGCCTTGGAATCGGGCTTGCCGTCTTTTGTGGCGGTAAAGCCCTCGTTCTTATACAGCACACTGCCTTCAAGGGACATGATACGCATGCTTTCATATTTTTTCGTCGCCATTGTAACACCTCCTTCTGTTCTGATGTTTTGACTTTACCATGTTTTGCGACTTGCTTAAGATACTCTTGCGGATTGAATTTCGGACAAAGGGGACATTGACTATCAAGGCCTCAGAATGAGGCCTTGCTTTGAAAAAAGCGTCGGTAATGGGCTTCACGCCTTCATTCTGATGGCATGAACGCCGAAATCAAGGCAACAAAACGTTGCTTTGATGAAAGAGCCGATTTTTCCGATCAGATAGCATCTCTACCATTTATCCGAAATCACGGGTTTGCACGAAACGACATAAAAAGCGCTGTTTTCAGGGCTTTTCCGGCTTTTTCGAAACCTTTTTTCGAAATGCCGAAAAAGAAAACTGTAAATTTGAGGTTCAAAAATGCAAATTTGTGTTTGACCTTTGCTTTTCGCGAATAAATCCGCGTCCACGGCGGACGCCTTTTCTTTGAATACAGCGAGGGAGATATTGGGGGATGAAACCGCTTATACGCCTAACCGCTGACGGATGTCATTGAGCCACAAAATATGTTGCCTCAACAAATATCAACAGAAACGGTCGCTCAGAAATCATTCAAATCTTCCGCATGAAGTGCATATTCACCTCGGTCGATTTTCATTTGTTTTATCGGTATAGATAGGCTATTTGCAATAGAGCGAAGCCGTTGCCTATTTTCCTCATTACACATTGAGCCAACGTAAACACAAGATGGCTTTGGCATTTTAACATTTGGATCATTATCCTGCTGCACTAAAATGCGCCACTCCTGTTCATATGACCACTCGGCATCTTTTGTCAGCAGCGCGGTCATCATAGTTTTAGCGGTTTCAATCGTCTCCTCTTTCGAAGGATGGATCGCCGCGTTCCATGGCATCTTAATTCTTTTGTCGGTATATACTACCGGGAATGGCAGTAGGCTTAAATCAGTCATTTTGCTAAAATCATATTCTATGCAAAAACCTTTATGCCCATCAGCATAATGCGACCACATCAATCTGTTCTTATAGTCTCCTGCTAAGCATCCTACAAGAAATAATGATTCAAGTCTTTCGTTGAGCTGTTGCTCGAGTTTTTTATAATATTCCTCTAATTTTACGGCAGCCTCGTGCTTTTCCGGTTGCAATTTATCACTTAATAATCTGATACAAGCTATTTCGTCGGTATCATCCGATATTCCATTTCTTTTTGCAATGTCAGAAAAAGAGACACCCTCATTAGAAGTAATGTCTATTGAGCCATCTGATAAAATTTTAGCCATCGCATGCGAAATCATACCACGACTGATATCCATTGCGGAAGAAAGTGACGGATTAATTGTTGCTCCAATCAATATTTCAACAATAGCATTACCGTTTGACATTAATGCGTTATTTACTTCGGTTTCTGACGTGCACTTCTCGGTTGCCTTAACAAAATCAATAATTGCCTTGCTATTAAGCCAGTAGCGAATGACGTTTTGTTCTTCCGGTGGATAACTTTCCAACAACCTTTCTTTATTGTACACTAACAAAAAATCAGCAAACATTTTCTCGATTTTGTCTTGTTCCAGTCCGTATAGAGCTTCAAAAAGAGAACGAAAATCAAGACCGATTTTGCAGTCAAACGGGTCATTAAAAGCAGATGGCGGCGCACAGTATAATGTACAATTCTCTAAATTCGAAATTGAATATCCGTTTTCATCGAAAAAACGATACTTATACAGCTTCCCACCGGTTTTATTGACCAAATAACGAAATAGCTCTTTTTGACTCGTTTTTCCTTCATCCGCATTGGGAGCCGTTTGAATTAAATTGTGTAAAAACTCATAATCACTTTGGTTGCAAAACATAGCTGCTCCTTACTCACATTCTTTAATGCGAAAACGGAATTTATATTCCAAATCTACTTTTCTCCTCTCAAACTCTTGTAAATCTCGCTGACGAAGATACCGAGAACCTCTTTCTTCATTTCGTCGTTAGAAAGAAGCAACGAGAAAAAGTCCTGATTTTGCGAAAGTCCCTCGATCAGCGCGTCGTCGATACCGTCGAAATACGAAAACGCAAAGTCGCTTTCCGTGTTTGCTTTCGCACTCTCGCGCAGTTTTTCGGACTTCATCATCAAGTCTTTGATTTGAAGCATTGCCTTGATTACGACGTCGTTATCGTAGGTTTTGCCCGTTTTGCTGTTGATTTCGTCGATAATCTCCGAAAGACGTTTTACCTTGTCCTCGTTCAAATTAAAGTCGTCCGCCGTTGGCAGTTTTACGATCGGATCGGGCGTAACTTTGGTTGTTTTATGTTCTTCGCCTTTCTTCTGAATAAAGTTGTCCGCTTTAATCTTACCGGACAAATCGAAACCGCCGCCCGGCTGAGAGATATTTACGAACGAAACGAAGTAAGTCAGAAACAGATACTTTTTATGCAGTTCCACGTCCTCGAAACACGATACCTGTATCAGGAACTCGTAAAAACGGATAAAATGCCGCACGACCGCCATTATCTCGATTTGTTTCATCAATTCGTATTCTTTCAGCTTTTTCTCGGCGCGTTGCAGATAGAAACGCAACTGATTTTTGTCCTTTGCTTCGATAATCTTTTTGTAGATAATCTCCGCCGCCATATTCACGTCGTAAGGATCTAAAATCATATACCCGTCGAGTTTCGCTTCCAAGTCATATACCGCCGTCGGCGTAACCGAATTTGCAAGCAACGTCGTGGTATAATACGGCGCGAACGCCTTGACAACATCGTCGTATGTATTCACGAAATCGAGAACAAACGTCTTTTTCTCAAACGGCGGGCAGATACGGTTCAGGCGCGACAACGTCTGCACCGCGTTCACCCCGCGCAACTTCTTCAAAACGTACATTGCGCAAAGTTTCGGTTGGTCGAAGCCCGTCTGATACTTGTTCGCCACAAGCAAAACGTTGTAATCGTACGAATCAAACTTCTTCGGCAGTTTATCTTCCGAAAAGCCGTTCAGAAGCGTTTCCGTGTATTCCGTTTCGTCGTCGGGCAGTTTCACTTTTCCCGAAAACGCCACAAGCGCGTGAATACCCGCGTAGCCTTTCTTTGTAACGTAATCTTCAAAAGCCTGACGGTACTTGACCGCACTTGCACGGGAAGCCGTTACAACCATCGCCTTTGCCATACCGCCGAGTTCAGACAAAACCGTCGTGCGGAAATGTTCGACAATCACTTCCACCCTTTGCGCGATATTCGTTTCGTGCAGTTCCACAAACCGCGCGATTTGCTTTTTGGCTTCCGCAGTCTTATACTTCGGATCTTCCGAAATCTCTTTGTTCAACCGATAATACGTATTGTATTCGGTGAAGTTGGCAAGCACGTCTAAAATAAAGCCCTCTTCTATCGCCTGTTTCATCGAATACAAGTGGAAGGCTTCTTTCTGCCCTTTCGCGTTCAATCTGCCGAACAAGTCGAGAGTGGTCGCTTTCGGCGTGGCGGTAAAGGCAAACATAGAAACGTTCTTTTGTTTGCCGTTGCGCGCAATTTCGTCCGCAATCATATCCTGCGTATCGATAACGCCTTCTTCAAAATCGACTTCGCCCGCGCCGAGCGTCATCGTGATTGCCGCCATATCCTTGCCGGCGGTGGAAGAATGCGCTTCGTCGATAATCACGGCAAAGGTCTTGTTTTTCAGATTTCTCAACGTGTCCACGATATATGGGAATTTCTGTATCGTCGTGCCGATAATCTTGATATTGCTTTGAAGCGCGAGAGCAAGGTCTGCCGACGAACATTTATCGTCCATAACCTTGATAAGTCCCGTCTTGTGTTCGATACCGCGCACCGCGTCCTGCAACTGCCTGTCCACCACCACGCGATCGGTGCAGATGATGATATTATCGAAAACGATTTTGTTCTCTTCGTCGTGAAGGGAAGAAAGTCTGTGCGCAAGCCACGCAATGGAATTCGTCTTGCCCGAACCCGCGCTGTGCTGTATCAGATAGTTTTGCGAAGTGCGATTGACTTCCACGTCCGCTATCGTTTTGCGGATAACGTCAAGTTGATGATAGCGCGGGAAAACCACCTTTTCTTTTACCGTGGTTTTGCCCGTTACTTCGTCCGTTTCTTCCTTGCGCTCGATAAAGATAAACTCCGAGATAAGGTCTAACACCGTATCTTTTTTGAGTATATCTTCCCACATATAATAGACGGAATATTTGTCGGGATAAACGGGATTGCCCTTGCCCGCGTCAATTCCCGTGCCGCTACCCATATTGAACGGCAGAAAGAACGTGCCGTCGTTCGCAAGGCGCGTCGTCATATACACTTCCTGCAAATCCATTGCAAAGTTGACGATACACCCCGCCTTGAAATAGAACAACCGCGTTTTCGGGTTTCTTTGTGTGCGGTATTGCAAAATCGCGTCCTGATAGCTCTGCCCCGCAAAATTGCATTTGAGTTCAAACGACATAATCGCAAAGCCGTTCAGGAAAACCACAAGGTCGATTCTCTCGGTATCGCTCGCCCATACTTCTTCCATTACGGAAAAAATATTTTTATTGTATTTGGCAAGCAAATCTTTATTGAAAGTCGTTGCGGGCTTGGTATACATAAGGTCTAACTTATACCCCGCGATTTCCACGCCGTGTTTTAATACGGATAACAGACTGCTTTTCGCTTTCGTGATTTCGGTGTTGATAAAGTTGACCACCGTATCTTCGGTAACGTCTTTATACACCTTGCGGATCTGCGCCATCGCTTCGGGCTGAGTGTCGTCAAGGAACTTAAACAGCATTTCGCGGTCGATAGCAAACTTACGGTCGAACTTCACGTTTTTCCGCTCTATGTAGCCGTTTTCGGCAACGAGCTTATCTATGATAAACCGCTGATATTCTTTTTCGGAAAGTATGTTGTTCATACGACCTCCTTTTTGCCCGTAACGTATTCGTAAATGAGCGATTTTTTGTAGCCGTCAAGCGTTTCGATTTGCGTTTTTTATCCGCGATAATCATATCTATATTTTCGCATTGGGCATCTAAATAATCGCAAATTTCATTTTCTTCCTTTTTAGTCGCAGGCAAGCAAATATAAATATCTTTCACTTTATCCCAACTTCTAAAATCGCTTGTATTGCCACGTACACCATTTGAAATCAATTTATAGACATTTTGATAAGCAAGGCTTTTCAAGTAATACACGATAAACCGCTTATCCTCTGTGCTATCGCAAACGTGAACTACTCTCGTAATTTTTCCTTTTATTTTTGAAAAACCTATCGCTCCGTGCCAAGTATCCATACCGTGAATTGCAATATCTCCAATATGAATCCCTTGCATAGCGTTATCCTCGCTGACCATTTTACCACAAGCCTTTTCTTCATCTCGAAGCATAACACTACCATTATTTGAGCAAATCAAAGCAGGATCTTCCGCCGAAAACCCTCTCGTCAATTTTGAGCAAACAAAACCGATTTTTGTGATTCTCCAATCGCTTTTTATTTTGTAAATATAGTCCACTCCGCTGCCTTTCATCGGGGCGGACGGATTCAGACCGTGGGTAACGGCTTCGGTGATGACGGAACGCTTATACTGTTCAAGCGTATCAATCTGCGCCTGAATATCCGCTTTCAATCCGTCAATCTTTCCGCACTCTCTATCCAAAAACTCCGCAATTCTCTGTTGCTCTGTGTCAGACGGCGAATAAACCATCAGTTTTGCAAACTCGTCGTAATTCAATCCTTGCCTTACTCCATTCCCCATATTGTAAAAAACTTTTAGAATGTCGTATGTGTGTAACAAGTAATGATAAAAGCGACTGTTGATTCCGTTTTTCGGCTTTAACGCTATGTATGCAGAAGTGATAATTCCACGCTCTTTTGAAAGCCCGGTTCGCAAACTGCGTTTGTCGTTTTGCAAATCCGTCGGACGAATAATTATATCGCCCGCTTCTACAATGTTATAACCGTTATAGTTGCTTGGCAGTAAACCCTCACTCGTGTTTATATCTTTGCGTATTACCTTTCCACAACTCAAAGATAAAAGATTATTTTCCGCTCCAAAAATGTTTTTGTTCTTTCTCTCCGAATAAAAACAATACAAAGGCATTATTGTCCACTCTTTGGGTATCTCTCCTACCCAAGAAATTCCGCTGTCTTTCATCTCTCGCATTTTTCTTGCTCCCCGCCGTATAAAATAACAAGTCTGCACAATTCTTTGCAGGCGTCCGGTTTCACTATGGGGTCTCCGATAAATCTGCGCAATTCATTGTCGCGAAATTGTTCAGCCATCGAAAAATAAACCGTTTCGTTAAATGCCCATGAAAACTCGTCAAAATTGCTCATACCGCAATACAATTGGTCGATCTCTTTAGGCAGACTCCTTTCTCTATCAGCACCTAAAAACTTCGCAAGATAATCATAGTACGGCATTACACACCGCTTTCTGTCATCTGGAAGATTTTTATATGTTTGGAAAATGCTGCTTTGATTCTCTGCAATTTCATTTGGATTCAGGAAATTAGGCGAAATGATTTTGCGGATATACAAAGCCAACAGGACAAAGAACACATCGTACCGGTTTAAATTCTGCCAACCGAAGTCGTTGCATACGTTCATTACGCATTCAAAGTAACGGGTAAGTTCTCTGTTATCCGCCTTATCCAACGCCTTTTCACTACCGTAAAGCAAGCATTGATAAGCCAACTTAACAGAAAATTCCACTTTGTCTTCCGAAATTTGCAAATTGTCAAAGTTCTTAATATATCCACTAAACAAGTTTTTCAGATACTCATTTGCCGAAGTATCAAGCCGAAACGTGTAATTAAAGAATTTGCGCAGATATTCATATCCGTCGATTCCGTATATGGTTTTAACGGTTTCGGCAACGCAAGTCTGATTCATCGTTACGATAACGGCGCAGTTCTTTACATCAAACAAATGATGAAGCCGCTCTAAAATTTTGAGTTGTTCGTCAGGCAGACAACGGTCGATTTCGTCAACGATGATGATAAGTTTTGTTTGCTTTTCCCGATATTCTCCCGCTTGCGTTATCTCGTTCAATATCTCCTTTGTTGCCTTTAACAGCTTTTGATATGACTTAAAATCGCCCAAAGCCTCCGTGTCGATGGGATTATGAAAATCCTTGATAATGGTCTTTATTCCCTCAATAACAGCTTTCAGTTTTTCAATCTTCGTAGACAGTTTAGCCAACGTATTAACGCCTGTTTTTGCGGCTTTCTTTACCTTTTCTTCGGTTCTTTCCACCAAATACAGTTTCTCTTCTATCCCATCAATCACACAAGACAGAATAGCGATAAGCGGATCAGAATAAAAAGTATTTTCCCAAGCATCGTATTTAATAATGATATACTCCTGCTTTTTGGAAAGTTTCTCTTCAATCAATCCCAAAACAAAAGATTTTCCGCTCCCCCACGCTCCGTTGATTGCCAAGCAAAAGTTCTTGTCCTTTTTCAGAAAATCAACTAAACCGCAAATCTTATCTACAAATTCCTCTCTTCCGATTTTATCTTGCAAAGCCATTATTCTTCTCCTTTCACAGCGAATAACGCCTTGATTCTTTCGCTTACATTCTTTTCAAGCGTTAAGAATTTTTCTTCCAAAACCTCGCTCTTTTCGGGTTGCGTGTATTTATAGAAATACCTTGTAAACGGTATTTCCGCGCCGATTTTAATCACGGGCTTTTTCGCGCCGAGATTTTCCTCCCAAAACCATTTCGCATCCGGAACGTAAGGCAACACTTCACGCGCCATATAGGTTTCTATATCCTCGGTATATTTCACAATTTCGGTGTCGCGCGTTTCTTTGTCGTAAATAATATTGCCCTTTTTATCGCGCTGAATTTCCGCCGTTTTGTCCATCTCGGAAAGTCCGTCCGCGATACGCTCTGTCAGTTTTTTATCGCACGACAAAATTCCCGAAAGGTACTTGATGAAACTTTCCGGTTCTTTATACACCTTGTCCGAGATATGCTCTTTCAGCGTTTGCAGAATGTCCTCATATAACGGCTTTCTTTCAAGCATTTCTTCGTATTTTTTCTTATCCTTATCGGCAAGCGCAACACCCTGACTTTCATAGTCGGCAATCTTCGCTTCGTCGTAAACACCTGAAAGCGCGCCTTTCATCAGCATTTGCTCGATACGCTCTTCCGTGATAGCATAACTGCGTTGAAGCGGTTGCATAACGGCATATTCCTTGTAAAGAAACTCCGTGTTATCGTAAATCTTGCAAAAGTCGCTCGGCACGAAGTCGGCGTAAAGGTGCGTAATTCTCTTTCTGTCCTCTCTCGTAATTTCATTCTTCTTGTTGCCGACGGCTTTGCGCAGTTTATGGTAAATCTCGGCGGCGTTGATGAGTTGTATTTTGCCTTTGCGTTCTTTGCGCTTATTTTTCGAGAGAATCCAAACGTAAGTCTGAATGCCCGTGTTGTAGAACAAATCGGTCGGCAAAGCGATAATCGCTTCTATCAGGTCGCTTTCCAAAAGCCAACGGCGAATCTGACTTTCGCCCGAAGCGGTATCGCCGTTAAACAGCGGCGAGCCGTTTTCGATAATCGCCGCTCTGCCGCAAAAGTCGTCCATTTTGTCCACGGCGGACTGCAAAAAAATCATTTGCGAGTCGCCTCCGCTCGGAAGTCCGTGTCCCCATCTGCCCGTTTCGCCTTTGGCGTATTCGTCGCGCACGGCTTGCTCCTGTCCGTCCTTTGCGTCTTTACCCGACCACGGTGTGCCGAACGGCGGGTTTTCAATGACAAAACGCATTTTCGTATCGGCAAAGCAATCGGTTTTGAACGTATCGACGTGACGGAAATTATCCGAGTCCTGATTTTTAATGAGCATTTCGGCAAGCCCTACCGCGTAAGACTGCCCCATAAATTCCTGCCCGAACAGTTTGACTTCCGCCGTAGGATTATAGTGTTTTATGTAGGTATACGCCGTGGAAAGCATACCGCCCGTTCCGCAGGCTTGGTCGAGAACGGTAATAACCTTGTGGCTGTCGAAAATATCATCGCAACCTTCTGCCATTAAAATTTCTACGAGCAGCTTGATAATATCTCTGCCCGTGTAAAATTGTCCGGCGTCCACGTTCTGATAAAATCTGCCAATCAGATTTTCAAAGATGTATCCCATCCTGATACTGTCGTAAGTTTGTACCGACAGATCCAGGGTAGAGAATGCTTCGACAACGGAATACAGACAGCCGTCCTTTTCCATTTTGTCGATATGCTTGTCCATTTCAAGTTCGATAAAAATGTCCTTAACGTTAGCTGAGAAACCGCTGATATAATTCTTGAAATTTGCTGCAATATGCTTGGAATCGTTGCAGAGTTCTTTCAGGTCATACTCGCTCGTGTTATAGAACGAAAACCCCGCGATTTTGCAAAGTGCTTTCGACGGGTAATTCGGGTCTGAATGATAGGCTTTTAACACCGCCTGCTTTGTGGCTTCAAGCGCGCACTCAAAACGGCGCAAAATCGTCATAGGAATTACGACATCGCCGTATTTATCGGGCATATATGAACCGCGCAATTTATTCGCAATGCTCCATATAAAATTCGCTTCAGCTGTAACATCAATGGGAGATTCGTCCCAAAAAGTATCAATAATTTTGCTTTCCATAAGGCTATTTATCTCCTGTCAGTTTTATTGGTTTTTCTCATATGCTTCTTTCAGCCTATCAATTGCCATTTCGGGACTCATGGTGTGGTACATAAGATAGACCACATTCATTGTTTTTGCCGAGGCTTGTTTATAGCTCTCGCGGCTGTTCTCACCTGTATAGAAGTGCCAGTAGCGATAGATATAGCCCATCCAATACAGCGCTTCTTTATCGTAAATCTCGCCGCCTTTGACAAGCTGATCGGCAAGCTCATCCTCCATACGGGAAAGGATATAAGCTTTGCCTGCCCATTGAATATGATGAAACTCTTTATCCATATCGGCAGCAACAGCTGAAGTCATATACGCCTTGACGAAGGCTTCACTTGCGTATCCCCGCTCGGCGGCAAGTTCAAACAGTTGCCCCTGCGTATCGCACAGAGCCATTTGTAAGGAATTCAACATATCATTCGCCTCTCAGAATCTCGTCAAAGAATTTACCTTCCCGACGATACTTTACTTCGATTTCTTCCGCCAGAGCCACGCCTTCTTTTCTTCTTTCTGCACTCATATCCTTGAGCAGTGCAAGTTCCAACGGTGAAAGCGGTTCTTCTTTCAGTATTTTGATCTGTCTGCACGCTTTTTTAGAAATCGCAACATACTGTTTGCCGAGATCAAGCGCGGATAGGCAGTGTATCAATGCCACATCGGTGAGCGTTTTATTAAAAAAGCGGAAAAGCTCGGTATACATACGGTCGTTTGCAATATAACCGATAATCACGTCATAGCCGTCTGCCATGTGCGCATATTTCTCATAAACAGCGGTTCCTTTGGCACTTTCCATCTCCTTACGATGGTAGGCAATCAGCATCGCCCAGTCCATGCCGACATCGACAGTCAGCACTTTCAGTCCTGTCAAATCAAGCTCGACTGCATAAAACTTGGGTTTGTCCTCATTACAGATCAGCGTCAGCGGTTGAAGCGTGCTGGTTCCCATATAGAAACCGCGACCGAAATCACATTCCTCTCGACTGATCGGTGCAACATCCCCGGTAATTCCTTTTTTTGATCCATGATAAAGGATCAGCTTGTTATCTGTATCGGCGTATGCCTTGGTGTCAACAATGAGTTTTGCGACATCAATCGAACGTTCTTTGCAAAAATTATATAATTGCGTCTGCGCCATACGATTCGGGAGTGTTTTTCCGTTCTCCCATCGATTGATGGAAAGCGGCGTTGTGCCAAGGGAAGACGCAAACTGCTCCTGATTCATATTTGCCGCAGTACGGATTGCTTTGATCAAATCTTTCATGCTATACCGCCTATCATTTGTAATCAAATTTAATTATATACTATGATAGGCGATTTGTCAAGAGTGCAAGTATTGTTTTGTGTGTAGACAGGATTTTTTCTTTGCCTACTGCGGCGTAAAATAAGGGTTTTTGCAGTTCTATCGGAACAATGTTCGGAACTATACCGCCGCGTTTTTGGATATTGTTCCGATAGAAAAGGGGCAGGCGATTTTGCCTGTCCTTTTGGTGTAGCATCCGTTGAAAAGGTATAAATACGAATTTTTACCGCATACTATATTGACAAACGAACGAAAAAATGCTATACTATTCGTTGAAAAGGTGTAAATACGAAATTTCGACGCATTAGGAGGCTTACCATGATTGAAAGAAAGCAATATTTGGATCAACTGATATCCAAGAAAGAGAATGGGATGATCAAGGTCATCACCGGCATCAGGAGATGCGGCAAGTCTTATTTGCTGTTTGAAATTTATCATCAATACCTGAATTCTATCGGTGTTGACGATGAGCATATCATAGAGCTTGCGCTTGATGATGACGAAAATATCCGGTACAGAAACCCCATAGAGCTTGGCGAGTACATTCGCTCACTTCTCGTGGATAAGGACAAAATGTATTATATTTTTCTTGACGAGATACAAAAAGTCAAAACCATCAAAAATCCTTATCTTGACGACAGTGACGATACCGTCGGATTTGTTGATGTGCTGCTCGGACTCATGAAAAAGAAAAACGCCGATGTGTATGTCACCGGCTCAAATTCAAGAATGCTGTCCTCCGATATTCTCACCGAGTTCCGCGGCAGGGGTGACGAGGTTCGCGTGTACCCGCTGACTTTTGCGGAGTTTTACGCTTCGTTTGAGGGCGACAAGCACGACGCCTGGCAGGAATATTACACCTACGGTGGTATGCCTTATGTAAGCCGTCTGAAGGATCACAGAAGCAAGGCACAGTATCTGACCGATTTATTTGAAAACATCTATCTGAAGGATATTTTGGAACGTCACAATATTCAGGATAAAAATGTCCTTGATGACCTGCTGGATGTCATTTCTTCCGCTGTCGGCTCTCTGACCAATCCGAGCAGAATCGCCGATACTTTTGCAAGCATCAATCAGGTGAAAATCAGCCCCGAAACCATTGCCCGTTATCTTGATTATTTTGCGGATGCTTTTATGATCAGCCACGCCAAGCGCTACGACATCAAGGGACGTAAATATATCGGTTCGCCTCAAAAATACTATTATTCCGACATCGGACTTCGCAACGCAAGACTCAACTTCCGACAGACCGAGGAAAACCACATCATGGAGAATATTATCTACAACGAGCTGATTGTCCGTGGATTCACTGTGGATGTCGGCGTTGTCGAATACAATTACAAGGATGCCGATGGCAAGAGCAAAAAGACCAATTTAGAGGTTGACTTCATTGCAAGCGACGGGAACAAAAAGTTCTACATTCAGTCGGCACTGACGGTTGGCGAAGAAGAAAAACGGCTGCAGGAGGTTCGCCCTTATGCAAGAATTCCTGATTCTTTTAAAAAAATTGTGGTTGTTAAAGATAACATTATTCCGTGGCATGATGAAAACGGAATTTTGTATGTTGGTATCGAGAAATTTCTCTTAGACAAGCTTGCTATCGACATATAATGCCGGTTGCCAAAGGTATTCCTCCACCGTACAACACAATTAAAATTGGAAGACGTGCTAATACAGTAAATGGTGTATAAAATTTATGTAATGAAAAGGAATTAGTCGATGGATATACGAAAGATCGCAAACGAAATAGACCTGCTATCGCCACGAGTGCATTGCTCGAAGGGAGAGATGTTGCCGTACCACAATTCATCAAGTGTTTTCATCAGAACCTCTGCACATAGAAAAGGTGACCGCATCCCCGAGTTCTCCCTCGGCAATACAGTCACCGTTCCTTTTCATTTTTTCTACTGCAATCAAGGTCTGGCGGACAATTTCGAGCTCGCGGAACGTGCGCGGATCCGCAACGAACTCATCCTGCCGAGCGAATACCTGCTTGACCACTTCGCCCATGACGCCGTACTTGTCGCCATAGAATAATTCCTCAATTGTAATCTTTGCCATGTATGTTACCTCCTTGGCTTTTGGTAACACACAATATACCACAGAAAAGTGTGGACGTACAGCGAAAGTGGATTTGTTATCAAAGAAGTAACATATTATTTTTCGTCCTTGTCCGAAACAGCTTCGGTTACGGAAAGATCGATATAGCAATCTTTATCCCGAAAGCTCCGACGCAGATAATCGTGACCGCCGTCTACGGCACATGCACCGAATTTGCAAGTTACATAATCTGATATCGCTTTTGTTTCCGCGTTGAAATCTTTGAATGCTACTGCTCGGAGAAGATCATCGTTTGTTGTCCGGATATTCTCGATGTTGCTGCTTACCTTTGCTTCCTGCAGGGCAAGCGTATCAAGAAGAATTTCGGAGTTTGGCAACGATTTGAGCGCGTAATTTAATAACTCAATCGATACTCGAGCTTCTTCACGAAGGTTGTTAAGCTCCGGCGTTAACTCCAAGTAAATACTTGAAACCAACGGGAGATCGTTATAAGGTTCACGTGGATCAAACATCGCCAAACTCCTTTCAAAGATTTTTGACTAAAAGTCAGCTGCGACCGTAAGAACCGGTCTTTTTGTGGCAAGACATACACAGAATCTCACAATTGGAAAGGGTATCACTACCACCGGAGGAAACTGCCGTTTTGTGATGAGCTTCCCAACCGTAAGAACTACAATCGTTTCCGCGCTGATTCCACATAAGTCTTTGAGTACATCTGCCCGAGTATCCGTGTCTGTGAGATGCGCGTTCACATTCGCATTGTCCACCGGATCTTTCCCAAGCTTGTTTTACCGTTAAATCAGAAAAAGCCATTTTGGCACGTCCTTTCTCCAACGGCAATTGACAAAAGCCACAAAGTGTGATATAACAACTTCGCGTTCGCGCGCACCGAACAATCCGTTGGTATTGTTCGAAGCCGTCATTGGTGCCAGCCGATGACGGCTTTTGTCTTACACATATATTTTACCATATTCGATAAATCGTGTCAAGATTTTACGTGTCGAAGTTTTATAAATGTTTAGACATAAAACATAGACGAGGTATAGAAAATTGTTTTCATTTCAAAAAACTCGTAGAATATGTCAATCCCCTCAAATTGCTGAAGCTTTTTATATCCTTTTGCGAATGGGTATAATGGGGATATAACTGCTCGGCGTTATCTTTGATTACAGCATCGCAAATATTACACCGTGAGGGGACTTGAAATGTTCATGCTTTTATGGTATAATGGCAGTAGCAAAAAAACACCTCGGGACGGAGCTTGCGGCTCGTGCGAGGTGTTATAAAAATACGGGATTTAGCTTCTGACCACACCTTTGACCACTTACGGCTTCGGACTACCCGGATTTTATGCCGCGAAGAGCACA
>ENA-OOXJ01000761-OOXJ01000761.1-human-gut-metagenome-genome-assembly--contig:-NODE-761-length-24564-cov-3.194255_pt1 | contig 24564 bp, 14 predicted proteins | sample MGYA00241587_ERZ501343 | MGnify/ENA primary metagenome ERZ501343 (study PRJEB25962, sample SAMEA2042918) | human gut metagenome | biome: human gut; feature: human-associated habitat; material: faeces... | reverse complement strand
GGTGCCGCCGTAGAGGGTCAGGCTGCCGGAGTTTGTCAGCCGCACCGCCGCGCGGTTGCTGCTTCCGCTGATGCTGACCTTGCCGTCGCCCTGGCAGTCGCAGATGGTCAGCTTGCCGGTGACGCTGAACACCTCATTGCCGCTGGTCCCGCTGATGGTGCAGCCGTTGAGGCAGAGGTGGACGTCCGCGCTGACTTCAATGGCAGCGTCGAGTGTCACATTCTCGGTCAGGTAGTAGTAGCCTGCCGCAGTCAGTTCCGTCGTGCCGTCCCACGCGGTCCAGGTCACCGCTTCGCCGCTGCTGCCGCCGGCGACGTCGTGGGTATGGTCAGGGGTGGGAGGCTCAGACGGGGTGCTGCTGAGGATCAGGTTGTCTCCGCTCTGGACCAGGTACTTATTTTCGGGATACACAAGGGTGAAGTTCTCCGCGTTGGCGTCGGTCACATCCTTGACAATCACATCACCGTCCGCCGCCGCATTGCTGGAATACCAAATTTTAAGTGGACCACCGGTATAGGCCTGGCCGTTCGCCTTTGCGCTGGGCGCGTTTGCCGCCCTGTCAAGGCAGATATCCGCCGCGTTGCTTTTGCCGGTGATGGCAGGGCTTCCGCCCAGGCTCACCGAAGCGGTCCCGTTAATATTCAAGCCATAGCCGTTGGTTCCGTCTGCGGAGATCGTACCGCCGGTAATGGCAGCCGTGGCAGTCCCCACGTTAATGCCGTACTCTGTGCCGGTAATGGTGGGGCTGCCGGAGACGGTAAGGGCCCCCTTGCTCATGTTGATGCCGGTTTTGTCAACGCTTAAATTTCCATCCCCGGCAAGGATCTTGCCGCCGGTAACGCTGACCGTGTTGCCTTCCTTGGAGCTGAAAATCCCGTTGTTGCAGTGGTAGGTCAGCGTTCCGCCGCTCATGTTGAGCGAACCATCTAAAATATAAATTCCGGCATACTGATTGGCGGTGATGGAGCCGCCGGCAATGGTAACCTCGCTGCCGTCATCAACAGAAATGCCGCGGCCCTTGTCCGAATTGACCGCGCCGCTGTAGAGGGTCAGCCCGCCGCCCGCCGCCTTAATGACGTATTTGGAGGTATTTGTACTGGTGTTGGTAATGGCGCCGCCCTCCGCGCAGTCGCAGATAGTCAGGCTGCCGCCGGCATTGACGGTGAAAAGCGAGGACCCGCTGCCGGTGATAGTCTGCCCGTTGAGGCAGAGATGGATATCCTTGCTGATCGTCACAGCGCTGCTGCCCAGGTCCACCGCGCCGGTCAGGTAGTAATAGCTGGCGTCTCCAAACGCCCCGCCGGTCCACTCGGTCCACTGAATATCGCCCGCGCCGCCGTCCACGCCGTGGGTATGCTTGGGGACGTAGGGTACATAGTTGCCGTACTCCAGCGTTCCGGCTTCCTCGTCAAAGTTCAGGGCCTTGCCATCCGCAATGCCGATAAGGGCGAACTTATTATAGTTGGCCACGCTGACGCCCTGAACGATGATGACACCATCTTCAAGGCCGGTATACATAGTAGACAGCATGATATCCAGCTTTCCGCCGGTATAGGCCTTGCCGTCATCTGCCGCATAGATAGTGTTATCTACTGCGTCACTGCTGCCCTGTCCCACCAGATAAATCTCCGCATAGGAAACAACGCCATTTGGTTTCCGCACAAAAGTCGGATCTCCAGAGAGATAAAGTTTCGACCGGTTGGAGAGTTCAACACCATAATTTGTATTACTGTCGCCGATGGTGCCGCCGGAGATGTGCAGCTCGCCGCCCTTCATTTCAATTGCCGCATCAGAGCTGTATCCTTTTACGGTACCGCCACGGATATTGATCACAGAAGAAGACGATTCCTGAATCCCATTTCCTCCGCTGTTTCCGCCTAACACGCCGCCCAGCAGATTCAATGTGCCACCTTCCATGTACACGGCATTTTTATCAGGAATAGTTCCTGCCCCTGTCGCGCTACAGTCACAAATTGTAAGTGTGCCTTTTACCTTAATGGTCATACCTCCGCTTTTCGTAAGGGTATGTCCATTTAGGCAGAGAGTCACCTCTTCCCCACTGTTTACAGTAATTGACGTAGTAAGCGTAACATCATCATTAAGATAATAATTACCAGATGCTAAAGAGGTTCCACTGTGGTCCGATGTCAGCTCGGTCCAATCCTCATGTCCCCCGTGCTCGTCGCCTTCGGCCAGCGCTGCTGATGGCATTAGGCTCAAAACCAGCACAGCCGCCAACAAAATCGAAAACACCCGTTTTGCCCTCATTTGTTTTCCTCCTTATCCTTGCTGCAATTTTTTCCCTGCTCCAATTGCAACCATATTTGTTTAATTATAACGTATTTCTCCAGCAAAATCAAAGAAGGATTGTCATATATTGCCTGGCAGCTTGCCGATTTATTTGGCCTGAATTTGTGCAATAAGTAATATTATTATAAAAAGGTAAGAATTTACCGCTCAGCCGCTCAGAAAGACCTCGTTCAGTTGAACGCCGAAGCTTTGGGCTATGGCACGGAGGTTTTCGTCGCTGATGGTCTGGCGGATCTGGCCCTGGCCGGCGGAGAGGGCAAGGACGCAGATCTGGGCGGCCTTTTCTATGGTGTGCATGAGGCCGAAGGCGGTGTCGTAGTCTGGGCCGGAGCAGAAGAGCCCGTGATGCGCCCAGACGGCGGCGGGGTACTCTTTCATAAGCTCGCAGGTGGCGAGGGCGATGTCTGCGCCGCCGGGCACCATCCACGGCACCACGCCCACGCCCTCCGGGAACACGACCGGACACTCGGTGGCGGATTTCCACAGTGCGCGCGTGAAGTCCCTGGCCGTCAGCGGCAGGACGTAGGTCAGCGCTATAAGGTTCGGCGTGTGCGCGTGGTAGATGACTCGGCAGTCCCCGCCCGTCGCGGCGGAGCGGACACAGTGGTTCATGTAATGACTCGGAAACTCACTGGTGGGTCTCGCCCCGCCCTCGAGCCCCCAGACTATGCGCCAGCTCGCACCCGCGGGGTCTATCTCCACTATGCCCATCGAGTGCTCGGGGTCGGGCTCAACGTTGCGGAAATACTTGCCGCTGCCCGTGGCGATGAAATATTCCCCCGCGAGCGTCCTGTCAGCCACGCCCATGCTCACCCACTCGCCGGGGGCGCCGAAAAACGGCGTGCACTCGGCAACTTCTTCGGGCCTCAGACGGTAAGTGAGGTTGCCGCCGTTGCGCTCGTGCCAGCCCTGGAGCCAGCCGTCGCTGCACATGCGGATGAATCCCCGCACGGCTTTTACATCGAGAATGCCCATATTTATCCCCTTTCTGAAAGCACTTCACGCTCATAGCGCTGCACCTCGGCGAGCCATTCGCCGTCGAGAGGCACACCGCAGCGGCGGCAGTATTCGTCCCAGACCTCGCCGAGGGGCAGCACCTTGGCCGCCTCGCGCGCGACCATTATCTCCGTCCAGCGCCCGGCGTCCTGAAGCGCACGCATATCCGGCAGCAGCAGGGCCCAGAGCAGCGACTTCTGCACATTCCTGTATCCGACCACCCAGGCGGCGACGCGGTTTATCGAGGCGTCGAAGAAGTCGAGCGCTATCTTCACCCGCCCGTCGAGCCCGCCGCAGCGGACGATCTCCGTCGCTATCTCGCGCGTCTCGTCGTCGAAGAGGACGACGTGGTCGCTGTCCCAGCGCACGCCACGCGTGAGGTGCAGCGCTATCTCCGGGAAGAAGGCCAGCAGCGCGGGTATCTTGTCGCTGACGAGTTCGGTCGGGTGGTAGTGGCCGTTGTCCATGAGCGGGATGCACCTGCCCCGGTTCATCGCCGCATAACTGAGCGCAAACTCGGCGCTGCCAACGGTGTAGGCCTCCACGCCGATGCCGAAGACCTTGCTCTCGATACAGGGCTTGACGCGGGCAAAATCGTAGGGCTCGGAGAGGATCTCGTCTATCGCCTCGCGGTAGCGCTCACGCGGGCCCAGGCGGTCGGCGGGGATGTCCTTGAAGCCGTCGCCCGTCCAGATGTTCATTACGCACTCGCCGCCAAGCTCCGAGGCGAGATAGTTTGAAATGCGTATGCAGGCTTTGCCGTGCTCTATCCAGAAACGGCGCGTTGCCTCGTTCGCGCTGGAGAGGGTCTGCGGGTCGCATTTGGGATGGCTGAAGAAGGTGGGGTTGAAGTCCGCCCCCAGTCTGCGTTCGCGGCAAAAATCCACCCAGGGCCGGAAGTGACGGGGCTCGAGCGCATCGCGGTCGACCCACTCGCCGGGGGCGAATATGGCGTAGCTCGCGTGCAGGTTCAGCTTTTTTGTGCCGGGGCAGAGCCGGAGGGCCAGATCGAGGTCGTCCATCAGCTCATCGGGCGTCCTGGCACGCCCGGGATAACTGCCGGTGGTCTGTATTCCGCCGGTGAGAGGCTTTGACGGGTCGGTGTCGAAGCCCCGCACGTCGTCCCCCTGCCAGCAGTGCAGGGCGACGGGCACCGTTTTGAGCCGCGAGAGGGCGGCTTCTGCGTCCACGCCGAGCGCGGCATAGCGTTCTCTTGCTTCCGAATAGCTCATGAGTTTGCCTCCATTTGTATCTTGAGATTTCCCAGTGCCGTGGCCTCGATGGGCAGGGCGATAACGCGTTTGCCGCTTGCCTCGGCGGTCAGACGGTTGAGCAGGGCGTTTCTTGCCCCGCCGCCGACGATATAGAGCCTGTCATAGCTCCGGCCGGTGTTTGCCTCCAGCTCGGCGAGCGCGGCGGAGTAGCCCGCGGCAAGGGAGCGGAAGGCGCAGCTGAAGCAGTCGCCCGGCTGATGCAGCGCTCCGGGGGCGAGGGCGTCAAAGGCGGAAACCATGCTCTCCGGAGCGAGCAGCGTGGGGGAGTTCACGTCGATGAGCGCGTCGCAGGAGCTCTCACGCGCCATGCGGACGATGTCGCCGAAGGGCGCCCCAGGGCACAGCTCATCGCGCAGTCGATTCACGAGCCACATGCCCATGATGTTCTTCTGATAGCGGTTGTAGCCCACTCCGCCCTCGTTCGACCAGTTCCCCGCCCGGGAGCGCTCATCCGTGAGCGGCTTGGGCGTTTTCACCCCGAGCAGGCTCCAGGTGCCGGAGGAGATGTAGGGCGCGCTGAGCGCCATGGGTATGCCCTCCACGGCGGAGGCGGTATCATGTGTGGCGCAGAGCGTGACCAGGATACCCTCGTACTCGCCGAGCACCGCACCGGGCATTGAGAGCGGGCCGAAAAGCCGCTCCGGCAGACCGAGCCTGGCGATGAGTTCCATGTCGTACTCGCCAGAGGCGGCGTTCACGAGTCCCGTCGTGGTGGCGTTTGTGTACTCGTGCGCACGAGCGCCGCAGAGACGGTACATGAGGTACTCCGGCAGCATGAGGAAACCCGTCGCCCGCTCCAATCTCCCCGAGCGCAGGTCTGCACAGAGCTGATAGAGCGTGTTGAAGCTCTGAAACTGTATGCCGGTGCTCGCGTAGAGCTCCGAAAAGGGCACGCGGGCGTGTACCTCGTCGATGACCGCCTCTGTCCGTGAGTCCCGGTAGGCATATGCGGGCGGCAGGGGCTCGCCGCCGTCCATGAGGACGTAGTCCACGCCCCAGGTGTCCACAGAGAGGCTGACCAGGTCGGGATATTTCTCCTTAGCGGCGGCAATGCCGGACTTCACCTCGCCCAGCAGCGCGTCAATGTCCCAGATGAGGGCGCCGCCGCGGCTCAGGGGGCCGTTAGGGAAGCGGTAGACTTCGTCGGTCCTTACCTCTTCGCCCTCGTTCCAGCCCACGATGTGCCGGCCGGAGGATGCGCCGATGTCTATTGCAAGATAGCGCCTCAAGCGCCTCACCCCCTTATCATCCGCCGGAGCCCGCGCAGGAAATGTCCGTTTGCCATCTCCACGAGCCCGGCGAAAAGCCCGCCTTTGACGGCGCCATTTATCTGCATGACCCGTATCGGCGCACCTGCAGATGAGGCCATGAGCATGCGGAACTCGGGGTTCGACGGATCGCGCTTTCCGCCTGCGCCCTTGGCGACGGTGCTCTCCACGCCCTTGTACACACAGCGCATGACGAAGGAGTGCTCCTTCATATCGAGCAGCGTGTCGTCCATCGTGTATGCGCCCTTTTGCGGCGCTGTTTCCGTGTGCGATCGGCCCAGCATGGCCTCCCAGCCGGACTTGTCCGGCACACCTCGCGGGTTCTCGTACCAGCTCCCGGACTGCCAGGCGGGGATGGGGAGGGTATCGCCCTCGACATGCAGACCTGCACAGAGCGGCAGGGAATCCGAGCCGCCGCCGACGAGTACGCTGTATTCGCCTGCGGGCACCCTCCAGCCGTCCTGCCAGAGGGCAAAACTGCGCTCTGTGAGCTCAAAGCGCAGCTCGACGCTCTCGCCGGGACGCAGAAACACCTTTTTGAAGCCCCGGAGTTCCTTCACCGGCCTGTGTACACCGTTCTGCGGCGCCGCTATGTAGAGCTGTGCCACCTCTGCGCCGGGTACGGCACCGGTGTTCGTCAGCTTGCAGGTGACGCTCCTGCCCTCGACGCGCAGATCGGAGTAGGCGAAGCTCGTGTACGACAGCCCGTGTCCGAAGGCCCAGCGCGGCTTTACGCCCGCCTTGTCGAAATAGCGGTAGCCGACGTACACGCCCTCGCGGTACTCCGCGTCACGCCCGGAGGCGAAATACGGGTGCGTCGCACAGTCGGAGCAGCTCACGGGCCAGGTCTCGGCCAGCTTGCCGGAGGGGTTGACACGCCCGTACAGCAGGTCGGCTATGGCGGCGCCGCCGGCCTGACCGGGCAGACCAGCATAGAGCACGGCGTTCACCCGCTCCGCCCAGGGGCACTCCACCGCTCCGCCGCAGCTGAGCACGACAACGGTGTTCGGATTGGCCGCCGCCACGGCTTCGATGAGCTCAATATGGCCCTCCGGCATTGCCATGTTCTCGCGGTCGAAACCCTCGGACTCGCACCTGCCGGGCAGCCCGGCAAAGATAACGGCGACGTCCGCGGCTTTGGCCGCCTTGACTGCCTCGTCTATGAGTGCGGGGGAGGCCTCGCCGTTCTCCGTGCAGCCCTGGGCAAATACGGCGTCGGGCATGGCCTCGAGCGCACTTGTGACGCGGGTGGGGTTGATGTGGCTGGAGCCGGAGCCCTGATAGCGCGGTGTGCGCGCCATCTCGCCGATTAGCGCGAGCTTACGCCCCGGCTTTATTGGCAGAGCGCCTTCGTTTTGCAGCAGTACCGCGCCTCCGGCGGCGGCTCGGCGTGCGAGGGCGTCGTGGGCCTCAGATCCCGGCTCGCCCGAGGCGGACTTGCGGGACCTCTCTATGAGCCGCAGCACCCGCCTTGCGCTCTCGTCCACGGCGGATTCTGGGAGTTTTCCGGCCCTGACGGCGGAGAGCACGTCACGGAACATATAGTCGCTGCCGCCGGGCATGTTGAGGTCGCAGCCGGCACGGAAGCCCTCGACGCGGTCGTTCATCGCGCCCCAGTCGGTGATGACAAGGCCGTCGAAGCCCCACTCATCGCGCAGTATGTCCGTGAGCAGCTCCCTGTTGTCGCTGCAATGGACGCCGTTGAGCTTGTTGTAAGCGCACATGACGGTGGCCGGGCGGCCCTCTTTGACCGCCGTCTCAAAGGCGGGAAGATAGATCTCCCGCAGCGTGCGCTCGTCCATCACGCTGTCGGAGTTGAAGCGCGAGGCCTCGCGGTTGTTCGCGGCGAAGTGCTTGAGGCTGGCGCAGGTGCCGTTTGCCTGAAGGCCCCTTATGTGCGCGGCGGCGAGTTTGCCCGCGAGGTGCGGGTCCTCGCTGAAGTACTCGAAGTTCCGGCCGCAGAGCGGATCGCGCTTGATGTTTGCGCCGGGTCCGAGCACGAGCGCCACGCCCATGGCCCGGGCCTCCTCGCCTATGGCCGCCCCCACCTCGCCGACCAGTTCCTCGTCCCAGGAGCCGGCCAGGGTGACGGCGGCGGGGAAACAGGTGGCGGGGAGGGACTCGTTCACCCCGAGCATGTCCGTTCCGCCGGAGAGCTCCTGCTTTCGCAGCCCGTGAGGCCCGTCGCACATGAATATGGCGGGGATGCCGTATTTGTCCATGGCCCGCGTTTGCCAGAAGTTCGCGCCCTCGCAGAGGGCGACCTTGTCCTCGAGCGTCATGGCGCTCAGTGTCTTTTCAATGTTATCCATGGCAATCCTCCAGATGTACGGCGGCGGGTTCGGCCCTGAACACGCCGTCAAAGGCGCTTTCCATGCACTTTTTCACAAGTTTCAGGTCGGCCCTCGCCTCGGGTATGTAGGGGATGATGAGCCAGGTGTGCAGCATGTTTTTGCGCAGATAGAGATTGCAGCCCTGACCGGCGGCTTGCAGCTTCTCGTACAAGATGACGCTGTCGTCCCGCAGCGCCTCAGACTCCGAGGCCCAGAGATAAACGGGCGGGCAGCCGGAAAAGTCGCCGTAATATGGCGCAAAAATGGGCTCGCGCGCTTTTTCCGCGTCGTGCGAGCGGAGATAGGCGTCGAAAACCTCCTCAGAGAGGTCCGATACCATCGCCTCGGTCTTTGCGTTTTCCACATAGCTCTTGAGGACGCGGTCAAACTGGACGCAGGGCGAAAAGCAGAATGCGGCGGCAGGCATGGGCAGACCGGCGGCCTTTATCTGGAGCAGCACGGAGAGCACAAGGTTCCCTCCCGCGCTCTCGCCGAGCAGTACGATGTTCCCGGGCCTATACTCGTGCAGAAGCTCGCGGTATGCCGCAAAGCAGTCCTCTGGCGCGGCGGGGAAGGGGTGTTCCGGTGCGAGGCGGTATTCGACCGCGGCGACGTTGAAGCCCAGTTTTCCTGCGACATAGCCGGTGAAGGCCCGGCGGGTCCTGACGCTGCCCACGACGAAGCCGCCGCCGTGGAAGTAGAGGACTATGCGGTCTGCGGGGTTCCCCGGACGGCTCAACAGCTCGACGGGCACGCCGCCGAGGCGGCGCTCTTCAATTTTGACGGAGCGCGGGGCTTGGGCAAACCGGTTCTGCCGCAGCTCGGAGCGGCGGCTGGCCTCGTAATCCGGCACCTTGCCGGGCTCATAGCGCCGCTTGCCCTTTTTGCAGAAGTAGAAGACCAGGCTGTGCATAAGGCTCATCGCTGACGCCTCCCCTCACAGCGAATAGACCCGCGTGCCGGGACCCTGTTCGCGCTCGCTGCCGTCGGGCAGGCGCACGAGGGCGGTGCAGTTTGCGGGCACGGCGACGGTGAATTCCGTCTTGCCGCCCTCTCTGCGCCAGCCGCTCGTTATCTCGCCGCAGACGCTCAGATATCGGGCTTCCGCGCGCGTGAAGTGCCCGCCCGGCCTGGGGGCGACGACAAAGCGCCTCTCGCCCGCAACGTTGATGCCGCACATGGTGTCGAACAGCCACTGGCAGACCGCACCCTTGGAGTAGTGGTCGAGCGAGGCCACTCCGCCCTGGGCGTTGGGGCCTTCCCAGCTCTCCCAGATGGTCGTGGCGCCGTTCCTGGGCATGGAGAGCCAGCCGGGGATCTCCTCATTTTCAAGTAGGCGGAAGGCGTATTCGATGTCCATGTCCGCAAGCACGTAGAGTATAAGCGGCGTGGAGAGAAAGCCCGTGCCGAGCCGCCAGCCGTAGTCCTCGAGCGCCCGGAGCAGCCGCCGCTCGGCGTATTCGCGCTGTTCTTCGTTGAGCAGCTTCATATAGAGCGGGCGCACCAGCTTGGCCTGGCGGTTGGTGTCAAGACTGTGCCGCCTTGTCTCCACCAGCGCCTGATAGCCCCGGCGCACCCTTGCCGCGACGGCGGAGTACTCCTCAGCATCTCCGGTGCGGCCCAGGACTGTGGCGATCTCGGCCATGCGCTCCATGAGCAGGACGATGTAGGCCGTAGTCTCCTCCGGGTGGGGCGAGACGAAATCCGCGATGCGGAAGGCGTTCACATCCGCCGGCTCCGCCCACTCGCCGTAGGATTGGCCGTAGTTGGAGATGTCCCTGCGGTATCTGTGCTCTATGCCCGTGGGGGCGCCTGTGAGATAGTGCTTTCCAAGCGTGGACTCCTTGTACTTTGCAAAGCGGCGCATGGCGTCGTAGTTGTCCTCGAGTATGGCCCTGTCGCCGTAGCGCTTATAGAGCTCCCAGGGAATGAACACGCCGGCGTCCGACCAGCCGGGAGAGCCGTCCATGGTGTTCATGTAGAAGTCAACGCCGCCGACGGGGGCGATCTGCGTGAAGCAGCCGTTCTTGTGCTGGGCGTCGGTCATGTCGCGCTCGTATTTGCGCGCCATGGCGGCGTAATCGAAGAGATAACAGGCCGTGCCGCAGAAGATCTGTGCGTCGCCGGTCCAGCCGTGCCGCTCGCGCGTGGGGCAGTCGGTGGGGAGGTCGGCGTGGTTGTTTTTGGCGCTCCAGACGGTGTTTTCTACAAAGCGGTCGAGAAGCGGGTTCGAGCTTGAAAACCAGCCCGTGCGCTCCATGTCCGAGTAGACGGCGACGGCCTCAAAGTCTTCCGGCGCAAAGGGGGCTTCCGTCTCCACCAGCACGTACTGAAAGCCGAATATTGCAAAGGTGGTCTTGTAATCGTTCCGCCCCTCACGGCAGGTGTATACCACCTGCTGGAGCGGTGTGGCGCGCTTTTTTGTCGAGCACTGGATGTTCGACTGCGTGAACTCGCCGTCCTTGCCCAGCAGCTCGCCGAGGCGCAGCTTTATCACCTGCCCGGCCTTGGCGTCGAGCGAAAAGCGCACATAGCCAGCGATGTTCTGCCCAAAGTCCAGCACCTTCTGCCCGGAGGGCGTGGTGATGAGCGCGGGCTTGAAGCGCTCGTGCTCCGTGACGGGGACGTTGTTCGAGGCGGTCGGCACGACAGGGTGCCTTGCCTCGCGCGCCTTGCCGGAATAGGTCGGGCGCATCCTCGCGTCGACCGCTTCGCCGTCCTGGTTGTCTGCAAAGCGGATGGGCCCGTCGTTCGACCAGTCCCAGTCCGCTCCGCTCGCCACGGTCCGCACGAAGCCGTCTTTGCCCGTGAGCTCCAGCTGAGCCAGCAGCTTTGCCTCTGTGCCGTACTGGTTCCTGAGCCCCCAGGCTCCGCAGGAACCGCGGTACCAGCCGTCGGCGAGCTGCACGGTCAGCTCGTTTTCGCCCTCACGGAGCAGCGCCGTCACGTCATAGGTCTGATACTGCACGCGCTTGCGGTAGTCGGTGATGCCGGGGGCGAGGACGAAGCCGCCCGCCTTCTCGCCGTTTATCCGCGCCTCGTAGAGCCCGCAGGCGGTGATGTAGAGCCGCGCGCGTTTTATGTCCCCGGCGGCGAAGCGGCGGCGGAAGCAGTCGACGGGATAGCGGTGCTTTTTGCCGGCCTTATAGCCGCCGGTTATCCACTTTGCGCTCCAGTCGGAGGCGGAGAGCAGGCCGAGCTCAAAGCTCGCCGTGTCGCTCCACTCGCCCCAGACGCCGTTTTCATCGCGCAGACGCACGCGCCAGCACAGGGCGGAGCGGGTCTCAAGCGCAGGGCCGGAGTGTTTTGCGAGGCCTGGCGTTGAGCAACGCCAGGTTTCGTTTTAGTATGGCAGTGGCAACACGCGAAAGGTTTTTTCCCTTGGGATAAAACTCCCGGAGCAGGCCATTTAAGTTCTCGTTGGTACCTTTCTGCCACGCACAGTAGGGGTCGGTAAAATACATATCACAGTGCAGTCTCTCCTCGATCCGCCCCAGTTGGCAAATTCCGTGCCCCGGTCGCAGGTTATGGTCTTGACCAGCTGAGGTGGAAAAGCTGACAAGGCAGAAACAACAGCGTTCTCCATGGTCTCGGCTCTTCGGTCAGGCATCTTGACCGCAATGTAAGACCGGGTCTCGCGCTCTGCCAGGGTGGTAAAGCAGGCCTTGCTCTTGCCCTTGCCGCTCATCACCGTATCTGCTTCCCAGTGTCCGGCTCCCCTTGAGACGAAGCACTTTCAGGTTGCCGTTCACCAGATATTTCTCATAGATCCAGCGATAGATCGTGCGTCAGCTGGGCATCTTCAGCTCACAAGGGATACAGGCGATCTGCTCCTGCGACCAGGTCGCCCGCAGCTTATCCTCTATGTGGCTTATGACCTCCTGAGAACGGAACATCCCCCGGTGGCAGTAGGAGCGCCGCAGCAGATACTTCTTCTGTGCTGTGTGCGGGTAGTATGTCGGGATGTCATATATATGGGTGCAACTCCTTCGTATTTCCCGCGACACCGTACTTACATTCCTGCCGATCAGCCTGGCGATTTCGCGGCAGCTCAAGCCGTCCACGTAATATTTTCGTATACAACTGCGCTCTTCTATTCAGGAACAAAATCACTTTCTGACCATCAAGGAGCAGCGATATGTCCGTGAGGCTTCTCAAGCGACGAAGAGCTGTCAGTGTATGATCTGTCGCTTTCAGAGAAGCTGTCCAGGCAGGATATACAGGCAATAAAGAAGTGTCAGTTGAGTTGCTTACTAAGGTAAAGGCAAGATAGCCAACTCGACCACTGGGGGATATAGAAGAAACCAAGTCTACAGTGGACGCACTAATCAGGAATACGCCATGGAAAGAACTGCCGCCTGCTTATAAAAGCAGCCTGAACGACTACAGACGTAAAAAACACGAATACATATACATCCATTATCCATATGTGGCGTAATATAAAACCGGGCAGTCACAAAATGTGACAGCCCGGTCCGCCTGATATTTTTCAGATTATGTGTGTGATTTGCAGGCAATGCAATTTGCACTGCATATTTGCTGACCTAAAATACAATTTCAAGCAATTATTTGATTAGGCACCAGAAAATGTTTTTTCTACAACAGTTGATACGCTTGATTTTGAAAATATCAAATTCTGACTTTCTGCTCGGCTGGCGCCGGTTGTATTTATTTGTTATATCAGTCCGTTCTTTGCCGCTTCTGCAAGGATCTTCTCGGGGCTCCAATTTCTGATTTCGCCAAGCACAGAATGCATTCCCGGGCAGAAACGAGCGCCGGTTCCATAGTAATCATATAGCTGGTGCCTTGCATATCTTACCGCTGCCCAGAATTCCTGCGCTTGCCTGCGCTTCTCTTCATATTGAGACTCCCGCGCGCAGGCTTCGGATTCACAGGAAGAATTGAACTGTGCTGCAGACTCGTCCAACTCAGCTTTGGGATTATAAGCCAAATCTCGCCTGTCAATTCTCAAATAATGAGAAGCAGCAGCCTCCTTAACAAAACTGGACACAGGCTGTGAAGAAAGCTCATATGTCATAAACAGGTTCCGCTTTGCCCTGGTAATGGCCACATAAAACAGTTTCCGCTCATCCTCCAGATTGCTCTGATATCTGTCCTTATTCTGTTCAAACGTCCCGCCCAACACATGATAATATTTTTTGCCGCCCATGTTTAGGGCGGGGAACTCCCGCTCTGTAAGCTCAGGCAAAAAAACGGTGTCAAACTCCAGTCCTTTTGCCTTGTGTACGGTCATAATATGTACTGCGTCGGCATCCGGATTCTTTGGTTTGAAACTATGGGACTTGTATTCATCTGCGGCCTGCGTGCCAAGAAATCTCAGCACCCCGTTGATGCGGGCAGACAGCTGCCAATCGCCATAGATCTCATCGTAATCATCCAATATCTTTGCGATGCCGTCCAGAGCAGCCCGGCGAACCTCAATATCTCCGGCGTTCTCGTCCAAAAAAACGATTTTATCGCAATAGCCGCGAATAATCCAACTCAGTGGCGGATTTCCGTTCCTTGTGCAGCTTCGCAGGAACTTAAAACCCGCATTGAACAGTTCGGCTTCGACCATGTCCTGCCAGCATTCATACAGCTTGGCCTTGTCAATGTCAACAAGAATCTGAAGCGTTGAAACAAAGCGGTTAAAATAGTTCCCAGAGAAAAAATGCTCCGGGCTGTCCGCTTCAAACGGGATTCCTGCTCTCTCAAGCGCTTTGGATGCAGACGCAATCACTTTTCCTTTGCGAACAAGGATCGCCATTTCGCAATATGGGATTCCTGCTTCATGCAGCTTGGCAATTCGCCCGGCTATTCCATCAAACTCGCTGCTTTTGTCGCTGTATCGAATTGCTTCGATGGCTGCTGCGGTGTCTGGTAAACCTGAGATCATTTTTTTGGGAATTCGGCGTTCATTGTTGCTGATTACGCAATGGGCCAAATCTACTATTCCGGTTGCGCAGCGAAAGTTCTTTTCCAAACGCACTTGATGGACGTCCTTATATCGTTCTGAAAAAGAAATCATATTGTCTGCGTTGCTGCCGCGGAACTGGTAGATAGTCTGGTCGTCGTCACCAACCACGCAAACATTTGCGCCTGCCTCAGCAATCCGGGAAATGAGTTTTTCCTGCAGATCATTTACATCCTGGTATTCGTCCACCACAAGGTATTTGATCTGAGACAGATATTCTTTTACCCGTTGATTTTCTTCAATTTGGCGGATCGTTTCAAAAATCATCAATGAAAAGTCGATGTATTTCCGGCGGTACATGCAATTTATGAATTTATCCAGCACTTCTCTCTGCTTTTGAGTCCATGAGTCTGCGTTGCTGTAATCGTCAATCATTTTGTCAATGCACTGCAAAAACAGATTGACGTTGCGCGGATACAGCTCAAGTTCCAAATCGCTCATACCGCACTCTGAGCAGTACCTGGCAACAAACAGGTGCTCTTTGACTGTGTCAAGAATTCTAAAATCGCGAAATTGATCTGTATATGTATTCAGCAGAAGATAGCAAAAGCCATGAATGGTGCCAATATAAATTTTGTCAGGGTCACAAGCAGCGTCGGTTCCGATGGCTCTCGCAATGCGAGTCTTCATAGACTCGGCGGCTTTGTTCGTAAATGTAAACGCCACGATATTCTCCGGCTTTACATCCGGCCTGCTTTGCAGAATATTGGCGATTCTGCAGGAAATCACTTCCGTTTTGCCGGAACCTGCACATGCGATTATTTGAAGGCTGCGGTTAATCTCTGAAACAGCTTCATGCTGTTCCGGGGTCAAATTCATGCTTTTTGCCATATTATTCACCGTATTTCATAAGTGCGTCATATAGTTCCTTGTTGATCTCCGCTTTTTCAAGCGCAGTTTTTCCTTCTGTCAACGAAAAATGCGCTATCAGATATTCCCGTGTATTGTTGGCAAGATCAAACTCGGCAGAAGTGTCCGCGGCCAAGTCCAGAAGATCACAGAACTCATTTTTGATTTCTTTCATGCCCGCATATCTGGCCGCTCGAGAGAGAAGTTTGGCCTGATTGCCAAGCGCACCCGTAGATACCAGGACGTCATTCCCCACAAAGCCAAAAAACTTTGGCATTACCTGGTCTACTTCGTCTGAGTTTTCGATTACTGAAAACTCAACTCCCGCCATTTTTGCAGCATATTTTTTCTCAGCAATTCCGTCCCAGGGGCGTACCAGACTCTGAAACTTTTCAGTAATCACCCCGTCCCGAACCCTCGCCGCCGCTATTTGATGTATCCCTTTGGCCGCAGTTACGCCGAAGGTCTCCTCGCACCAAAATGCGCAATAGTCGGTCAGATTCTCTTCATTGCATTCTTTAATGCTCGCAAACTCGCTTTCTTTGATCTTTTTTGGCTTATGGTCAATGCGCGGATGCTTTATTCCTCTCTCATCGTAGAAAGCGGCGATAGCGCGGCGCCGCTTTTCCGTTGTTGGCCAATAGGGCCTCTTTGTACGGTATCTGTCAGTATCGGCCTTCTGCCTTTCCAGCCTGTTGATCATATTTTCTGGAGAATAAAACAAAAGTTTTCTTTTGCCCGCGTCTGCGCAAAGTGTCAGTCCCTCTTCAGTGAGCTTATCCGCCAGATCATACTCGCCAATCATTGAAAAATACTTTGCCGCCTCAGCATATAGTTCGCAGCAAAGACCGTCCGTCTCTGCAATGAGCTCACACCATCTTTTCGGCTTCGTGAAATTATCGGGGATATACCTTTCAACCAAGTAATACAACACGTTTTGAGTGTGAATATCTGAGAGGTCGTGTACATTCAGATACGCAAGCGCAGCTTTTTCAAAGCGGGGATCAAAGCGCATCATGTAATACTGGCAATAATAGTATTCCGATATTTCAAAGTCAAACTGCTCTAAAATGACGGGAATGATATCTCTCTCGGCGTATTTTTCTGTAAGCCCGGCAGCATATTCCGCCAAATATGGATTTTCGCAGCTTTCAGGCGTGTAAAACCGGATTTCATTAAATATTTTATCCAGTATTTGCTGTGTTTGGCAATCGTGACATAAAAAGGACTCCGCGGTTTTCCCGCAATTAAGGCATTTCAATTTTATCACCATTTTCTCAGTTTTGCATTCGTCAGCCAAATATGCGATCATGTCTCTTATTTTCGACGGCGTGACATATTCTTTGGCAGGCGCCAATTGCTTTGCATAATTTGCCGGCGTAATAGCGGCAAAGCTTTCCGGGCCCTGCTTTGCCGGGTTCCGGCTCAGCATGAACCCAGCTCCGCCTGTCTCAGATAAGGCCCAGGCGGTGCGCCTCGGCTATTATCTGACAGCCGTTCATGCGTTCGGCAGCGCTCAGCTCAACGGCTGCCATTGGGAAGCCTCCGCACATGGCCGTCCCGTAATAGTCCAGCACGAGCCGCCTTGCCAGCTGTTCAAGCGAGGCCTCTTTCTGCGCGGTTGTTTGGCTTCCGGTGGCAAAGAGATCGAATTCCGGTTTTGCTGACATATCGCTTGACCTCCTATTTAGTTCCCAAAGGCGGAGCCTTGCCTGCTCCACTTATTTGTTTTCAGGCAGGCCTTCCGCTTTGAGCGTTTGAAGTGCAAGCTCCACCTCCTGCGTCACAGCCGGAAGAGGTACTGCTTCCATGGCCTTTCCGTCTACGCTCTCGAGGGCTTTCTTCTTTTGATTCTCGAGCTCTGCCAGCAGCTCCTCTTGCCTGGCCTCTGTCTCTGCCATTTTCCTGCTTAGTTCATCAATTTGGTCGTGCAGTTGATTGCAAGTGTCTAACAGTTCGCGCTGCCTGGCCTTTCGGAAAAACCCTGTGTTCAGCAGCTGCTTTTGTGCGCTCTCGAGCGAGATGTTCAGGCTTTTGATTTCAAAGTCTATGGGTTTGAGTTGAGCCTTTGTTTCTTCTTTCAATTTCTTTGCTTTCTGCCCGAAATCCATATTTATTTTTGAGATCATATTTTTCTTGAACTTTTTTCTCTTGTCAAGCGCCTCATTTCTGCTCTTTTCCCACTCCTGCAGCACCTCGAGAGCGCTATAGCGGGCTGCCTCAGCACCGCTTGCCCTGGTTAGGCATTCATCGTTCAAGGCGGCGGAGTTTCTGTATCCGCCAAGCTGTTCGAAGGCTTCTGCCGCCTCGAGAAACTCGTTTGAGGATCTTGCCTTCTCCATAAGCTCCATGGCTGAGTTGTATCCCCGAAGTTTTGTCAGCTCGTCTGATGTTATGCCGAGCTTCCAGGCTTCTGCGCAATCGGCCTCCTCCTGTTCCTGCCCGAGGCGTTCTTCACTCTCCCTGTGCGCACGTATTTTGAGCGCAGCAGCTTCTTGAGCCAGCAGGTTCTTGAGCCTTGACATATCAAAAGAGGGGCTGTACGAATAATTAATGGCGCCGAAAGTATCGCCGCCGTTGACATCCACGGATAAATCTTCGGTGTCTGAGATGACTTGCTGCACCGCCTCTATAACCTTCAGTGCAGATGCCGCAGAGATGGATTCCTTCATGGACACATAGCGCTCCATGCCAAGTTTCATGATATGCTCCGCCTGGGCTGCCAGTTCGTCCAATTGTATCTCGGCACGTTTTAAGCGAATCTGTAGATTCAGGCGCTGCGTGCTGACATTATTGGGGTCAAACAGGCTGTCCAGAATCTGCGTTGTATGTGCATGTTTTTCATCGAACATTTCGCCAAGTTCTTTTGCCAGCTTCTCCGCTTTGGCGTTTTCTGCCTTCATGGCAGCTCTGGCTTTGGCGCGCTCCTTGAAAATCGGCTCCTTTGCGGCACGCTCTGCCTCCCAGCCGCCTGCCTTGTCTGCGCGCTCTGCGCTGTACTCTGACGGGGCCTCGGGGCTGTTGAAAGAATAACTTAAATGCACCTTAAGTATGGCCTTTTTTGCTTTTGTGCTCCGATCCGTAAGGGGAACCACCTCGGCTGCCTCAGCTCTGCAAAGCACCTTGCCGCTGTCGAGCAACGGAGCCAGCTCGCCGGCTACTCTTGCGGGCAGATGCCCGACCGAGCCCTCCGGACTGCGGACGTCTATAGAGTTGGGGTCGTGCGGATTGTCCGGCTCCCTTACAAGAGCAAGTTCCTGACCTGCCTTTACGTTTTCAATGCGCTCGCTCCGCCCTTCATATTGAGTTCCGCTCAGCTCTATGGGGTCTTGACGTTTCAGCTCCAATACTTTTTCGTGCGGAGAGCCGGGCGCTACCAGCACCTCACCATTGTGTTGCAAGTCTACGGCGCTCTTGAGCAGTGTGTTGTACATCTCCGACTCGTTGAGTGCGTCTATGAGCTCGATAAGCCTGCCTGGAATATAGTTGGGATCGAAGTCCTCTTTGCCTTCTTCACAGACATACTCACAGTGCAGGGTATAGAGCAGCTGAGAGAGCCTGTTCCTCTCAATGTACACCGCATCCCTGCTGAACCCCAGCGAAACATCTCCACCTATGCAAAGAAGGTTCATCCACTCAAAGCTGACCTCGTCTTTCAGCCGCTCTATGACCTCCCCGATACTTTTGAGGCCGCTGAAAGAGGCCGCTTTAATCTCCTCGCGCATCTTACCGTAAGACTCCAAAGCAGCACTCACATAGTGCTTCAAGGCTTCGGGAATTTCAGGCTCAAGCTCGGCCTCAAGCTGTTCAATGTTCAGTTCTTTGGAGCCGCTGCCGGAGCCGGGTGAGTCGCCGTCCGACCCGTCTGCAGGCATTACCTGTCCGCTGCCGCTGACCTTGAGCCGGAGCAGACCGCGGGACAATTGACCCTCTGTGGAGCCTTGTACTGGGCTGAGCTTTTCGGATATCGGCCCGCTGAGGTTCATTGCGGCTGCAAAGTTCACCGAAAACGGCCCTGTAATGCCATTATAGTTCCTCATAAAACGTATAAAATCGCAAATGTAGCGGAAAGCGTCAGGAATACCTGCGGCAACATTGCGATCGAGGATGACGGTGAAACAGTCGCTGTTTTTATCGTCGCTGCTTATCCTTACCATATGGTAGGCCATGAGGTTAAGGAAGCTCAGGCCTGTCAGCCTGTCATCAAGCAGTGGAGCCAGAATTTTCGGGTGCAGCTTGCTGCCAGCGACCGACAGTTCCCTGCAGTTGTCCAAGCGCAGGAACAAATCTGCTGTTGAGTACAGCAAATCGTTCAGGTGTTCAGCAAGGAAGGGGTGCTCAGCTTGCTTGCTGATGTTAAATTGCGGGCTAATGGACAGGTTGCCTGATGAGCGGTCGAAGGGTTTTTCCGGGAAGAAAATTACGTCGTCAGCAAACAGGCTGGCCACTGTCAGGGCATTTATCTTGCCGTTCTCGCCGCAGTATGGCCCGAGATGCTCTCTGGCAAATGGCAGGACAACCCTCTTGGCCGCCTCATCACCTGCAAAGCCAAGCCCGCTCAGCCAGTTTTTAACTTCCTTTTCCCGCTCGCCGTCATGGTCCTGTCCAAAGCGGAAGCTGCCGGTGTAATATATCTCTCCTGCGGCTATCAGAAATGCAAAGGAATTGCGGGGTGCGTCGGCGTTGCCTCCATCCACGCAGGGGCAATAGCAGACGAGAAAGCCCGGCTCCTGCTTCGCGATCCTGAGCGAATCCTCAGCAGGCTGCACTCCGGCAGCCTCCGCGATGAGCGTGGTAAAAAACGGATGGACCCCGGAGACTCCGTTCCCAAGCAGGAAACCAAGCGGCGCGCTCCACTGCGGCTTGTCAACGGTAATACAGGCGGGAGCGTTTTCGTACTCATCAAAGCCAGGGGCATAGTCCTTTGACACACAAATAAGCACGAACCTGCCGCAGAGGCCCTTGGGCATACCCGAGCCACCGACAGCGCACAACATCCCCTCAGGCACCGTGGCAAGAAATGCACCGACATTCACCTGATCTTTGCCCATGCAGGCAGGCTCCTCGGGAGCATTTGGCGCTGCTTTGCCGGGCTGAACCAGCCTGCTCTCAGGATTTGGGCCGCCCAATTTGGCGAGCAATTCTTTAATAGTGGCTTTATATTCTGCGGGCGATGCGAACTTTGGAAAGTCTTCACTCGAGCTGTCAGCTGCAAAGACACAGTAAGAACCTGTATGAATTTCAGAGGGAAGCGCTATCAGGAAAGAGGCATTGCCCAGAATACCGCTGCACGCGGCAATGACGATGGCTTCTTCGTCGCTCTTCACCACAAACGGCGGCAGATGGCCGGGCTTTGACGAATTGCCCAATTGAATGTCCGTGTTTGCAAGCATTTTGCAAAGCGCAGTTTCCAGTACCTTGCGCACATCTTCGTTTGAGAGGTCGTAGACGGCGTTGAAAGGAATGGTTGTCTCGTTTATACGCAGTCTCACCCGGGCACAGCCGTAAAAATCGATATCGTCCGGGCTGAACATATCGCTTGTGCCGTCAGTTGAATAGAGTATAAATACCCTGTCATCGGCCAACTCGTCCTTGTCGGAGGAGAACATCATCCCCTTGGGCACAAGCAAGGAAAACTTTTCTTCCACGACCACAACCGTGTCCTCATCCGTCTTCGTCAAAGGTATGCTTCCACGTAAGATTTTAGTGTTGGACATATACTCAAAACTCCCTTTATAGCCTCCCCCGGCAGCTGGTGCTGATCTCGGGCTAGGTCAAAATAATGTGCTGAGGATATAGAAAGTACGTCTGAGTTCTGTTCACGGCCTGTCGGCTGGTGTTTGAGGACGGCACGAAGCTCAGGAGAGAGCAAGGTCTGCGTTGCGCTGCGGACGTGCTTTGAGGGCAAATCTGCACAGCCTGATTTGGAGGCTTTGAACTCGCTGCAGCGTTCGCCCACAAACTTTTTACTGTCGTGAGCAACTCCTGGAAGGCGCTGAACTATTAGCCCGGCAGGCAGGTATGGCCGGGGAATTCATTTCTGTGGCTGGCGTTCTCGAGTCTTTTTCTGACATGGGCCGGAACCTGTTTGGGCTCGCGGCACATGCCTGAACGGTTGGCTGACCAGTCTGCACGACACGACAGGCAGGAAATTTGGGCGTATTCCCGCGGAATCAAAGTTTGGGGCGTGTTTTTGCCCCTGCTCATCCAAGCGGATAAGAATAAACAATATTATACATTATTTGCATTTTAATAACAAGGTACAAATGAGGTCTGATTGTTCTCGCCTGCAAAGATGACAGCTGGATTCCGTTTGGCATTGTCATCAAACAAGAAGTCACACAAGACCATCCAAGTGAGCTTCGTGGCTAAAATGTTTGTAGCATATTGAAGCGATAAGTGGTATAATTTGCCCATAACCATCGAATTGAGGCGCAGACTCGCGGCTCTCATCTGGGAGGGTGGCAGGTTCATGATATGCCAGATGCCAGCGCACAAGGCGATTCTGGCTAGAATAAAGGAGAACACCACACGATAGCGACACATACAGGAGGGCTGTGCAGTGACCGGTGAAAAATTTACACTTATGCAATACACCATCAGCTCGATTCTCGGCATGATAGACGCCGAGGACTTTGTCATACCCGAAATCCAGCGCCCATTTGTCTGGAAACGCAGCCAGGTGCGCGATTTGATCGATTCTCTGTATCAGGGTTATCCAACGGGCTACATCATCACCTGGAAGAACCCGGACGTCAAAACGAAAGACGGCGGGCGTGCTAATGGCAAAAAAGTGCTGATCGACGGCCAGCAGCGCATTACCGCGCTCATGGCTGCCATATCCGGCGAAGAGGTTCTAGATGAGGACTTCAACAAGGACCGGATAAAAATTGCTTTCAACCCGCTTGCGACCGACGAGAATAAACGTTTTGCCGTACAGGACGCCTCGCATTTGAAGGACAAGCGCTGGATACCGGATATATCCGTCCTGTTTAAGCCGGACTTTAAACAGCGCGCGTTCGAAAACGAATATGCTCAAAATAACCCTGATATCGACCTGGACGAACTGTCTGAGACGCTCACCAGGCTGAAAGGCATAGCCAATCGCCAAATCGGTGTCATTGAACTCGCCCACACGCTTGACATAGACGAGGTGACGGAGATATTCATCCGCATCAACTCCAAAGGTACGGCGCTGAGCCAATCCGATTTCGTCATGTCCAAGATGGCCGCAGACACTGCTCACGGCGGCAGCCTCATGCGAAAGGCGGTGGACTACTTCTGCCATCTTGCCGTGAGGCCGGAGTTTTACGGCAACATGATAAGGGACAAGGAGTTCGGAGAGTCCAAGTATGCAGCCAAGATAGGCTGGCTCGCGAAGGACAACGGCGACATATATGACCCGGACTACGGCGATATGCTGCGTGTCTCCTTTATGCACCAGTTTCGACGCGGCAAACTGGCAGATCTGGTCAGCCTGCTCTCGGGCAGAGATTTTGAGACAAAGGAATTTCGTGAGGACATCATAGCCGACTCGTATGACAGGATGGATAAGGGCATCCTGAACTTCGCCAATGAGTATAACTTCAATCAGTTCGTGCTGGCTATCAAGGGCGCCGGATTTGTTTCTCACAAACTGCTGAACTCTGCAATGACGCTGGACTTTGCATACACGCTTTATCTCATACTGCTTGATGCGCCGGAGATCCCGAATGACCAGATAAAGCACTACGTCCAGAAGTGGTTCGTGCTCTCAACGCTCACCTCGCGCTATATCGGCTCGCCGGAATCGCAGATGGACAGGGATATGCGCAGCATACAGGAGAAGGGGTTTTTGAGTTTTCTGGCTGACACAGAGGCGTCGGCGCTGTCGGATACATTCTGGACGGTCACTCTGCCTCAAAATTTGGAAACCTCGTCCGTGAACAGCCCAGCCTTCAACGTGTTTTTGGCGGCGCAGGAACATCTTAATTGTAACTCGCTTTTCATGAACGGACTCAAGGTAGGGGACCTGATAACCATATCCGGCGACATACATCACATTTTCCCTCGCGCATACCTCAGGAACAACGGTGTCAATAGCAAGACCAAATACAATCAAGTTGCTAACTACATATATCTTGACACACAGGGGAATAAGGCGATAAGCGACGCTGCCCCCTGCGAGTATTTTGGCCGCGCTCTGCGCCAGTGCGAGACGAAGGAGCTGAAACTCGGGAATATAACTGAGCTGACCTTGTTGAAAGAAAACCTCGCTGAAAATTGTATTCCCGAGACCGTCATTGAAATGGACGCCTCACGTTACGACGAGTTCCTCATAGAGAGGCGAAAACTGATGGCGGCGATGATGAGGCGGTATTATATGAGCCTGTGATGGTGCAGGCGAAAGGGTGGCCTGTTTGAAACATGAAAAGGATGAGCGCTCGATTTTATATGGGTATTTAGACAATAACCATTGCATATATAGTTATGGTGAAGCGCAAAATGAGGCTAATGAGCTTGAGGCGATTTTAGCAAACCTGCAAAGTTGCGATTTTCCTGATATGTATGCCATTGTCGGCCGCACGCTTGTAATAATCGAGCACTTCGCCTTTGATGCGTCGCGCGAAACAAAACGTGGCGGCATGGAACAGATCAGGAAAGACCGTAGAGCAAAGGCAGAAATGGAGGAAGAAATCAAATCGGGAAAAACTGAGGCGATGGTCGTCGAGCGAGTTGGGGCAGAGCTATCTTTTTTTGATTGGCAGCTCAATTTTGAGAATCACTTTGACAGCCACTATGCCAAAATTGACCGCTATATTGAAAATGCAAAAAATGAAGTTTGCAGGAATCAAACGGTTAAGGCAGGAACAATAGATAGTTATAAAGTTGGGTTTTTTATTGAAGAAGAGTTTCCGCCGATAGTGGAAATAGGCGTAAGGATGCATGAGCTACATTACTCGGAGACAAAACAGTTCCTGGACTTCTTTTCCGGTAAATCGCGAATCGATTTCATTTTGTTTGGGACATATTGCGGTGGGTATCCACGACTAATATATATAGATCACAGCCATACTGTAGATGTTTGTAAGGCTGTAGACTTACAAGCGAATGATGTGAAGATGTCTCGAATAAACAAAAACGAGGTTGCGGCAAGTTTTGCCATCAGGATATGAAACGAGCGGTAAATTGTGCTGTAATCTACTGCTGCTTTCCATAATGAGAAAAAGGTCGCAGGCAGCGACCTTTTTCTCATTATATTTCAGCTATCAATCCTCCGGCCTATGCATTCCCGCTGCTTCGTGCAGGTACTGCTCCAGTGTTCCGTCAAGTACCATCTGCGCGTACTCGAGCGGTGCGTTATTGATAAGCCAGTCGAGCTCGGCGCACATGGACAGGGTGGTGTCGAAGCCGTCCTCGATACCGGGGGTGTAGATGCTGAGGACCTCGCCGTCGGCATAGCGCAGCTCGACGCAGGCTGTGTCGATGTTGAATCTGCACGATATCAGTTTTTTCACCTGTTCCTCCTTTCTCCCGGCCTGCAGGCAAGGCCGGGCGTACCAGAATGCGTACCAGAACCA
>ENA-OOXJ01000756-OOXJ01000756.1-human-gut-metagenome-genome-assembly--contig:-NODE-756-length-24707-cov-6.932379_pt1 | contig 24707 bp, 23 predicted proteins | sample MGYA00241587_ERZ501343 | MGnify/ENA primary metagenome ERZ501343 (study PRJEB25962, sample SAMEA2042918) | human gut metagenome | biome: human gut; feature: human-associated habitat; material: faeces... | reverse complement strand
TTCCGATAAGAAGTCGGTGTCATCCCCGTATGCTTTTTAAAGCACCGGTTAAAGTGTGCGACTGATTCAAAGCCGCATTCCAGACTGATTTCTGAAATATTCCATTTCCCGTTTAATAATAGTTTGCAGGCATAGCCAATTCGCATGTCCGTGATATGTTGTCTGAATGTCTTTCCGGTGTTTTCCTTGAAAAAACGGCAGAAGGCAGTCGTGTTCATGGCAGCGTATGAGGCTACATCCTCCAGGCAGATTGGCTGGGTGTAATGCTTGTTGAGGAAGGCCATGACCTTTTCAATCTTTCGTCCGTTAAACCGCGCTGGAACCGGATCGTAGGCAGGAGAGGAGATGACTTTTTGGGGAGTGAGATGTGTCAGTGCATCCAGCAGTTGCAGAAACTCCACTATTTGTCCCACCCCTTCTTTTTGCGGAATGCGCTTTATTATCTGCGGAATATCATCCGTGCAATTGGATAATGAAAACAGCAGCCCCCTTTGTGCATCTTCCAGCAGGCGATTGATACCTTGAAACTGGCTGTAGTGCGAGAAAGCATATTGCATGAAATCCTTTTCAAACTGGATGATAACCCCATTCACTCTTAATTCTTCCTTCAAGTCATATTCCGGTGCGTTTTCCAGGTAATGAGGAAGGTTGGAACCTAAAAGAAACAGTTGCTGGTCGGAGAAATCGGTCATGCCGTCGCCTGCCATTCCCAGGCCATATCCCTTTTCGATGTAAATCACTTCAAACTCACTATGGAAATGCCAGGGATAAGTGAAGTTCTTGTAATCGTAGAACCGGGCCTTCAGCGGGTGGGCATCCGTAATATCCAGTTGTTCATTGAGTATCTTTCTCATGTCAGGAAAAGGAAAAAGTAAGATGCTGCAAAGTTACGCAAATAACCTGCAAAAATTGGCAAATGTTCATGTTTATTTCTCTTCTAACTTTGGGGCAGATAAAAATGGACATAATATGAACAGTTTGTTTGATGTATCCGGAAAAGTGGCTGTAGTTACAGGCGGTTCCGGGGTATTGGGAAGTAACATATCTGAAGGCTTGTTGAAGGCTGGAGCCAAAGTCGCAGTGATTGGAGCGCATTCCGACCGGGTGGAAAAGGCGTTGGAAAGGCTGAAAACGACTGGGGGAGAAGTTTGCGGTTTTACCTGCAATGTGCTCGACATGGACAGTTTGCGGGAAGTGAAAGAAAAAGTGCTGGCCCAGTGGGGAAGGGTAGACATACTGGTCAATGCAGCAGGAGGAAATATCCCGGGAGGTACGCTGACCGAAACGCAGCACGTGTTTGAGATGAAGGTAGAAGACTTGAACAAGGTGGTAGACCTGAACCTGAACGGTACGGTATATCCTTGCCTGGTGTTCGGAGAAGTTATGGCCGCACAGAAAAGCGGTAGTATTATCAATGTGTCTTCCATGGCATCTTATGAAGCCATTACCCGTGTGCCGGGCTACTCCATGGCCAAGAGTGCGGTAGAGAATTTCACTCGCTGGATGGCTCAGGAAATGGCCTTGAAGTTCAGTGAGAAGATTCGCGTGAATACCATTGCGCCCGGTTTCTTTATCGGCAACCAGAATCGTGGCGTGCTGATAAATCCTGACGGTTCGTTGACGGAACGCAGTCGGAAAGTCATTGCCAAGACTCCGATGAGGCGTTTTGGTGACATCTCGGAATTGAATGGAGCCGTGCAGTTCCTGTGCAGTGAGGCGGCCAGTTTCATTACGGGAGTTACTTTGCCCATCGACGGAGGATTCAGTTCATTCAGTGGAGTATAATTTAAGGGAACGGTAACGATGGAAAAGACTTGGAGATGGTTTGGTAAGAAAGACCGCATCACGCTTTCCATGCTTCGGCAGATTGGGGTGGAAGGTATTGTGACGGCGCTTCACGAGGTGCCCAACGGGGAGGTTTGGACCACAGAGGCAATTAATGACCTGAAAAACTATATTGAATCGTACGGCATGAGATGGTCGGTTGTAGAAAGCCTTCCGGTGTGCGAGGCTATCAAGTACGGCGGCCCTGAGCGTGATGCCTTGATAGAGAATTATAAAATCAGTCTGGCTAATTTGGGGAAATGCGGAGTGAAGACGGTGTGCTACAACTTCATGCCGGTCATCGACTGGATACGTACAGATTTGCATTATGCCTTGCCCGACGGAAGTTCTTCGCTTTATTTTAACCGGATACGGTTTGCTTATTTCGACTTGAAGATTTTGCAGCGTGAAGGAGCGGAACGTGATTATTCACCGGAAGAACTGCAGAAGGTGGAAGAGCTGGACCGCCGTATTACTCCTGAGGAAAAGGCCGAACTGATAGATACGATTATTGTAAAAACGCAAGGGTTTATCGACGGTAACATTCAGGAGGGAGAACAATACCCCGTCCGTAAGTTCTGCGAACTGCTTGCATTATATAAAGGAATAGACCGCCAGAAGTTGAGGGAAAATCTGTGTGAATTCCTAAAAGCAGTGATGCCGGTGTGCGATGAGTATGGAGTCAATCTGTGCATTCATCCAGACGATCCTCCTTTCCAGGTGCTCGGTCTTCCGCGTATTGTCACCAGCGAAGAAGACATTGATTGGCTGCTACATGCCGTGGACAATCCGCATAACGGACTGACTTTCTGCGCCGGTTCCTTGAGCTCCGGAAGCCAGAATGATACCCGTGAACTGGCCTGTCGTTTTGCCCGGAGAACCCACTTTGTCCATCTTCGCAGTACGGAAATATTGCCCGAAGGAGATTTCAGAGAGACATCACATCTGGAAGGAAGAGGTCATCTGCTGGAGCTAATCCGTATTTTTGAGAAAGAAAATCCCGGACTGCCCATGCGAGTAGACCATGGACGTACGATGCTGGGCGATGAAAAAGAAGGATACAATCCCGGTTACTCTTTCTACGGACGTATGTTTGCCCTGGCACAAGTGGAAGGCATGATGGCGGCAGTTCGTAATGAAATGGAAAGCGGACTCCTATAATTCAGGGCTGTTTTTGCGTGCGGTACTCTTTGGGAGAAATGCCGGTATTTTTCTTGAAAAAACGGCTCAGGTAAGAAGAGTCCGGAAACTGGCAGAGGGAGGCTATTTCTGCAATGGATAAAGCCGGATTGTTGAGCAGGACTTTTAGTTCGGCAGTCAGCTGTTCGTTGATAAGCGCTTTTGGAGTCTTTCCGTTGGAGTAGGTTTCCGTAATTTCGTGCAGGTAACGCGGAGAGATGCAGAGCTTTCCGGCATAGAACGATACCTGATGCATTTGTGCGGCATATTCGTGAATCAGATGCATGAACTTGTGAAACAAGAGTTGCTTCCGGGTGTACGATTCGGCCACGGATACGTACGTGTCGGGGATGGAACTGAAAATCCACATCAGCATACCTTGCAGGAAATTCAGTTCCAGCCGTTCGCTGAATGCAGAAGGAGGCTGGGTAAAAAGCAGCTGTCCCATGTTCATCCATAGACTGATGTTTTTCCAGCTCTCTTCTTCGTGGTTGTATTGTGGAAACTCTCTCATGTAGTTGAAATACGTGGTATCGAGTGAAATGGCAGCCTGTAGAAAGAGCTTCTTGGGATAAAGCAGAAAGCGGACATGAAAATCATCGGATGCATCTATAAGTTGCATGATACTTCCTTCCCAAAAAATAAGTTCTGACATTTTGTGTAGGTGAAATTGCTGTGCACCGGTGGAGAGAATACCTTCTCCGCTGGTGCATTGTAGTTGAATGCCACAGTCGAAATGGAGCAGGGAGGCTTTCAGAAAAGCCAGATTGCCTTCGTCATAATGGATGACGGTGAGAGATGATAATAAGGAAATATCCATGTGAAGATGATTTTATGAAACAAAAATACGGTTTTTCTTCGAGAAAAAGATGAGTTAGTTCCGATTTTGAAAAGTTTTGTGCGGTAAAAGGAAGGTGAAAACTTCGTCATAATGTCTAATTTTGCAGCGTTTTAAAGAAGGACATTATGACAAGAAGCAATTCTCAATTATTTATTCTCGTATTCTTAGGTATATTAACCGCATTTGGTCCGTTTGTGACCGATATGTATCTGCCTACCCTGCCTGCCATGACTGACTATTTCCATACCACTTCCTCACAGGTGCAGTTGGGATTGACGGCCAGCATGATAGGATTGGCTGTCGGGCAATTGTTCTTTGGTCCGCTGAGTGACAAGTATGGTCGCCGGCTTCCTTTGATTGTGGCCATGTGTTTGTTTCTTTTGGCTACGTTGGGATGTCTCTACTCCCGGACTATCATGCAGTTTGTGGGCTGGAGAGTGGTTCAGGGAATAGCGGGTGCCGGAGGTATTGTGATTTCACGTTCCATCGCAGCCGACAAGTATTCCGGCAGGGAACTGGCAAAGATGCTGGCTATTATTGGCGCTATCAATGGAGTAGCTCCGGTGGCGGCTCCTGTGGCTGGAGGAGGAATGGCCGAAAGTGTAGGCTGGCACGGCATTTTCTGGGTATTGTTCGGATTAGGTATATTGTTGTTGCTCGGAAGTTTGCATTTTGCGGAATCATTGCCGGATGTACGTCGTCAGAATGCACGTTGGTCAGATGTGTATAAGAGTTTTCTTACCGTCATTCACAACCGTCGGTATGTATGTTATATCCTTCAGTTTGGTTTTGCTCAGGGAGTGTTGTTTGCCAATATCGCTTCCTCTCCTTTTATTATGCAGGAGCATTATGGCTTTTCGCCTTTGATGTTCAGCATCTGCTTTGGAGCCAATGCTATAGCCATTGTCATTTCTGCGACCTCAGCTGTCAGGTTTGCCCATCCGGAACAAGCTTTATATAGGGGGAGTGTCGGAATGGTAATCGCTTCCTTCCTTCTGTGTGTGGCATTGTGTGCCGGTTGTAGTTTCTGGATTTATGAAGTGCTGCTTTTGGCGTTGCTTTCCATGTTAGGACTCACCTTTACCGCATCCAATACTTTGGCGATGGATAGTGAACGGGCAAATGCGGGTATGGCATCGGCTTTGCTGGGAGCATTGGGCTTTGCTTTTGGCGGTGTAGTTTCTCCGCTTGTAGGGCTGGGAAATATTATGGTCTCTACCGGAATCCTGTTTTTTATTGGTTCTGTATGTGCGTTTGTTTGCACTCGCATAGCGCTTCGGCGAGCTTTTTCATTGGCACAATATTACCGTAAATGAGTTTGTGGTAATTTTCTGTTTCTCAATTATTTCTAAGTAAATGGATACGTGTAATTCTATATCTTTGTATAAACTAAACTTATCTTATGAAGCGCGTATCCGTATAATTCTCTAGGCTATGGTGCTTTTATTACAGAATTTGAAAATGCTGCAGGAACAGAGTGGCGGACAGTTTTCCTGCAACTGAACCTGTTGTTTCTTACACGTCCGGGTCTTGATTTAAGAATCAAGTGTATGGAAGAGCGTGCTACCAGTGAGAGTGTTTTCTCTGTTGAATCTATTGTTGATTAGTCACGTATATAAATTCTATTTCATGAATTTATACTAATTTTGCACCTGTAAATAACATAAAAAGAGAATAAATCTATGAAAACTAGACAATGGAATTGGGGAAGTAAACAATTATTGAGAGGTGTTTTTATTTTGTTTTTGGTGGCTGGTACACTTGCATGTAGCGAAGATGATGTAACATCTACGACTCCAGAGACACCGGAGAATCCGAATGGAGATGGAGATACAGATCCTTCCGTTCCTGAAAGTGAAAATCAAAAAGTGGTAGTTTATGCCGATCAGTCAACAGGTGAGGTATTGTTTGCTGCACCTGCCCAGTGGACGGCTTCTGTCCGAACAGCGACACGTTCCGGTGAATCGACAGATTGGATAGACTTTGAACCCAAGAGTGGCGAGGCTGGAGTGCCGAAAACGGAGCATACCCACCCACTCAGAACGGCTTAATCCACCCACAATTATTGCTAAAATGGCCTTGGAAAGTGCCTGAAAAACGGAGTATATCCGTTCATTTCAGCTAAAAACGCCACAAAACGCCATAAAAAACGGAGCATATCCGTTCAGTGGTTTTTGATTACGATAAAATGTCCGTTTTAGTATACAGAAATCGGAGTATATCCGTTCAGAGATAAGAATGTAATAATAATATAATCAGTTGTTTACATTCGAAAAACGGAGCATATCCGTTCACCTTCTCACAGAAACGACAATGCCTGCATAAAAAACGTGGTATGTCCGTTCACTTTCCACTCTTTCCCGTATCTTGTATGCAGAATATAATCTTCATACAATACGACTATGGCAGGAAAAAGTAAGAATATGAGCCAGATCAAACAACTTCTTCTACTAAAGAAGAGCGGAATCTCCAACCGCAAGGCTGCCGATATAATCGGCATGAACAAGGAGACAGTGAACAACTACATGAACAAGGTCAACGCTGACAGCCTGAGCCTTGATGAACTTATCAGGTTGGATGATCCCATTCTTGAGCACCGTCTCAAGGGCGGCAATCCTGCATATAGCGACAAGCGTTTTGAAACATTCAAAGCCCTTCTTCCATATCTTCAGGAGGAGATGAAGCGCAAGCATGTCACGCTGAAGCTGCTTTGGGAGGAATACCGTAATGAGCATCCGGATGACCACTACAGCCTGACACAGTTCCGTTTTCATTACAATCAGAACACAGAGGCCGGAAAGGAATCGCCATCTACCATACTTGCTGACATGCGTACTGGCGGTGAAAAGCTTTTCCTCGATTTTGCCGGTGATACCATGGGATACGTTGATATGGAAACCGGTGAGGTCGTCCAGTGCCAGGCTTTCGTAGCCACTCTGCCTGCAAGCGACTACGGTTATATCCTCTTCGTACGTTCACAACGCACGGAAGACTTTGTATATGCCATAACACAGTGCCTGAAACATCTTGGCGGCGTACCAAAGATGCTTGTCCCTGACAACCTTAAAGCTGCCGTTGTCAAGACAGACAGATATGAGCCTTCGCTTAACCGTGTAATGGAGGATATGGCCAATCATTATGGCACGGTCATCATACCGGCACGTCCCGCACACCCAAAAGATAAAAGCAACGTGGAAGGGACCGTGAGGCTTGTCTATATGCGTGTGTTTGCCGAACTCCGCAATGAAACCTTCCATTCACTGGAAGAGCTTAACCGGGCAGCCTCGCTCAAAATGAAAGCGCACAACCAGAAACGCATGCAGAAGCATCCTTACACGCGTGAGGAACGGTTCCTTGCCGTAGACAGGCCTAATCTTATGCCGCTGCCTGACAGGGATTTTGAGATTGTGTCATATACCGATTTGAAGGTGTCAACCAACTGCTGTATCTATCTCGGACGTGACCAGCACTATTATACAGTACCCTATCAGTATATATCCAAAACTGCACATGTTGCATATACACGCACATTGGTAAAAGTATATGTGGACGGTGAACTTGTAGCCACTCACATACGTGATTACAACAGGGGAAAGTATACTATCGTAAAGGAGCATCTTGCAAGCAACTCCCGGGAATACAGAGGGATGAGTGCAAAATCATACATAGAGCGTGCCGAGCGTGCATCCGGCATACTTGGAGATGTAATCCGCCGCATATTTTATTCTTCCACAATGCCTCCGGAGACTCATTACAAGACCTGCGACGGGCTTCTAAACCTGCAAAGGAGCAGTGATCCGGCCGTTTTCCAGAAAGCCTGCGAGACAGCCCTGAATGTAGACAGATGCAACTATCGCTTTATCCGTTTACTGGTAGAGAGCAAGTGTGCCGGTGTGGGGCAACCTTCATTTTCCTTTGCTCCTCCGCAGCACTGTAATATCCGTGGGAAATCACAGTTCAAATGACAGACTTCTAACACTCAAAACAAATAACGATGGATGAAATTATCAATGCTCTAAGAAACCTTAAGATGCCCGGAATGGCCCATTACTGGGCTACCATGCAGGAGACGCGACAGGCAGAGTCGCTCTCCTTGAAAGACGGTCTGCAACTGCTTATACAGGCTGAACTGGATAACCGGAATCAAAGCCGGAATGCCCGTCTGATAAAAAAAGCACACTTCCGTTATCAGGCTTCCATAAGTGAAGTTATCTATGACTGCAAGCGTGGCGTAGACAAGCAGAAAGTGCTTAATCTTGCCACTTGTGACTATGTGAAAAACGGGGTGTCCATACTTATTACGGGAGCTTCCGGTACAGGTAAAAGCTGGTTGGGTACAGCGTTTGGTCATCAGGCCTGCATGAACGGATATAAAGTTGCTTATTATAACCTGTACAGGCTCTTCGAGGAAATAAGCCTTGCCCGCATATCCAGTACTCTGCATCGTTTCTTCGCCAAGCTGGCACAGACTGACCTGCTTATACTGGACGACTTCGGAATGAAAGTTCTTGACGGACAACAGTTGCTTGACTTTATGGAGATTATAGAAGACCGCCATGGACAAAAAGCTACGATTATCATATCACAACTGCCGGTTGCTAACTGGTACGATGTGATGAAAGGCAACACGACTGCAGCTGATGCAATATTAGACAGGCTGGTACACACAAGTGTGCGCTTCGAGCTACAAGGCAGCAGTTTACGTCAAAAAAGACATCAAAACTGCAACGTTACAGACGAAAATCAATAAATTTGCATCGCCATAGGTAAAGAGTATGAAAAGTGAACGGATATCCCCGTTTTGGGTGAACAGATATCAACCGTTTTCAGCAACAACTCGTGCAGCAATATCTCAAAACTTCTTCTGATTTCGTTACCCGTAGTGTTAATATTTTTATTCTTAGAATAATCTTTACTGATTTCCAATGAACTTTTATAAGAATCTTGTTCAATGATTATGTGCTCTTCATTAAATTCGTAAAGATTTCTAAACTTCCAGTTGTTTTCACAGTCCTTTACTTTTGCTGAATACATAAACATATTATAAAAATTCACATTATGAGTAAAGAAATATATTCTGAATTCATTAAAGTTTTCTAAAATATATGATACCATCAAAGTTCTGTTTGCATCGTCCAAACTGGTTATTAAATCATCGATAATCAAGATATTAGTTCTATTTTTATCAAAGCTTCGCAATACAAGACAAAACAAAAATAATATTTTTATAAGATTTATTTTTGCTTCATTAAAGAATACATTTATGTTTTGTACATACTTGAGCCCTTTTTTATTATCAATGATTCTACAAGTATATTTTTCCTTATTGTCTAATTCTACAATAATATTTTCATGAAAATAATCATTCAGAAGAGAGTTTACTGTTTTAACTATGTCATCTGCATTATTTGATAAGTATGTGCTTAAATCTGATACATTAATAAAGGATTTTTCATATAATTCATAAAGACTGATGCTTTCTGTCTTATATAAATCCTGATTTGTAATGACTGACACATTATCATTTTCTGCATTATACTCACTATAACCATTACCGTCCACAGTGATGTTGAAAGATTTTGTTATATCTTTCTTATTATTGTAATTATCAAGAAATTCCTTTTCTTTATTTTCTCTTTCTTCTTTGGTCATCATGACATTAACTCCATACTGTTTCAAAAGTTTATCCTTAAAGAAAATAAGTTTAAAGGCTTCTGTAATACTACTCTTTCCTGACCCGTTTATACCATATATAAGTGTGCTGTATTTATCTAGGTCACCAATGGTTATCTGGTTATTAAATGCCTTGAATTTATTTAGTGTTATCTCTTTCATTATTATTAGTAAAAAAATTTATGATAGATTTCCGGATTTCTTCTTCTCTCTGTTTTATGTACTTCTCGTTGTCCTTATTTTGTATAAGCTTATAATTTTCTTGTATCGTAGATTCTTTTAATAATAAAAGTTTTTTTTCTGTTATCTTTCCGACATAAAAATCAGAAACGAATATACTAGCCAACTCGGAAAATTCGCTATTTATTTGTTTACTATCTGTGTTTTGTGCAATTTTTTCAAAATATATTCTTCCCAGTTTTATTTCCGGATTTCTTAGATAGAATGACAATAAGGCAAACGCCTTTTTCATTCTACCTACCATAGGAATATTGTCAAAAGACATCTCATTGTCTATTGAATAATCAGATATGTCGGTACCATAACTTATATTTGCAATTATCTTATATATTTCAAACTTTACGTATGATGTTGAACCATAGATAAAGCAATATCTTATTATAGATTTCAGGAAACGGACAAATCTGGACTGTTCTTCTTCAGTTTCACACTTATTATAATATAGATAGACCACAACAGCATATTGCGGATAGATATTTGAATATTGCGACAAAATTTGTATCCAAGGTGACACTTCACTTTTGTCTGTATATTTACCAGCCAGGAACTGAAGTATTGAGATAATTCTCTTCAGTGCGTCAAGCACATCGTTATATCCGAGATTCACCAATGGCGAGATTGGATCACTTATAAAAAAATCTTTTAGGTTTTTTTCTCCTGAAATTATATTTTCCTTTCCTCTGATAATATGTGAATAATATCTGAAAACCTCATCTACATCGATTGACAGATCCTGACAACTGGAATTAAACTCAATCCATTTTTTTACAAAAATATCCTGTTCATTGTAGGCCTTGGCCTTGTTGAAAAGCCTGGCTTTGAATATATCTGCATTTTTAAGGTCTAAACCTCTATTGTTTATTGTCTCGAAAATAACCAATGCCTTATCTCCGGCCTCTTCTATAGTTGAGCCATTTAGTTCTATAGGAAGTAAAACTATTCTGTCAAGAATAAAGTTGATATAATCATATTTCATTTCCTGGGAAGCTCTGTCGAAAAAATCCTTAAACCAGCAATAAAAATATATGGCGTTCTTTTTTATTCGGGAATATGTCCCATTCTCCTTAAATACGCCTTTCCTGTCGGTAAACGACTCGTATACTTTATTGAAAAAATCAGCATCACCCTTCATAATATCATCCAGTTCGGAGCAATCATTACTTTCCAGCACTTTTGAGTCTATTTTCAAATAATGAGTGTTGCCCATTCTGGATTCTACGGTAAGGAGCCTTTCGATTATTTTCATATTGGGTTCAAGAATATTCAAAACACGTAAAATTATCCATAACGTTATAAGACGCTGCTGTCCGTCTACAACACTTGGAAACGACCTGTTAGAATCATTACTTCTTGCTATGATAATATTACCGATAAAGTGATCTCTTTTTTGCTCAAAAGCTTCTCTTATATCATTATACAACTGGAAGCATTGTTCATACTCCCATGAATAAGGTCTCTGATATTCAGGTATTCGATAAACATCACCATTATTGAACATCTCTATAACACTTTGCTGTTGAGCAGTTAATGATAAAGCCATAATATTATGTTTTTATTTTACCATATCTTCAGACACTGACCATAATAGCTGAATGGTTTACCATAATAGTCGAATGTCAGTTTTTTCCCATGATTAAATTCATTTCCTTTTATATCGTATTTTATACCACTCTTTACAAATTTTCTGATTCTGGAAATGTTTTTCTCTCTTGTATGGTCGAGCTGTTTCAATTGTTTTCTTGACCATCTGTTGTCTGTCAGTTCTGTAAAAGCACTTGCCCAGCAATATTGGTTATCATAATTCTTATAATCCCAAATAGGAACTCTGCCTACACTCATACCTATCAGACGCCTGACTAAACTATTAATCAGGAAACCAGGACTCCATTTGGAAGTTACCCCTTCTCCATTTATTTTTTTACTGAACAAAGATACTATTTCATTATATTTTTCATATTGTTTTTTCTTTTCTTTTTCTAAGGATTTTTTTCTTATTCTGGTATCTCCTTCCCAATTATAATCATATCCAACAAATGTAATCCATCTGGCACTTTCTTTATCTTCCACACCCCATTTATATGTCTTCTTAGTTTTCCCTTTCCAAAAATCCCTAGCTCTCAATGATTTATTGTTCCCTGGATTATGCCTATAGAGCTTAGTATCTTCAAGACATACAGAGTATTCATCGAATGCCTTGTTGACAAATTCCTTATTTTTCCCTATCATTATCATGTCATCACAGAATCTTATATAACAAAACTCTGGATTATTCTCCCAATATTTTTTCAGCTTCATATCAATTTTATGCATAATAATATTAGCAATCAAGCCAGATAATGCTCCTCCCTGGGGGACCCCGAGAAAATGTTTATAATAAGTTATAGTAGGATATTTAATTTTATTTTGATGACTTTGTATATCACTCTCTATCCATTCAATCACTTTCTTCTTTCCACTGCTATCCTTTATACCTTTCCATATAGGATGATTTTGCTGATCCTGATATTTATATATATCATTATAAAAATTAAAACAGTCAATATATGAGTACATAATACTCTTCAACTTCCGATATTCTTCTAGATTGATTATTCCTTCCTGTTTAGGTTTACGTAACAACTGACAGAATCTTTGTTTGATTATAGAATGATCTATTGTATCATAAAACTTTTTCATATCGCATTCTGCTACAAATAATGTTCCAGGATTTTTCTTTCTGAACTCCTTAATGCGAGATACAGCATTAAGATGAGCTAACTTGGTCGGATTACCAACCGGAACCCTGAATGCATATGAATCTTTATAAAAATACTTGTCAAAAAGATTTGTCAAACATTTGTTATAAAGACTAAGTATAAGTTTATCATCCAACTTAAAATTACATACTGGCCTACATTCTATTGGATTACTTTTAGAATTTTTTACAATGGCAGAAACATTTGGCTTCTCAAACTTATATGATTTACATAAACCTTTTCTAACTATACTCTCAGAATATTCACTAAGCCGCCTAAACCAGTCTTCTTTTATATCCAACTGCTCCATTTTTCTTACGGTATACAACAGAGCCAACTTATTTCTTTCAACCTGATTAAGATTCTTGCGTTTATTATAGCTAATAGTCGCCCATTTACTCCTTGGAGGAAATAATGAATAAATAAACTCAATATTCTTATTTTTTGAAGGCTGACTGAACTTTTCATTTACAAGGCTATATATACTTTCCTTCTTTGAGACATTTTCGGCAATTTTACACCTATATGAAATCAGTTTCCTTATAACCAAATCTTTATTTATATATATTTCCAGCATGCAGAAAGAGTTTACTTATACTTACGTAATTAAAATTCAGATAATTCAAAAAACAGCGATTTACTGCCAAGCGCCGTGTTTCTTGTTTTTGGCAGTGCAACTCGATGATGAGATACCTCATTCACCCTTCTAAGTATAAATTATATAACCTTTCTGCTTTGCTAGAAATATTATTGTATTAAAATTAACTTTATTTTCATTCTTTACATATGCATCATACAGCAGTTTCTCGCTTGCCGTTTCGTCATGGCGAACCCCATCAAGCTCACACAATCTGATAAAAATTTTTCTCCCATATGTAGGATGAAATGAACTGGCAACAGCAAAAGCAACCTGTACCCAGTTTTCATACGTTTCCGTTATAGACAGATGCCGTTTAGATAGATATTTAAAAATCCTCTCAATTGTAAATCTGTTGTCTGCAACATCAGCAAAGCGATATTCTTTATGATTCAACCAGTTCCAGTTAACTGTTGTAGGCTGTTTGTGTAATGATACCTTTGTTTGTAAATTACGGACTTCTTTCTTTTTCTTAACTTGAAGCCCACTTAAATCAACTTCAAATTTAAGGCTTTTCTCCTTAATTACCAACTCAGGACTCCAACTCATATAACATAACCTTGATATATCTTTTCCACTTTTATCAAGTAATATATTATATTCATTTCTAAAATAGTCTTCAATTTGCGTGAAAGCATAATAGTGTTTATCTATGATATTTACTTCAATATCATGAGAATTTATATAATTTATCGGAATCAAACCTTTCCAACCATTTCCAGAGGGTGATTTCCAAAATGCCGCAACATGACTGTCTTCTAACAAATTCTTATATGTTTCATTCATCTGTTCATCAGACAACTTATCTATATCTATTACAAGAATATTATTATAGAACTTACATAATGAAGCTTTTCTATCAGCCTCAAAATTTCCACAAAAAGTTACTGCATTTAGATTATTCTTAATTCTATTTGCCTCTTCAAACTTTTCCTTTTGCTTAAAAAAACGGATTCTTTTAATCTGTTCTTCGTAATAATTACTTGCTATTCTATTCAATACTTCCTCAACCGTTACTGAAATTGGCTGAGAAGAGTATCTGTTTACATAAAAAGAAACATTAGTATTTAATAATTCAGATTTTGTCTGATACATAATAACATAATTCTGTAATACTTTATAGCCATCTTGTTTTAGCAAAGTAAACAAAATATTTTTTAACCAACAAATTAATGAAGAAAGTGCTCAGTAAATTGTTATTCATTCATTGTATAGAAACACATAACAAAAAGTCTTTTATATCATTGACATCAATATGCTCGGATATACAACTAAAACATCCAACAATAAACTTCTGTTCAAAAGGATAGATAAAAATCCATTTGTAATATTGCAGAAAAATGAGCAAAACATGTTCCGTTTGCTTAAGGTTATAAGGAACTATAGGGAAGAGATTAGTTATATAGAAATCAAACAATTAATCACAGATAAAATGACGATTAAAGCAGCTCTCTCACCAGATATTTTGATATACACTTTTTCCCTAAACTATCATAGAAAAACGCGTTTATAAAAGGGCTTGCCCTATTCACTTTTTCAAAAGAGGGAAGCCTAATTCCCCCTTCCTAAAAAGGGCGTTAGAAAAAGACAGTTTAAAAAGGCAGCAAGCTGGGTAATTTTGTTATGCAGTTTACAGAACAGGAGATCGAATATTTGCCATAATTTGGATCAAAATATTATCAGCTGCACCAATATAGCAATACACAAAAATAATCGTAAGAAAGGCTTAAAACTAGCTAAATTCAAAAGTTATTCTCCAGCAGCTACAGCCGTTTTTATCATATCAAGAGCGATAGAAAACCAATTCAGACTTGGATTTTTTTAATTTAAAGTCCCCAATATATCATATACGGCTGAAACAATTTATACTGGAATGTCCAACAAAATTATACGACAGGATAACCTCGAGAAATAGAATTTTTGTTGTACACTATACCTGTCAAAAATATAATTGGAGCAAAACAACAATGTACAAGAAAATAGGGCTTAAAGTAGCAAACAAATAAACTTGATCGCTCCAAATGCAAGTATAGTATGGAAAGGATAATAGTATCTAACAAAAAACTTTTTTAAGGTGACATTAAAACCATACTTTTATTCTAAATTGACATAATCAAAATCTAAACAATAACCTCATCATTTCATCAATTCATCAAAAAACGATTGTATCACATAACGTAGAATTGTATAAAAAAGCAATAAGCACTTTTATATTTAAAAGACATTTCATACTTTTGAGATACATCTTTTGTTTTTCACTATTAATGCCTAGCACAATAGTAATATTTATAACAATATACATCATGATTAAAATTTATAGTATGAATACTTGTCCAGACTGTATTTATGTTGAAGAGCAGATACAGGGAGACGACAGATATGAGATTATAGACATAGGTTCACATGTAAAACATTTAAAGGAATTTCTAAGGATCCGTGATAACAGCCCTGTTTTTAATGAAGCGAAAAAAGTTGGAGCTACAGGTATTCCATATTTTGTTCTAGAGAGGATGGTTCTGTTACACTCATACCAAAAGAAGCCGGACTTACTTCAAGACCAATTTCATGTAATATAGGTGTTGCTGACACAAATTATACGCCTCCGTATCGATATACAGAATCTTTTTCTTGTTCTCGGGGAACATAGGACGGTAATGAAGAACAATACCACCACTCAATGCTGATGCGGCAATGGTCGAAACGTTGAAAGTTTTCTTACTTTTGACTTTCCCGATGGAAGCGCTGGAATTTCCCAATTTGCCTACAACAACATCTTCCACCATCAACACCGGGCGCCTCATCATAATCATTCATCACGATCACCGCTGCTTCCTCAATAAACTACCAGTTCCTAACATGAAGGAACCGTTTCGCCCGTCTTCTCTATCATTACCAGTTTTTAGGATTTGGTTCCAGCGATGAGAGGCGAGCATAGTTTCGTTTTCTTCCTCGAAACAAATCCCTTACGAAATGGGCGGAAACTCTTGATGACCAACTGCTTGCCAGTGCTCTTCTGGACAGACTACTTTACAGGTGTGAAGTCGTGCAACTTTCCGGAACTAGTTACCTGATGGAAAACAGTAAAACAATATTCAAACAAAGGTATCCAGTTAGCTTTCCTCATCCTTAAAAAATGTGGGATTTACATATTGCATATTAAATGGCTTTTCGGACAATGCAGCAAACATCCTCAATTCTCACCAATACATATTTGTCAAATGGCTGTGGCTGGAGTTTTGCTACCTTCTTTTTCAATTCTATGACCTATTCGGGCAGATAACCTACCGCATCGGGCAGCTTATCAAATGTTATTGTCTCTTTTTGAATACGCCAATCGTTTTTAATTGTTCGCCGGCAAAGGAAACAGGTATTTCAATAGTGTAATCATTCACCAAAACATAACTGACGAATAACTTTTTGATGGCAATATATGTGATTACAAGTAATTTAAGTACCTTTATCCTACAAAATATCAATGGTTATTCAAGCTATAAATAACCTTTAATTAAATATTTAGAAGAGTAGATATGATAACTTTGTAAAAAATGATATATAATGAAGGAAGTGGCTGTTAATTATAATTTTATAGATACTTATCTAAAGATGATGGAAGCAAAAGAACATCATCGAACAATTGAGGAAATTGTATGCGATCTTGAGAAGGAACTTGCACCAGTAAAGGAGGAATCTTTCTTGATTCACGCAATGCGTCTGATTATTGAACTGGATGCTAAACAGAATTCGCCTTTATATACACATCTGCTATCACCTATGAGGCAGACCCTTTACCTGATAGATGTGTATTACTCAATTGATATGCGAGAAGCATCTGTTGATATGAATGGTGAACGTTGGGAGAGAATTGCTATTTTGCTGGATGAAATAGAAATGACTTATTTTGTTAATGTCGGCTTCCCTAATGATGGAGATTTGTACCATGATGAGCGCGATAAAAAGATAGGAGTATCATTAGCAACATTCATGGGCTATTTTGGTAATGCAGTCTTAAGTTATGAGGAACAGACGTTGGATAGAATTGTCAGATATCTCAAGCCGTATGATGAATATATCAAATTACGTTGCGGTTTTGAAATAAATGAGGCAGTAAAATTTATTCTGCATGTGAGAGAATTGAATAATGGTAAACTAAATAGTATTTACCAACCGTTCGCTGATAACTTACGTTATTACAGTGCTCATCCAGAGGAATGGTGCAAATTGACTCAAAAGTTTGAGGAAAGAGGATTGGATGATCCACGTGATTGGTGGTATCAACCTGAATTAAAGGGCATGCTGGATAGTTTAACTACAAATCCAGGAGAAATTACAGTCCATGAATTAAAGGAATTGATGAATGTGGATATTAATACTGAAAATTTGTGTCAGATTCTGAAGTTCTTTTCTTATGACAAGGATTCACAGAAAGGTAAGACCATTTATTATGCAGGCAAACATCACTCGGAATCAAATCCACTTATTCTTGTGGGGGGAAAATATGTTTGTCCTTGTAGTAAGTTTTTGTTTGAGGGGTTGTTCTTCAGGCTAGATGATATGCTAATTAAAGATGTATCTACGAAAAAATATAAGCAGAACAAGGATTTTGCCTTTGAAAAGAAGGTTGCAGAAGTGTTTCGAACGTTCTTTCCAAAAGATACCAAGATTTTTGCCAACTATAGCCTTGATGGTATTGCTGAGAATGATTTGCTGGTTATTATCGGAAATACGTGTATAATAGTAGAGATAAAGGATTGTAAATTTCGTGAACCATTTCGAGACCCACTAAAGGCATATGATAGGATAAAAAGAGATTATCAGAATGCTATCCAGTTAGGATATGATCAATGTAGACGTGTTGAAAAAGTGCTCTTGAATGGTAAGGATGTTGATATTCTTGATGCAGATGATAAGAAAAAGGTGTTATACCATTTAAAAAATAGAAGAATCGGTGAAATATGGTCTATTGTTGTTACGGATTTTAAGTATGGAACAATACAAACCAACCTTGGTAACTTGCTGGAGAAGGATGAGGAAGCCTTATATCCTTGGTCGGTTTGTATTGATGATTTGGAGGCGTTTTTCTTATTGATGAAGAAGATACTTAAGGGTATTGCACCATCCCGTTTCTTGGAATTTCTTGATTACAGGGAAAGGCTACAAGAACATGTTGTGTGTGATGATGAATTGGAAATTTGTGGTTGGTATTTGAATGATCGTGAACAATTCAAGAAATATGCAGATAAAGACATGATAATTAGTACGAATTACAATATGGGAGCTATCTTTGATGCTTATTATCATGTTGGACTTGGCTTTAAAAACGAATTAGATTTGGAGTATAAAAAGTTTTATAAGATACCAGACTATCCACGAAGTTTTGAATTGAATGAATTAAATGGCGATATCATTGAAATGTTGAAGTAAAATTGCGTGAGTTAGGTAGAATATATAAAAGTTATTTTTAAGGTCTCATAGATGATCTAGAGGATGTAAATTATTGTAATTTTACGCTCGTCGGGCCGGATAGTCCCGTCCCTTGGCGCTGGTCGTTCCACGACCGATGAGTTTTATAGAGAAAAATAATGCGTGACACAATTTATTTTACACTACCGTTTTATTCAACTTTATGATGATATAAAAAAGGCGTTGAAAATCAACGCCTTCCCCAGTTATCGCTAATAAAGAATTATTTGCCCACACAGTATTTAACTATATCTAACTATCAGCAAGTTACGTTCTAAACGGTTCAAGAGTGATATTTTCAAATGGTATACTTTCTTTCACTTGACCACTTTATATATTTAACTTTTATTTACTATTGAAGCAATGGCTACTTAGTTGCTGCATGATATACACTGCATTGTAAATCACATATTTCACGAAATAGTAGCAAAATATCATAATATTTCTAGAACGTCATGATGACGGATCTTGGGTATCAAAACATCGTCATGGCTCATTCCCTTTTATGATGAAAGTTTCACTATTTGAAATTTTTCAGCAAAGAAAAAAGAGTTCACCTTCCTGCTTTAGAGATGAAGTTTATAAAGAAGTTTATTAACCCATAACATATATGAGCTTTATTAAACTTATAAACTCAATAACTTATTCTGTAATATGGTTGAATCATTTAAGTAAGTTTAGTTTAAAATACATGTATATATACATGGTAAATCTAAACCTTAGACTGTATATATCTAAATTGAATGATAAAACGGTAGAGCCTTTGAAAAATTGCTCTACCATTTTATTATAGAAGGGTATTGTCGTAAATAGTTACCTAAAAATAATTGTACTAAAATAAATCTATTCATCTAATCTAAGAATCTAGTGAATAAAATACTTTTCAACAATATCCTTGAGCTGATCCGATGACAGGTTTGCTATGCCTATTGATTCAATAAGTGAAAATTCTTCTTTATTCTTACCAATAATAAACTTACGTTCATGACCATCTATTTCAGCAAGCAAATGGAAATTTCCCTTATATGCCTGCTCCATACGGATATTCTTTATAGTATGTCCGTTTATGACAAATTCGCATATTTCAGGAGCCATTTCCTCTAACTCTCCCCATGATTTCAGACGGTCAACTATAGTGTTTTCAACACGTCCTACCCACTGTTCAGCAACACCATATTTAGTGGCAACCGTCCGAAATTGTTTTATGGCACTAACTATATCACGTATTATTGCATCAGGCCTACGTATTCCATTATCTTTAGCAAATTGAATAACATCATCCCGTGTTATATCCCTAAGTTTTGCCCTAATATACATGCAATGATCTTCATTTGGCAAGAATCCTCCATTGTCAAATATATAAGTTACATCGTATGCAGGAGACAAGCGCCAAGTACCGTCCTCACTCATAACGAATGAAAAATTCTTATTGTGATCATCTGTATTGTTTGCCAATACATTAAAGACCATCCTGCGGAATACCTCATAACAGTCTGTTTCCGCCAGATGGAGCTTCCGGCATACTGTAATCAATTGTTCATAACTGTCCGCATCGGGGCTAATTGCGGCCAAAGTTTGTGTATGAATCTTTTTTCCATTATTACGGTCAAAGCGTTTTGTCATAAAATGATTATTTCCGTCCACCTGATAGAGTTTTGAAGGCATCATATTTATCCCTGCCATTGTAGCAAGTTCATAGTAAGACATCTCCAATTCAGCCGAACTATATTGCGAATTTCCAAATTTTACCAGATAGTAATCAAATTCCTCTAATCCGGAAATCTGCCCACTACGGACCTCACCATTCTTTCGATTAATGGCAACAATGGCTTTAGGTTGACGACCACCGGCTGAAGTACCAACCGTAAGTAATGACTGCATTGTTACCGACTCTTCAGGCAGGATTCTGGCATTTTCTCTTTCTGAGAATATACGCTCTGCTAAATTTGCCAATGATTTGATATCTATTTTTTCAGCCTTACGCTCTCTTGAAACCTCAGGCAAGAATTCCAAAGCTCCCATTCCACGCTTTCCTATAAATGAGAGTTTGTCAAGAGGAGTAATATCTGCATTTGACAAGTGATTCTGTTGGCGCCATAATTCAAAAAGTTGATTACCCCATGAGTCAGGTAATGAATCTGCTAAAAATGCCGGTAATTTTTGATAAATCTTGGCCTCTTCTCCCCATACAGGCATAAGTCCTCTCGCTCCATCAACTGGTGCAGCTAATGGAGAAATGTTAAGACCTTTCTTCAAGAAGGCCGGATTATACATAAAATAGGATAACCTGCGTCTGTCATCCCATGCCAGTCTACCAATTTCCTCACCCCAAAGTATTACTTTTAACGACTGTACCATAATTTATGCTATTTAGAGTGTCTGACACGCTGTACCTTTTTATCATCCTTACGCATCATGTAAGGAGATTCAGGCAATTCCGGAAGAAGATTGTCTATAGTGTTAATCTGTCCGACCACTTTCAACAACACAATAAATGTTGACAATGAAATATTGCCAGCTGTACCATTCTCGAATTTGTGGATGGTTGTAAGTCCAATTCCGGATTGCTCAGAAACATCTTTCTGAGTGAGATTGCAACGAATTCTATATTCTTTAAATCTGTTGCCTAATAGCCTTACAAGCTCAGGCGTGGAGTATTCATAGAAATCTACCATATAAACCGAATTTATATATCATTATAATGATATTTATATATATTTTTAAGCGTTAATCTTCACTATTATGAAGATTATAAATACAAAACTATGCAATTTCTGAGAATAAAACTAATTTTTCTTAGAAAACTTATCGTCAAATCATAGTGATTGATTGTAAATCCTATATTTTGTATTTGTTATATGTCCAATTTCGCTATTTCCCTCTTGAAGTTTTGATTGCAAAAAAATGGCTTATCAACCACGCATAAACATGGAGATAAGCCAACTTTTAATTACGACGTTCCATTAAGAAATAGGCTCTACACGTTTCTCAGACTCCCATTCGGTATGAGAAATAATATCATGATATTGCTCCAGAGTAAGAAAAGAGTTTTTCTCATCAAAACATTCATACTCCCAAGGAAGTTCATATACGGTACCTTCTTCCTGATATCCCATATAGTTATGGTATGAATCAGGAACCAGTCGGACAAAATCCTCTTCCTTCAGAATACTCAGAAGTTTCTCTGCATCGTAAATATGTAATGGAGCATCAGCCTTATACAGGGAGACAGCCACCTCCATAGCCAATCCGACATTGGATGAATAACTGTTGGAAACAACAATCTTCCATCCCTGATGTTGAACATTTGAAGCTAAGATATTCAAACGTGAAAGCCCAAGTTCACCGTAATGATCCGTTGCAAACCGTATGAAATCTTCCTGGCTGTCGACGTTATAAAGGTTCTCCACATCCACATACTTCATATACTTGTAATAAGCCACATCCGAGATTATTTGGAGATCCCTTTTTGAATCCATATTGATACGTCCACCGATACCCCGTTTCTTATGGTAAGCCTTATAAGTTTCGTTAGCAATACGATAGAATTTACAATACTTTCGTATGGTCATAGTCTTTATAGGAAATAAAGAACGCCCCTGTATTGAGTCCTCTAAAGCCTTAACTGTTATTTCACGGTCCTCTACATCAATCCTAAGACTCGGAACTATACGAACCAGGTTCTTTCTGGAAATCCTACCTGTACGTTGTTGGTATGGCAGATTGTTTGCTACATACTCATTAAACCCGTCGGAATCTGCTACAATAACACCAATCATAAGATGCAAAAAGTCGAAAAAACGTGTAAGGTTCTCCTTGCAACAAACATCATCGAACTCCTTTTCATTATACGAGGAGCGGTTAGAAATAACAAAGTGGGTAAATTTTCGGTCGGTAACATGAATCGACCGGTTATTCCCGTGTTTTCTTGAGGTTACATAGAACCAGCGCGTTTCCATCGGATTGAACGCAAGCCAGTCCGACAGATATGCATCCATGCTGCTGTATTCTCCCGAAGCAATCAGTTCCTCTGCATTACCCCAATCTTCTGATGTTGGCCGAGGCACCTCTATATAAAACCCACGACACTCTTCATCACCAATCACGGCAAGACGCTCAAACTGACGCTGAGTCTCAATCATCCTTTCAAGTAAATTTCCTTCAACAACAATTTCCCAATGATGATTTTCGCCTAATGCTTCCAGATCTAATGTAGTCAGACCAACTTCCTTAGCTAAATCGCAAAGGTATTTTCTATCTATGATTTTTCTTTCATTCATCGCTGTACTCATTTAATTTCAATAAACTTGCCCGATTCAAATCTATTCATCAGATGCTCATTTGCAAAAATATATCCCATTTGGTTAGAGATTACCATGGTCCCTCCTATTTTCGTGTCAATATTGGTATGCGAATGTCCATATATCCATGCATCAATCCTACTATTGGCAATTAAATTATCATACTCACTTGCAAATGCACTGTTCAGAACAGATCCTCTATGGTGCGCTGCTACCACTTGGAGTGTAGGCAAATGATGTGTGACCACCACAATATGGTTTGCTGTGCTCTCTTCGATGTTTTTCCGAATAAAGTCAATACTTATCTCGTGCATCCGGTTGAACTCCTCCACCTGCAGCAGCTTCCCGCCAAACTTGATCTGACGGAAGTCGTTCATACCTTTCCATACAAAATATTCATCATTCGGATTGATATGCGACCAAAGCGTACTCAGTATAAAGTCCGTATCATCAATGCGGACAACCTGATTCTGATAGTAACCCACATTCTCCCGCAACATCCACTTCCATTGAAAACCGCGTTCCATCACATCCGAATAGTTATAGTATTCATGATTACCAGGAACAATCAATACCTGACGGTAATTTTTGGATGCCCACTTCCAGAAATTCATAACTGGAGCAGTCTTATCCTTGAGATAGAAAATATCTCCTGCCAGCACCAGTACATCGCCTGTAACAGGCAATTCATTATATCTCAGATATCTGCTATTCTCCTGAAATTCGAGATGCAAATCACTCATATATTGTATTCTCATTTTATTAGTCTCCTTCCTTTAATTGTTCTATCTGTTTCTCTATTATCATCTTTACCTGTGCAAATGATACCGGTGTGAAATTATTGTTATCTACACCTACATCATACTGAGTCGGGAAAAGCATTTTCAACCGCGGAACATCCTTGCCGGTGTTATGCCTGCTGGTATGTACATGCCCGAAGAGTTGCCATGTATCACTGTAAGCTCCTCCATAACAAAGGAAGGGACAATGATTCAGATAAATTTTCTGTTTATCAACTTCAATATGCATCTGCATCGTTATCTGTTCAAAGTACTTCGTATAATTCTGCCTGAGATTCTTTATATCGTGATTGCCGGCTATAAGATATATTTTCCCATTCAATCTGTTTAGTACATTTATCCATTCGGCAGAACCTCCCAAACAAAAGTCTCCCAAATGAAATATTATATCATCAGGGCCAACCACGCTGTTCCAGTTGGCTATTATCGTTTCATTCATGTGGGCTACATCTTTGAAGGGCCTGTTGCAGAACCGGATGATATTGGTATGGTTAAAGTGCGTGTCGGATGTAAAGAACACCCTGCTTCCATCAAATTTATAATTCATAATTTTGTTCATTTATGCGCATCACTGCGCGGTTAATGATACATTGTATTTTGCCCATGGACGGAATTGACGGAGAAGGACGCATCGAGCGGATGTCACCAAAAGGCATAAAGAAAAAGCCGTCGAAAAGTTTTAATCAGGACTTTCCGACGGCTTTCTATTATAATTATCAGAGGGTTATCAGCATCATTGTAACCTCAATAATATACATAAAGATCGTTGGAAAGTGTAATTGTATTTATTCAATGATTCAATGCTTGATGCATGAACATACGACACACGCTCAAAGCATTTTGTGCTTCGATATAATGTATTTGCAGGTATGTTCATTCTATTATGTTGCATCGTTGTTATATATAAATTATATTGCAAAGTTACGAATATTATTGAGAATCAATAAATTCTTATATATAAAAATCAATACTTCGGTAAAAATTTACCGCGCTAAAAGTTAAACATTTGAAGCCGGC
>ENA-OOXJ01000751-OOXJ01000751.1-human-gut-metagenome-genome-assembly--contig:-NODE-751-length-24801-cov-2.768488_pt1 | contig 24801 bp, 23 predicted proteins | sample MGYA00241587_ERZ501343 | MGnify/ENA primary metagenome ERZ501343 (study PRJEB25962, sample SAMEA2042918) | human gut metagenome | biome: human gut; feature: human-associated habitat; material: faeces... | reverse complement strand
TCTTCTCCCATCACCGCCCTGTCAACGTTGGCCAGCATGAACGGATGGGCCCGGCTCCGAAGCGTCCCCAGCTTCCTCACCTTCTTGCCGGTGGTCTCCATGAACCAGTCAGCAACGTTGGGTTCGTTTTTGACGCCCCAATAGATGTACTGGTTGCCAGACAGGTCCGGCGCTTCTGCCTGTCCCGTCTTTTCCAGCCAGAGCTGGTATGGGCTCTTGTACGGGTTGAGCCCAACAATGACGGAGGCGTCACTGCCTCCAATGCCCGCGTTGCGGGTCTCTAACCATTTCTGATGATCTGTTTCTGCTTCATGGCAGGATAAAATCAAATCACAGCCTCTGTATGCCATATTCTTTCCTCCTGTGGTAAAATGAGGGCGGATGATAAAATGAATGAACGCATCCACCCCTTTGGCCTCTGACGTGTGATGAACGTCAGAGGCCTTTTCTTTTCGCTTCTTTGATGGGGCACCACTTCGGCGGCCTAGCTGTGCACGATACAGTTTTGTTATCTAAACGTTCCCCATTGACCTTACACACATAATGATTCATTAATCCCCCAGCGAAAACGAATTTGCAAAAAAAGCAAGATACGCAGTGAATTGTTCGGCCGTCCTCGTTCAGAGGGCAACATGCTCGCATCATTATTTCAATAGGTACCGGACATTTATCATCATTCGGGATGGGGCAAATCTTCGCGAATTTGCATGACGGGCAGTCAGCCTTTGTTTTCATGACCTTCACCTCCCTTAATTGGCTTCACGTGAATTACAATGAGCTGGCCCGGCTGGAGTTCTCCCGGGGTCTTGATGTGGTTCTCCACCATCGTGCGATAAACCAGCTCTTCCATGCAGTCCTCATCACTGGCCACCTTGGCACAGAGGCTCCAGATGGTGTCTCCTTCCTCTGCCTCCGTGCGGTACTCAATGAGTTCAGCCGGCGGCTCATAGGCGTAGACGCCGGCAGCGATGGCCGCCGGAATGGCCAGCATGGCCATGATCTTCCATTTAATCCTCATCATCATCAGGGTCTCCCTCCTTCGTTTCGTAGTATTTGCCGTGAAGAGCGGTTTCCGTGATATCCGCCGCCATCTTCAGAGGGCTGTCACATTCAACGCGTGCCATCTGGTAGGTGCCATTGTTGTGGTCTATAATGACATAATCATTTTTGTCGATGAGCTCGATGCGGTAATTGCCGGTAGCGAGTCGGATTACATACTCCAGCTCCCTCATCATGATGTTGCGCTGTGCATCTTTCATGCTATTCCTCCTCCCTGGCGCCGCGCTTCCTCCGCAATGGTGCGAAGGGCCCCGCGGAGCCGCTCAATCTCTGCGTCCTTCTGGCGGATTTCATCCTCCAGCCTCCGGACGGATGCTACCGTGCAGGTCTCCGCTCCTTCCCGAAGGACGGCGTACACCTCGCTCCGGCTGTAGCGGATCCCTGGAACCCTTAACCGCCTCAGAATGCCGTCCTGTTCCATCTTCCGGACGGAATCAGGAGAAATCCCGAAGAGGGTTGCCACCTCGGCGGTGGAAAATGTTCTGCATGCCATTTTAATCGCCCTCCTCGTGCAGTTTACTGTACATCTTTTCCAAAAAAAATCTAGGCGGGCAGTCCAGCGCTTCCGCCAGCTTGTTCATGGTTTCCGTGGTTGTCACGGCTCCATCATTATTTTCCAGATTTGAGATAGTAGTGCGAGAAACTCCGGATTTATCGGATAATTCCTGTTGGCTCATTCCTTTCTGGATGCGGATAAGCTTCAGATTATACATTGATTTCACCTCCTCTGTTTTGTCCAGTATACTGTATACTGCACATCTTGTCAAGTATATTTAACAAGTTGTACAATAGAGACAGCAGAAAAGCCGGAATTAATACTTTCGAGTAGAAAGAGGGTAATGAAAATGAAGATGAAGAATTCCGTGACCATCGGCGATTTAATCAAAAAATACCGGCAGGAAAATCGCCTTTCCATGCAGGAATTTGCCGACAAATCCGGATTGAGTAAATCTTATATAAACATGCTGGAGAAGAATTATAACTCCTCCACTCATAAAGAGATTGAGCCTACAGTCAAAACAATTCACGCCGTGGCGAAGGCCATGGGCATGTCTCCGTCCGAGCTCTTTTCCAAAGCCACAAATATTTCCATCCAGCTGACCGATGAGGATAGAGAAAAAATCTACGGATCAGGCAGCCTAAAGCGGGAAGAAGAAAGCCGGGGCGTCCGCATTCCAGTGCTGGGGCGTGTCGTTGCCGGCATCCCGCTGGAGGCTATAGAAGAAATTGAGGACTACGAAGAAATCCCCCGCAAGATGGCCTCCAGCGGCGAATTCTTCGCTCTGAGAATCAAGGGCCGCAGCATGGAACCAAAGCTAACCGAAGGGGATATAGTTATTGTCAGGAAGCAGGAGGACGTAGATAGCGGAGATACTGCCATTGTCCTGGTTAATGGAGATGAGGCCACAGTCAAGCAGATTAAAAAGACAGAAGCCGGGATAATGCTCATCGGCTTCAACGTCGAAGTGTATCAGCCCCATTTCTACAGCAATGAACAGATAGAGGCTCTGCCGGTGCGGATTATCGGGAAAGTCGTTGAATCCCGTCATAAGTGGTGAGGTGAAAGGCCATGGAATATATAACCTATGCCATGTCGTAGGCATCCCCAGAGAGTTGGCCTGGATGAAATGAATTATTCAATGCTTTCGGCGCTCCGATAGTCAGAGAAAAGGGAGGATAACATTATGAAAAAGCTTTTGGTTAGAAGAATCGTATTAGCCGTTATTTTCGTCTTTGCTTCTCTTTTATCAAGCATTTCCTATGCGGCAGAAGGAGTGATAGCGTTAGTCACTGACGATAAAATCATCATTTACGATAGTAGTGGGAGCTATTCTGCCGGCTCTCTTATATCAGTACGTCCGATTAATGTAAGCCGTGGAGATTATATATATGGTCGCATTCAAGAGTATGGTGCTCACGATTTTTATGATGAAACAGCAGACGCAACGATGACGATATACATAGACGAAATATTGTTAGATGCAGATTCGGCACTAGATTATATCTCTCAATAATAGATTCCTTTAAATGTAATGAAGCGAAAGAAGTGCGAAATCATGAAAAAAGTTTATGCAGCTATAATCGCCATAATAATCTCAATTTTTGCATTATTCCCTGTAAGCTTATGCCAGGCTGAGGAATTCGAATTTTTGGCAGACATAGCAGGAACCTCCTATTATTTAGACAGGCGTACCCCAACCATCAAATACCTCAACGACAATGTTGGTATGATATTTTCCCAGGATGAAATCTACTTTGGCTTTATACCTGAACCGAAGACTTCGGAGGATATCTTTAGGAAAGGTGCTGGCAGGAGAACAATTTGGTATTTTATGCCGAGCGAATCCTATACTAAAGGTTCATCCATAGCTTTAGATGGGGATGTATATGATTTACCGCCTTATTTCAAAAAAGATATAATTTATGTTTCAAGCGACGGGCTCAGGCATTGGACAGCTATAGAAATCGAAAAAGGTGGGGAATCTAAATCTGAACATTTTAATGGCTACCTCAAAGGTGCTAAATTAGCATTTGCCCACTACTTGAAAGATTAAATTTCACCAATAGAAAAACACCGCCTGATGGACTAGATCAGGCGGTGCCGTACCGCTCCCTTATCGACATAAGGAGCGTCAGTAATCCGCGCTTTTAATGTTTTGGCACAACATATTGTGGGCTGATTACCATATTCATTATACGACATAATCAGCCCACTTTCAGCAGAAAGGAGCTGATTTTTTATGGAATATCATTTTTCTACCAGAGAGAAGAACGGTGGAATCTGCCTTATCCTGTCTTATAAAGTCAACCGGAAATGGAGGCAGAAATCCCGCCAGGGGTTCAAGACGAAGAAAGAAGCCCGGGCAGCCCAAGATGATTTGCTAGACGCCGCCCGGAAGGACGCCGAAAGCGGAGCCTCTCCGGAGCTCGCCGGCATCACCCTGAGAGACTTCACGGAAAAGATTTTTCTTAGAGACAAGAAAAATTCTATCGAATACGGGACCGCCGTATTATACCGCCAGTCCATCGACCGCGTGCCATCAATCGCAGATAAACCGCTTCATGACATTACGGAAGGGGAAGTCATCAACGCCTACAACGCGCTCGCCGGAAAGCTGGAAATAAGCACCAGAAATCAAACCCTGGCCAAGGTAAAAACAATTTTCTCTTACGCCGTACGCACTTACCATATCCGCCTAGATAACCCGGTCCTTGCCGTAGCCATAGATAAAGATAAGCGGGAAAAGAAAATAAAAGCGTTCACGAAAGAAGAAGCCGATCAGCTGGTGGAATCTATCGAAAATCCGACGCTCCGCCTCGCCGTGCTCATTTCCTTAAATACCGGGATGCGTTTTGCCGAAGTTGCAGGCCTTACCTGGGCCGACATCGATTTCTTCAAAAGGACCATCACAGTCAATAAACAATGGGGCACCCGGAAAGACGGAAGCAAAGGGTTCAAACCGCCAAAGAGCCGCAACGGCTACCGTACATTACACCTTACCGCCCGGCTGGCTGCCGCACTGCAGAAGTGGAATCAGAGCAGTCCCCGCTCTATCGACGGGAGAATTCTCCCGGAGCTCGAGCGGAAAAAGCACTCCCTAAATCGGGCGATTTCAAAATTCAAACCAGGCATGCACATGCATTCCCTCCGGCACACCTTCGCCACCCTCCTACTGTCAGAAACGCAGGACATCAACCTGGTGGCCGCCGTGCTGGGAGACACCCCGGCTACAGTCTACAACACGTACATCCATTACACCCAGGACATCCGAAAGAAAGCCGACGGATACATTGAGGCAATTTTCGGAAGCTGAAATTTTTGCCGTCTGTTTGCCGTTTCATAAAAATATTCGATAAATACGAAGAAAATTGCGAATAGGCACAATTATAGCATATTTTCAGTATAGATACCATGTGAAAAATAGATAAAAGGAAGGCTGCCTTCCTCCATTATTGTCCCACCGCCTGCAGGGAAAGGTGGTATCTTCGGAACCAAAGGAACACAAAAAACTCACACTTGACAGGCCCTTTGGATTCTAAGAGCTGCTGAAGCATCATACCAGCTGGCTTTGTCTCCTTCCGCAGGAAGGAGACAGGCGAAGCGCTGAGGACAGATTCGAAAAGGAAAAAATAACGTCCTTACTGCCAACACTTCCGGTCCCCTTGCCCTCCATTTCTTCTCCCCTTTTCCAGACACTAAAAAAACGTTTCCCTCTGGAGGAAAACGTTTTTCTATTATTCTTCAACAGTCTTGCTGATGATCTGTTTGCCTTTGTAGTAACCGCATACAGGGCATACATGATGAGGTTTTTTCAGTGCATGGCACTGCGGGCATTCCACAAGACCCGGAACAGTCAGCTTCCAGTTTGCACGTCTCTTATCACGACGGGATCTGGAACTTTTTGTCTTCGGAACCGGCATTCTTAGCACCTCCTTACCTATCGGCCTGCCGCTTGATAGCTCCTGCTGTACGTTTTATACAGCGCCTTAAGCTGGTGGATAAAATTATCAACTTCATCATTATACGTGGAGAATCGGGCTTTGTCAAGGGTTGAGATGGAAAAGGTCAGCATCAAAGCGTAAGCAGAAGGATGAAAATCCCCACCTTCCCGCTTTCTATTCTTCTTCCACTTTTTGCCCTGTAAGGACCATCTGCTTTTCGTCTTTTCTCATATGAAAGAATCGGTATACCGCTTCTGCCGCTCTTTTGTTCATGCCGGGCACCTGGGACAGTTCTTCTATGGTGGCTTTCCGCATTTCGTCAAGAGAGCGGAAGGCATGCCACAGGGCGTTTCTTCTGGTGGGGCCGATGCCTTCGATGTGGTCCAGGATGGATTCGGTATTTCTCTTATTCGTCCATTTCCTGTGGTAGGTGATGACGAAGCGGTGGGCTTCGTCGCGAATGAACTGGAGGAGCTGGAGGGCCGGTTCGTGATGATCCAGAATGATGGGGTCTTCGGAACCTTCCACGTAGATTTCCTCGATTCTCTTGGCCAGGCCGATGACAGGGGCATCACAGCCGGCATTTCTGATGGCGGGCAGGGCGGCATGAAGCTGTCCCAGGCCGCCATCCAGAACGATAAGATCCGGTGTTGGCCAGTCTTTTTCGTTTCCATAGCGGCGGCTCATGACTTCTGCCATAGATTTGAAATCATCGGCATGGCCCTGGGTGGTCTGGAGTTTGAATTTCCTGTACTCCCTTTTCGCCGGACGGCCATGTTCGAAGACTACCATGGAGCCTGTGGTTTCAGCGCCCTGGTTATGGGAAATATCGAAGCATTCCATCCGTTCCGGCAGCCTTGGCAGGTGGAGCAGATCCTTCAGTTTTTTCACCGCCCCCTGTTCCCGGGCGTCCTGGTATTCCCACTGCAGCTTTTTGTCGGAAAGATACTTGGCAGCGTTAGCCATGGCCATGTCCTTTAATCGCCGTTTAAAGCCGCGCTGAGGAAGAATAAGGGTCACTTCACTGCCTTTCAGTTTTGTCATCCAGGAAGCAATGAGTTCCTGTTCCGCAGGCAGAAGGGGCAGGATGATTTCCCTGGGGATGGATGTGGGATTGCCGCCATAGAAATCACGAATAAAGGCAGTGATGATTTCTTCGTCCGTTTCGTTTTCACTTTCCGGTATGCTGAAGTTTTCCTTTCCCACCATACGGCCGTAGCGGATGTAAAAGACTTCCAGTCCTGCATGACTGCCGTCCCGGGCATAGCCTACGACGTCGAAGTCTCCTTCGCTGGCCACTATGTTCTGCCGCTGCTGCACCGACTCCACCGCCCTGATCTGGTCTCTGTATTTAGCGGCCAGCTCATAGTCCATGGCGTCGGAGGCAGCCATCATCTTCTGTTTCAGTTCCTTCACCAGTTCCGTACTTTTTCCTTCGAAAAGGTCGCACACTGTACGTACGTAGGAGTCATAGTCTTCCCTGGAACAGAGATGGAAGCAGGGACCTGCGCAGAGATGAAGATGGTATTGGAGGCAGGGCCGGGAAACTTTCATGGAGCGGCAGTTTCGGATGGGATAATAGCGCCTCAGGAGGCTCAGGGTAGTGCGAAGGCTTCCCACATCGGTAAAGGGGCCGAAATAGCGGGCGCCGTCGTCATGGCGGATATTTCTTGTCACAAAAATACGGGGCCATTCTTCGTTGGTTGTGATTTTCACATAGGGATAGGACTTATCATCCCTGAGGGAAATATTGTATTTCGGATGGATTTCCTTGATGAGGTTGCATTCCAGAATCAGGGCTTCCATTTCCGTGGCAGTCATGGTAATGTCCAGATCTTGCGCATGGCGTATCATGGCCGCCACTTTTGGAGAGCGGTTCTTATCCTCTCTTACATAGGAGCGCACCCTGTTTTTCAGGTTCTTTGCCTTCCCTACATAAATCACCCGGCCATCTTTATCTTTCCAGCGGTAAACGCCGGGTGAATCCGGCAGGGCTTCTACCTTGGCCCGGATTTTATCGTTTACGTCAATCATTTTCATGGTCTTTCATCACTTCCCTGGTTCTTTCCATGACCGGAAGCAGGTATTGACCGGTGTAGGACCGTTTCACCCGGCAGATGTCCTCCGGCGTGCCGCAGGCCACCACTTCACCGCCCTTATCGCCGCCTTCAGGGCCCAGATCGATGATGTAGTCCGCTACCTTCACCACATCCAGGTTATGTTCGATGACCACCACCGTATTTCCCTGATCCACCAGCTTCTGCAGCACAATGAGCAGTTTCCTGATATCTTCGGTATGGAGGCCTGTGGTAGGTTCATCCAGGATATAGAGGGTATCTCCTGTGCCTCTCCTCATCAGTTCCGTAGCCAGTTTCACACGCTGGGCCTCGCCGCCGGACATGGTGGTGGCAGGCTGTCCCAGATGGATGTAGCCCAGCCCCACTTCCTGCAGTGTTTCCAGTTTTCTCAAAATGCGTGGATGATTTTCAAAAAATGGTACCGCTTCGTCCACCGTCATGTTCAGTACGTCGGAAATATTCTTTCCCTTATACCGGACTTCCAGGGTCTCCCTGTTGTACCGGGCGCCATGGCATACTTCGCAGGGCACGTATACATCAGAAAGAAACTGCATTTCAATTTTAATAATGCCATCGCCGTGGCAGGCCTCGCAGCGGCCGCCTTTGATGTTGAAGCTGAATCGTCCCGGTTTGTATCCCCTCATTTTAGCTTCCGAAGTCTGGCTGAAAAGCTCCCGGATATCATTGAAAACACCGGTATAGGTGGCGGGATTTGATCTTGGCGTGCGGCCGATGGGCTGCTGGTCAATGTCGATAATCTTATCCACATATTCCGCCCCTTCCATGGTATCGTACTGTCCTTCGGCATAGGAGGTATGGTTCTTGATATTGGACAGGCCCTGATAAAGGATTTCATTCACCAGGGTACTCTTGCCGGAGCCAGACTCACCGGTAACCACAGTGAAAGCTCCCAGAGGGAAGGAAACATTAATGTGCTTCAGGTTATGCTCTGACGCGCCCTTGATGGTAAGGAACAGGCCATTTCCTTTTCTTCTGTGTTCCGGCAGAGGAATATATTTTTCGCCCCGGAGGTAGGCGCCGGTAATGGATTTCTTTGATTTCTTAATATCCTCCGGCGTCCCTTCCGCCACCACATATCCGCCGTTTTCACCGGCGCCGGGTCCAATATCCACGACCCAGTCAGCAGAGCGGATGGTGTCTTCATCATGTTCCACCACAATGAGCGTATTTCCCAGATCCCGCATTCCTTTCAGTGTGGCAAGCAGTTTGTCATTGTCCCGCTGATGAAGGCCGATGGATGGTTCATCCAGAATATAAAGCACCCCCACCAGACCGGAACCGATCTGGGTGGCCAGGCGGATGCGCTGGGCTTCACCGCCGGACAGGGTAGACGCGCCCCGGGAGAGGGTCAGATATTCCAGGCCCACATTGGAAAGGAAAGTGAGACGGCTTTTCACTTCCCGAAGAATCTGGTCTGCTATGATTTTCTCCTTGTCCGTCAATTCCAGCTTCTCCAGAAAGGGAAGGAGCTCCGAAACGGGCATATCGGATATTTCCGCAATATTCTTACCACCCACCCGGAAGGCCAGGCTTTCCGGACGGAGACGGGCGCCATGACACACAGGGCAGGGCTTCTCGATGAGGTAGTTAGACAGGGATTCCTTCATCTTTTCTGTCCAGGCCTCTTCATACCTTCTCTTCGTCATGGGTACAAGACCTTCAAACTGCCGCTGGTACGTCTTTGTTTCTCCATCCTGGTTGGTGTAGGAAAATGTGAGCATTTCTCTCCCACCGTACTTGAATTCCTCCTGTCCTTTGGGAGGAAGGTCATCAAAGCAGGCATCCATGGTAAGATCATAGGATTTCAAAAAGGCGTCCAGCTGCTTGTAAAGCCAGCTTTCCCTGTTGTAAGGAAAGGGGCGGATAGCCCCCAGACGGAATGTCTGCTTATGGTCCGGCAGGATTCGTTTGAAATCCGCTTCCAGGGAAGAACCCAGCCCCATGCAGGCAGGACATGCACCGAAGGGATTGTTGAAAGAAAAGATGCGTGGTTCCGGTTTAGGCAGAGAAATGCCGCAGTCCGGGCAGGCAAAATGGGTGCTGAAGAGATAATCCTTTCCTCCCGGCACGGCTCCCACCATGAGGCCGTCTCCCAGCTTCAGCGCTTCTTCTACAGAGTCCGTGAGGCGGCGCACAATGCCATCTTTAATGATAATGCGGTCCACCACCACTTCAATGGTATGCTTCTTATTCTTCTCCAGTTCGATTTCATCGGAAAGAGAAAGCACCTGCCCGTCCACCCGGACGCGCACATACCCTTCCTTCCGGAGTTCTTCCAGAAGCTTCTTGTGGGTTCCCTTCTTCTGTACAGCCACAGGGCCCAGAATCATGAGCTTCGTCCTGTCTCCCAGAGCTGTAAGGGCATCTACAATCTGGTCTACGGTCTGCCGCTGAATGGGTCTACCGCAGTGAGGGCAGAAAGCCCGGCTGGCATGGGCAAAGAGCATACGGAGATAATCATGGATTTCCGTCACTGTACCTACGGTGGACCGGGGATTATGGCTGGTGGATTTCTGGTCAATGGAAATGGCCGGCGAAAGACCGGATATCTTGTCCACATCCGGCTTGTTCATCTGTCCTAAAAACTGGCGGGCATAGGCAGACAGGGACTCCACATACTTTCTCTGCCCTTCTGCATAAATCGTATCAAAGGCAAGGGAAGACTTTCCCGAGCCGGAAAGTCCGGTGAACACGATAAGTTTATTACGAGGCAGGGTGAGGTCGATATTCTTCAGGTTATTCTGCCTAGCCCCGTGAATGACAATTCCTTTTTCCATTCTATTCCTTTCTATATGACATGACAGAGAGCATGCCATGGGTTGAAGATAAATCTATAGATGCAGGTAATCCTGTTTTGAAAAGTCCTGTACGGCAGCAGTGTTTGGGGATTCTTATACATGGAGATCTCTATGAATGACTGCTGCCCTGAAAGCATAAGCCCTGAATGATGAAAAGGCTTCTCTTATATTCTCTTTTTCATAGGCCTGTTGATTCTCTTTTTTCCGGCGCTCACTCTTTTCAGGGCGGCATCAGCCCGGGAACCGTAACGATCAGTCCACATCTGGCGCAGCTTGGCCAGCTGGTCCCGCCACATGGCAGCTTCTTCAAATTCCAGGGATTTGGCAGCCCGTTTCATATCCTTTTCCGTCTGCTGCATCTGCATATACAGCTCTTCGTCGGACATCTCATCTTTTCCTGCCGGTTTCTTGCCATAGTCTCCCGTTTTTTCCTCAATCTTTGTAAGGTCAATAAGGTCTTTTACCCGTTTCTGCACTGTATGAGGCGTAATGTGGTGTTCCTTGTTGTAGGCTTCCTGAATCCTGCGGCGGCGGTTGGTTTCATCAATGGCATATTTCATGGATTTTGTCACCCTGTCGGCGTACATGATGACATGACCATGTTCATTTCTGGCGGCCCGGCCAATGACCTGGATCATGGATGTTTCAGAGCGGAGGAATCCTTCCTTATCTGCATCCAGAATGGCTACCAGTGATACTTCCGGCATATCAAGACCTTCGCGAAGAAGATTGATGCCCACCAGTACATCGAAGACGCCGGCCCGAAGGTCACGAATGATTTCCGCCCTTTCGATGGTGGCCACATCGGAGTGAAGATACCGCACCTTCACCCCTGCTTCCGTGAGGAAATCGGTAAGATCTTCCGCCATTTTCTTGGTGAGGGTTGTAATAAGCACCCTTTCATGGGCATCCTCCCGTTTATGGATTTCTCCCAGAAGATCATCCATCTGTCCTTCAATGGGACGCACTTCGATACTGGGGTCCAAAAGACCGGTAGGACGGATAATCTGCTCTGCCAGATTTGTCTGTACCCCCATTTCATAGGGTCCCGGCGTAGCGGATACGTAAATAATCTGGTTAATCCGCTCCGTGAATTCATCAAAAGTCAGAGGCCTGTTATCCAGGGCGCTGGGCAGGCGGAAACCGTAGTCTACCAGCGTGCGCTTTCGAGACTGATCGCCGTTGTACATGGCCCGGAGCTGGGGCACTGTCACATGGGATTCATCAATCATAATCAGAAAATCATCGGGGAAATAGTCAAGAAGGGTGTAGGGCGGCTCACCGGGCTTCCTGCTTGACATGTGGCGGGAATAGTTTTCAATGCCGGAGCAGTACCCCACTTCCTGCATCATTTCCAGATCGTAGTTGGTCCGCTGTTCCAGCCGCTGGGCTTCCAAGAGCTTTCCCTGGTCTCGAAGCTCCTTCAGCCTGCCGTCCAGTTCCTGTTCAATGGAACCGATGGCTTTTTTCAGCTTATCAGAACTGGTGACATAGTGGGACGCCGGGAAAATACCGATATGGTTCCGCTCTGCCACTGTTTCTCCCGTAAGCACATCGAATTCCGTGAGGGAATCCACTTCGTCCCCAAACATTTCAATCCGGACAGCCACATTATTTTCCGAAGCCGGAAATACATCAATCGTATCTCCCCGCACCCGGAAAGTGTCTCTGGTGAAATTCATATCATTCCGCATGTACTGCATATTCACCAGTTTTTCAATAATCTTGTCCCTATCGATTTCCTCTCCCGGACGGAGGGACAGGCCCATGGTACTGTAGTCCTCCGGGTCCCCCAAGCCATAGATACAGGACACAGAGGCTACGATGATGACATCCTTCCGTTCAAAGAGGGCCATGGTAGCAGAATGACGCAGCCGGTCGATTTCTTCATTCCGGGAGGAATCCTTTTCTATATAAGTATCCGTCTGGGGTACATAGGATTCGGGCTGGTAGTAATCGTAATAGCTGACGAAATAGTACACCGCGTTGTCCGGAAAGAAATCCTTGAACTCACTGGCTGTCTGTGCCGCCAGGGTTTTGTTTGGTGAAATGATCAAGGTCGGCCGCTGTACTTCTTCAATGACCTTGGCCATGGTAAAAGTTTTGCCCGTACCGGTGGCCCCCAGAAGGACCTGGGCCCACTGCCCCTCATTCAGACCCTGTACCAGCGACTTCACTGCTTTCGGCTGGTCTCCGGGGGGCTGGAAAGGCGCCTTCAGCTTAAAAGGAATCATCGGTTCCATGTACTGTCTCTGAATCCTGCTTCTATCCATAAACTTCCTCTTTCATCTATTCCAGAAAAGCACCGATTCATTCACGTCATGGAATCAGCGCTTTCCTTATAGGGTAAAGAAAAATGAAACTATTCAAAATGAACAGTTTCATAATCGATATATTTCTATTTTCAATTATAACATGACAGGCAAGAAATTTCGCCCCTTTTCACAGGCCTGCAGAGTAAAGGCTCAAAGGGGAATCCGGACAGGCCTGGAAATAGTTTCCTATCGCTATGAACTCCATCTATGTCATGCCGGGCAGGAATCTTTTCCCCTGCCATCAGAAAAGCACCGTTCCATAAGGGTTACGGTGCTTTTGCATTTCTTATATCTGTGCGCCTTTCTGCAGACGGCTGATTGCTTCTCTGGCCGCTTTCTGGGCTGCTTCTTTTTTATTTTTTCCCATACCGGTGCCGAAGTCTTTACCGTTAATGGTAATCTTCATCCAGATGGTCTTGTCGTGATCCGGGCCTTCGTCACGGACCACTTCATAGCGGATATCTGCCTCTTTGTGCTTCTGCACAAGTTCCTGCAGGTCCGTTTTGTAATCGTGGTCATAGTTGCCTTCATCGATGAGGTCCAGGTATTTCTTCAGATGGCCCAGGATGAAGCGGGCTGCCACTTCGTAGTTGTTGTCCAGATAAATGGCACCGATGACTGCTTCGAAGGCATCGCCCAAGATGGAAACCCTGGTACGGCCGCCGGACATTTCCTCTCCCCTGCCTAGACGCATGTAGTCGCCGATATGAAATTTGGCGGCGCATTCAGCGCAGGCCGGTTTGCACACGGCGCTGGCTTTTGCACGGGTCAGATTTCCTTCCGGCCAGGTAGGGAAACGAAGGAAGAGGTATTCCCCCACCACCAGGTCCAGCACTGCATCTCCCAGGAATTCCAGTCTTTCATTGTCATGAATCACTTCTCCCTTATGCTCATTGGCATAGGAGGTGTGGGTGAGAGCTGTATTCAGAAGCTGGATGTTCTGCACGGGAATGTTGTTGTCTTCTGCAAATTTCCTTACTTCTTCAAGACGTTCTTTACGCCTTGTTTCTGCATGGCTCATTCTTCATAGCGCCTCATAACAACCACTGCGTTGTGTCCGCCGAAGCCGAAAGCATTGGACATGGTTACGTCCACCTTGACGTCTCTCGGTCCTTCCGGTACATAGTCCAGGTCGCATTCCGGATCCGGGGTCTTCAGGTTCAGTGTCTGGTGAACTTTATTATGTTCGATGGACAGAACGCAGACGATGGCTTCAATGGCACCGGCAGCTCCCAGCAGATGGCCGGTCATGGATTTGGTGGAGTTAATCACTACGTCGTAGGCATGTTTGCCAAGAACGTCTTTAATGGCCTTGGTCTCGTTTTTATCGTTCAGGCCGGTAGATGTGCCATGCGCATTGATGTAGTCAATATCATCAGGAGAAATGCCTGCATCGTCAATGGCTTTCTTCATGCAGCGGGCTGCCAGTTCGCCGCCGGGACGGGGAGCGGTAATGTGGTAAGCATCGCCGTTGGAGCCGTAACCGATGACTTCTGCATAAATATGGGCGCCTCTCTTCTTTGCGTGTTCCAGTTCTTCCAGAATGAGCACGCCGCTGCCTTCGCCAAGGACAAAGCCGTCTCTTCTTACATCAAAGGGGCAGGACGCTTCTTCCGGCGGGCATTCTCTGGAGGAAAGAGCTTTCATGGCAGCAAATCCTGCCATAGGGGTCTTAGCTACAGCAGCTTCAGTACCGCCGGCAAACATGACATCCGCATCGCCGTACTGGATGGTTCTGGTAGCACGGCCGATGGCATTATTTCCGGAAGCGCAGGCAGTCACATCAGCCAGTACGGGTCCCATAAGGCCAAAGTTGATGGAAACCTGGCCGGCAGCCATATTGGCAATCATCATGGGAACAGCAAAGGGATTTACCTTGGCCGGTCCTCTGGTATCAATGCGATGGACCGTTTCTTCCATGGTATTGATACCGCCGATGCCGGTACCAATAATGGTACCAACGCGGTCAGGGTTTTCAACGCTCATGTCCAGTTTGGCATCTTCCACTGCCATTTTGGCAGCTGCCACTGCAAACTGCACATTCCGATCCATATGGCGGACTGCTTTTCTATCTCCCACATATTTCACAGCATCAAAGTCCTTGACTTCGCCGGCGATGCGCACAGGGAATCCTTCCGGATCAAATTCTGTAATCGGGCCAATGCCGGATTTTCCGGCCATCAGCGCATTCCAAAATTCTTCTGTACCGATACCTACGGGAGAAACTACGCCCATACCTGTTATAACGACTCTTCTTTTTTCCATTAAGGAGCACCTCACAATAAAAAATTCCGAATATCTTCGTGAAAGGATAAGACCTCAAAAAAACGGATAACAACGGACCGGTAATCCGCTTTTTTGAGGCATTTTCCCCATCATACTGGTTTGCCGGGGAAACAGCTTCCCCGGCCCCATTATGACTATAACTTTCTGATTACTGAATCTGGCTGTCGATGTAGTCTACAGCGTTCTTTACAGTTTTAATCTTTTCAGCAGCATCATCCGGAATTTCAATGTCGAATTCTTCTTCAAATGCCATGATCAGTTCAACGATATCGAGGGAATCAGCGCCCAGGTCGTCAATGAAAGTAGAATCGATGGTTACATCAGCTTCGTTTACACCCAGCTGGTCAACAACGATTTTCTTTACTCTGTCAAAAGTGCTCATTATAATTTCACCACCTTTCATTGAGAAATGTACCTTTCTGATTATATTACAACCACAGGAGCTTGTCACCTGTTTTCCGCAATAAACTGCTTATTTAGCAGGATTTCTTCCAACCGGTGGCAATTCCCCAAGTCAGATTACATTACAAGACCGCCGTCTACCACCAGTACCTGGCCGGTGATGTAGGACGCATCATCGGAAGCCAGGAAGCACACAGCCCCGGCAATGTCCTCGGGCTGGCCCATCCGTCCCATGGGGATGGATGCAATCATGCCTTCCCTGATTTTTTCAGGAATGCCATCGGTCATAGCTGTTTCAATAAAGCCGGGAGCCACTGCATTGACACGGATATTCCGAGCGGCCATTTCTTTAGCACAGGCCTTGGTAAGACCAATCACCCCTGCCTTGGCTGCCGCGTAGTTGGCCTGACCGATATTGCCCATAATGCCTACGACAGAAGAAATATTAATGATGGATCCTTTTCTTTTCCTCATCATCATGGCAGCAGCAGCCTTGGTGGTGAGAAAATCACTCTTCAGGTCCGTAGCAATCACGTCATCCCAGTTGGATTCCTTCATGCGGATAAGAAGGGCGTCCCTGTTAATGCCTGCATTGTTTACCAGTACATCCAGGCCGCCGAACTCATCTTTTACGGTTTTGAAAATGCGGTCCACATCTTCACTCTTGGACACATCTCCCTGCACAGTGAACGCTTTGCCGCCGGCGTCTTCGATTTCTTTCTTTACCGCTTCGGCTGCATCATGGCTTCCCGCATAGTTCAGGGCCACTGCAAAACCTTTGGATGCCAGAGCCAGGGCGATAGCCCGGCCAATACCTCTGGACGCACCGGTAACCAGTGCTGTTTTTTCAATGTTTTCCATGGATTATTCTCCCTTCAGAGCTTTGACCACTTCTTCAACTGTTGCTGTATCTTCTGCATGAACGGAAGGAATCTTGCGGTCAATCTTTCTCATAAATCCGGAAAGAACAGTGCCCGGGCCGGCTTCGACCGTGTAGTCCACGCCGCCAGCAATCATATGACGAATGGATTCTTCCCAGTGTACCGGATGTGCAGCCTGGTCCACCAGGTTCTTCCGGATTTCATCGGCCTTTGTTTCTTCTTTGGCATTTACATTGGCCACCACCGGAATCTTCGTATCATGGATTTCAATGGTATCAAGAACTTCCTTCAGTCTGGCAGCTGCCGGTTCCATGAGGGTGGAATGGAAGGGAGCACTCACATGAAGCATGATCGCACGACGGGCACCTGCTGCCTTCAGAGCTTCGCAGGCTTTTTCAACTCCTTTTGTGGCACCGGCAATCACCACCTGTCCAGGGCAGTTGAAATTAACTGCCTGCACAGGTGCATCATCGGTGGAAACAGACTGGCACACTTCCACAATCTTATCAGGAGTAAGCCCGATAATAGCAGCCATTCCCCCTTCTCCCAGAGGCACTGCTTCCTGCATGAAACGGCCGCGGAGATGTACCGTCTTTACAGCGTCTGCAAAGGAAATGGCGCCGGCCGCTACCAGAGCGGAATATTCACCAAGGCTGTGGCCTGCAGCAACAGCCGGTTCCACGCCTTTTTCCTTCAGCACCTGCCATACAGCTACACTGGCAGTCAAAATGGCAGGCTGGGTAAATTCTGTCTTCATCAGCTCGGAGTCCGGACCTTCAAACATCATTTTGGAAATGGAGAATCCCAGCGTATCATCTGCTTCTTCTACCAGATGCTTTACGGAATCAAAATTTTCGTAAAGATCGTGAACCATGCCTACCTTCTGGGAACCCTGTCCCGGAAAAAGAAATGCTGTTTTCATCGTATCACCTCATGGCGTAATAGTAATATATGGTAATAGTATGAGCTCTTTAAAATAAACCTAGGGAAAAGGGCTTTTCCTGTTTCCTCAGTCTCGGGGAAACGGAATGCCTTAGACTTTACATCCACCGCATCACATCGCAGCCCCAGGTGAGTCCGGCACCGAAGCCGGTAAGAACCACGATATCACCGTGTTTCACCTTGCCTGCCCGCACGGCTTCATCCAGAGCAATGCCTACGGAAGCGGCAGAAGTATTGCCGAAACGGTCCACGTTTACCCACATATGGTCTGCCGGCACCTGGAGCCGCTTGGCAATGGCCTGGATAATGCGGTTGTTTGCCTGGTGGGCAATGAACATATCAATATCGTCCTTTTCTACTCCCGCCTTTTCCAGTGTTTTCAAGGTAGTGGCGCCCATATGACGAACGGCTGCCTTAAATACTTCCGGTCCTTCCATATGAATATAAATACGGCCGGAATCGATAGCACGGTGAGTCACCGGTTCTGCCACGCCGCTGGCCGGGATATCAAGAATCTTGCCCAGACTGCCGTCAGAACCAAGGTCCGATGCCAGAAGGCCATAGCCCTCTTCCGTTTCCCCGATGACCGCTGCCCCTGCGCCATCACCAAAAAGGATACAGGTGGAACGGTCATGCCAGTTTACCAGACGGGACAGAATTTCTGCGCCGATCACAAGGATATGTTTATACATGCCTGCCTTCACCATGTTGGATGCTACAGCCACGGCATAGATATAGCCGGAGCAGCCGGCGGAAATATCCATGGCACCGGCATGGGTGCAGCCCAGTTTATCCTGTACCAGGCAGGCCGTAGAAGGCACTACATAGTCAGGAGATGCCGTAGCTACCAGGATGAAATCAATATCATCCGCCGTGACACCGGCCGCTTCCATGGCCTGCTTGGCAGCATGAACGCAGAGATCCGACGTATTTTCCGACTGTGCCGCAATATGCCTTGTTTCTATGCCTGTTCTCGTACGGATCCATTCATCTGATGTATCCACCATTTTTTCCAGATCTGCATTTGTCAGTATCTTTTCCGGTGCATAGTGACCGGTGCCCAAAATACCGGCAAAACGTGTATTTTCCATAATCAAAAGTCCTTCCCTAATAAGGATACTGGATAAACACAAATGATTCTCAGTGCTTTCCGTTCCTTTTATGTAATATGTAAAGCACTGATTTCTACAGGATGCTGCCCCGGGAAGCACTGATGAAATCCGACTCTGTGAATCGGTGCTTCCCTGCATTTTTATTCCTGTTCTTTCAAATTCATCTTTGAAAGTGTTTCTGCTACCACTTCGTCCAGCCTTTCACTGCACACATCTCTGGCCATACGGATGGCATTTTTAATAGCCCTGGCTTTGGAAGCGCCGTGGCAGATAAGGAGTGCCCCTTTGATTCCCAGAAGAGGCGCGCCGCCGTACTCAGAATAATCAAGGCGCTTAGCCATGTATTTCTTCAAAGCCGGTTTAAGAAGGAGTCCGCCCAGCTTGGCGCGAAGTCCCCCTTTCATCACAGCATCCTTCAAAAGGGCTGCTACCAGTTTCCCTGCCCCTTCTCCGAATTTCAGAACCACATTGCCTGTAAAGCCGTCGGTTACGATGACATCAAATTCGCCGGTCATCACATCCCGACCTTCGGCGTTGCCTGCAAAGGGAATCACTTTCTGCGATGAAAGAACCTGGTTGGCTTCCGCCACCAGGGGGCTGCCTTTTACGCTTTCTTCACCGATGTTCAGAAGGCCGATTTTAGGATGAGCGATGCCTGCCACCTTTTGGGCATAAATATAACCCAGAAGAGCATTCTGCACATAAGTTTCCACTTTAGGCTGGGCGCTGGCGCCGGAATCGATAAGATAGGTATACCCCCCTTTTTCATTGGGGATCGGTGTCAGGATGGCGGGGCGCTCAATGCCCTTAATCCGTCCGATACCCAGAAGGCCGGCTGTCACAGCAGCCCCCGTGGATCCTGGTGCCACCAGGGCTCCGCATTCCCCGTTTTTCACAAGCCTGGCGCCTACAGATACGGAAGCATCCTTCTTCTTGCGGTAAGCCATGCCGGGATGTTCTCCCATTTCGATGACCTGGGAAGCATGATGTACTTCAATTAACGGATTATTCTCCTCATGATGTTTCTTTAAAATATCACGAATCCGCTCTTCATCGCCCACCAGCACCACAGGAATATGATATTCCCGCACTGCTTCTATAGCTCCAAGTACGATTTCCAGCGGTGCGAAATCACCGCCCATAGCGTCAACTGCTATTTTATCCATGGGACGCCTCCGTCTCAGTCAAAATTTCCATAATAAACTTAGCCCGGTATACTTCCTCATCACCGCGAAAGAAACTGATATATATATGTTTTTTATTCCCTCGCATGAGCACGATACGGCCCTTTACGATGAGAATCGTTCCGGGCACCACGGGAATCTTATACTTGATATTTCCTACCTGAGTGGAAGCAAAGGGTACCCCTGCCAGGGATTCCGCAAAGCCTGCAGCCGCCCCGTAGAGCTTTTCAGCAGAAACCATGCCTGCACTGTCAGCCATTTCTTCTGTAGTCTTCAAGAGGCCTACCCCTTTCTGACCGATATCCAGATCCAGTACCCTGACTCCCTCATGGGATTCAGAAGGCTGGGACGATACCAGCTGTTCCATGCGCTCCCGCATTTGAGGGATTCCCAGAGTCTGCCGATCCAGACGAATGGTTGCCACAGACACAGAAAAACGTTCTGCCAGATCTCCATCTGTCAGACATGGATTTTGGCGAAGTAAATTCTGTATGGCCTCTCGTCTTTTGTTTTTATCCATCTTCCGTTTTTCCATCATTTTTATCACCTGCTGATAATACTATACCACAACCATGCAAGTGGTGCATCAGGAAATTGAAGTTTTCGGAAAAGTCAGCTTCCTTTTTCTGCGGTTTCCCTGCCATCTCCAGTGATAAACCAAAAATAAATCCTTTCTTTACCCCATAGAAACGGCATATTCTATTCCTTACTGCTATCACCAGATAAGAAATAAAAAAGAAAAAATGAAGTACACAGATAACCGGAAATTCAAAATTTATACCTTAAGTAGTGATTGTATAATTTTATGAGCAGATATTCCATAAAATTCTCATTGACTTATCTTCGAATATGGAATAAACTACAGTGAATACAGGATACTATACGTTTGCACATTTGTCAAACGTTTGATTTCTTTCGTATTATATTTTTAAAACTATCCAGGAGTGATAATATGAAATTACCAAAGCTTCACATCGGTGACTTAACTGCCAATATTCCCATCATCCAGGGAGGTATGGGCATTGGCGTCAGCCTTTCCGGACTGGCAGGAGCCGTGGCCAGGGAAGGCGGCATTGGTGTCATTTCCGCTGCCCAGGTAGGATTCAACGAACCCGATTTCCGTACCAACACCGTTAAAGCCAATATCCGCGCTTTAAAGGAGCAGATTCATAAAGCCCGCGAAAAAGCCAAAAACGGCATTATCGGCATCAATATCATGTGGCGGGGTCAGCACTATGAAGACTACGCCCGCACGGCCGCTGAAAGCGGCGCCGACATTATCTTTTCCGGCGCCGGCCTGCCGGCGGACCTTCCGGTTTGTGTAGAAGGCACCAATACAAAAATTGCGCCTATCATCGGCTCCCCGAAAGCCGCCCGGGTCATTCTGAAGCTGTGGGCCAAACATCATAACCGCACGGCAGACCTGGTCGTCATTGAAGGCCCCAAGGCCGGCGGCCATCTGGGCTACACCAGAGAACAGGTAAAAATGCATGAAAGTGACGGCTATGAAAAGGAGATTATGGAAATTCTTGGCGTGGTAAAGGAATTTGAAGAAAAATTCAATAAGAAAATCCCCGTTGTCTTCGGCGGCGGTATTTTTGATAAAAAAGATATCGAGCATTACCTGTCCCTGGGCCTGTCCGGCGTGCAGATGGCCACCCGTTTCGTAGCTACGAAAGAATGCGATGCAGCAGAGGCCTTCAAGAATATGTATGTCAAGGCAAAACCCTCTGATGTTACCATTGTGCAGAGTCCTGTCCACATGCCGGGCCGCGCCCTGCTCAATCCTTTTGTCCGCGCCGTCCGTCAGGGAAGGATTCCTGTAACCAACTGCTTCCACTGTCTGAAGACCTGCGATCCCAGCACCACCCCCTACTGCATCACCCAGGCCCTCATCCGCGCTGTCAGAGGCGATGTGGATCACGGTCTTGTCTTCTGCGGTGCCAATGCATGGAAAATCAATCAAATAACCACCGTCCATGATTTATTCACAGAACTGGTGGAAGGAACAGCAAAAGCGTAAGGGATCTGCGCCCTTACGGCACCAACGGTTTCTCCCGTCTGACAACGGACGGGCCGCTTCAGTTTGTGGTATTTTCCTGTGGAGCAGCAGGTATGCCGGCGTTACGGCTTTCCTTCCTGCATCCACGGTCCAGCTGTACCAGCAAAAAAGCTGTAAAGCCAAATGGCTCTACAGCTTTTTTTATGTCAAAATCTCATTATTTCAAATGGTGGCTGCCCCGTTCTGTAATAGGTACGCCGGCCTTGCACAGGGGACATTCTTCCGGTTTGTAGGTAGGAACGGTGAGGTGGAGAAGAGGATAGACCTTTTCTTTAGGAACACCGAAGTCTGCCTTGCCGCCGGAGCGGTCTACGAAGAGGCCGATGCCTACGATGTCGCCTTTCGCCTTGTTCACCACGTCCACTACTTCTTTAATGGAGCCGCCGGTGGTGACAATATCTTCTACGATGAGCACCTTTTCACCAGGCGCAATTTTGAAGCCGCGGCGAAGAGTCATTTTACCGTTTTCTCTTTCGGTGAAAATGGAACGAACCCCCAGAAGGCGGGCAGTCACCTGGGAAAGGATAATGCCGCCGGTAGCCGGTCCGATAACCGTTTCAATGCCCATGCCCTTGAAGTGGTTGGCAAATTCCTGGCACAGCTTTTCCGTATATTCCGGATGCTGGAGAACGTTGAATTTTTCAACATACAGAGGGCTGTGAAGGCCGCTGGTGAGAAGGAAATGACCTTCCAGAATGGCTTTGGTTTCTTTCAGTAAAGATTCAACTTCTTTTTCGTTCATCATGCATTCTCCTTAATTTCCTTTAAAATCAAACGGGCTGCTGCGCAGGGATCAATGGCCTGGGTAATAGGCCGGCCTATAACAAGCATGGAAGACCCGTCTTTGAAAGCTTCTGATGGAGTGGCAATACGCTTCTGGTCATCGGTCTGGGCGAAGGAAGGGCGAATGCCCGGGGTGACGATAAGAAAATCATTCCCTGCCATTTTACGGATGGATGAAGCTTCTCTGGGCGATGCCACTACACCGTCCACGCCGGAATCTTTGGCCAGCTGGGCCAGTTCCAGTACGTGGTCCTGAATAGGAAGATGACCGCCCACTTCCTGCCAGCCCTGGTCGTCAAAGCTGGTGAGTACAGTCACTGCCAGAATCTTCGGACGTTCTACTCCCAGTTCATCTGCTGTTATTTTTGCATATCTGGCAGCTGCCTGCATCATAGCCCTGCCGCCGCCGGCATGGACTGTAATCAGGTTTACTCCCAGACGGGTAACAGAAGCCACGCTGTGGCCTACGGTATTGGGAATATCATGAAGTTTCAGGTCCAGGAACACTTTCTTCCCATGTTCCTTCAGGTAATGGATGGTTTCGCTGCCTGCGCTGTAATACAGCTCCATACCTACCTTATAATAAGAAACCAGATCTCCCAGTTCGTCTACCAGTTCTTTCATTTTGTCGAAAGAATCCACATCCAGTGCCACAATCAGTCGGTCATCAGCTGTGTAGACTTCTTCTTTCTCGTCCATTCATGATCTCCCTTCTTCTATTCACCTGCAGGAAGCCGTCGCGGCACAGAGCCGGCGCTTCCCCATATCTGACATATTATACCATTTCATGGGCATTCTGACACCCTGTTTTTCATTGTTTTACTCCACCCCGGCTCATTGCCCCGCTCTTTTCTAAAGCCTCTGGTACCGGCTCCATGTCCAGCTAAAAAAACTGCCCCTTTTCATAAGCTATTTTCCACATAAAAAACACAGCCCGAAGGCTGTGCCTTTATTTACCTGCCTGAGCGGCAGCTTCTTTAATCATATGCATGGTAACGGAGTTGAATTCTACCGGCGAATCCAGGGCTTTCACTTCCTTGAATCCTACGCCCAGCTTTCCTGTATAGTAGGCTGTCACATCACCTTTCGTATTAATCTTGACGGCATAAATGGTCTTGTCCTCATCCACACCCACCAGACGGAAGGCACCAGGTGGAGAAATGACTCTCCAGGAGCTGTCATCCCCATTGAAGGTATAGAGGATCCCCTTCTGACTGTCATCGTAGAAAAGGCGGTCCTTGTCATAGTATACGGCAATTTTGCCAATATGGGAGGTCTGGATGTAGATACGCCTGGTATCATAATTGGCATCGGTCCGGTAAATACGGTAAAGCCCCTTCCCTACTTCCATTTTCATATACACCGCATTGGTGGCAGTAGAATAGGCTACGTCAACGATTTTAGAATTTCTTGGAAGATCCCTAATGGGAGCATCCGATTCATGGGTAGTGCCATCAGGATTATAGCGGGCCAAGGTTACGTCCCAGCGGCCACCCTTCCAGTGAGCAGGATAAAGAGCCATGAGAGCCAGGTTTCGATCGGGCATCCATTCAAAGAAGGATACTCCCTGGTTCTTAAGATCCACATTCTGGGGATTTCCCAAATCGTCAGCCTTGTAAATGGTGACAGAATCACCGGTTACATCGGCCATGTACTTATAGTCGTGGGAATAGTAGGCCTTTCCCTTGACGCTGACTTTAGCAAAAAGTTTTTTCCCTTCCTTTTCCGCAGCTTCCGCCATTTTGTCCTTTACGTCGGACATATCATAATCACCGCTGGAAAGAGGAGCAAAGAGGACGCGGTCCATGTAGAGATAGGCGCCGGCCTGGATGCCTATACCAAGGATAAAGCATACTGCCAGCTGAGCAAATTTCTTATTCACCCTGTCCTCCTTATTTCACAATAAATGCGGTAGGAATCATACGCTCGCCCAGAAGGTCGGCAGGCTTGTTCACTACCTTGCCGTTATAGTACAGGGTGGTGGAGGAGCCTCCGTCCAGGTTGGCTGCAATATAAGCACCATTTTCATACAGAATATTCTGGGAATCCACCAGGGTGGCACCGATGCTGTATCCCGGCTGCCGTCCGTCGATAACGAGGAAGAGGATGGTGCCGTCTTTCTTCTGGCCGATGGCAGAACGGGGTGAAATGCCCCAGCCGCCGTCGCCGCTTTTAATCACTTTCTGCCCGTTAATGATGAGGGGCGGCCCGAAAGTAAGACCTTCAATGGCTCCCATATCCCGGAGCTGTTTCTTGTTGTAGTTGCCGGCAATAAGGTTTCCGCTTTTGGTCATACCGACGAAATCTACTTTTTCACTGTCATCTACCTGCTGGCCCAGAAGATACTTTCCTTTATGAAGAATGAAGCCATAGGGCAGACGGCCGGTGCCGGTACCGTTGGGATCGTAGAAGCCGCCGCCGTTAATGGCAGCCAC
>ENA-OOXJ01000744-OOXJ01000744.1-human-gut-metagenome-genome-assembly--contig:-NODE-744-length-24913-cov-10.413509_pt1 | contig 24913 bp, 19 predicted proteins | sample MGYA00241587_ERZ501343 | MGnify/ENA primary metagenome ERZ501343 (study PRJEB25962, sample SAMEA2042918) | human gut metagenome | biome: human gut; feature: human-associated habitat; material: faeces... | reverse complement strand
GGGCCACGCAGTAGTTGGCGTGACGGCAGCCGCTCTCTGTGCAGACACCGTCGCGCAGCTTGTTGACGAAGTCTGTATCATAGACCAGAGGACGGGCCATCTCCACAAATTCGAAGCCTGCATCGAGGACCCTGTTTATGGTGGCCATGGAGTTGACGCCTCCGACAAAGGCCAGCGGAAGTTTCAGCTCCCTGCGGAACTGGATCGAGTCATCGAAGAAGAATGCTTCCTTGAAAGGTTCGTCCTTGACCATTATCTTTCCGAAAAGGTTGACTCCGAGTTTGAGCCACCACAGCCTCCAGGGCATGTATCCGGTGAGTACGCTGATAGGCATAGCACCTCGCATCACGTACATCGGGGCCTTGCTGACGAAGCCGCCGCTCAGCACCAGGCACTGTGCGCCGTCCTGCTCGAGCCGCCTGGCAACCTTTATGCAGTCCTCCACTTCGAGACCGCCCTTGAAACCGTCGCGTGTGTTTGTCTTTACCAGTACCGCGATATCGTCTCCTGCAGCCTTCATTACCTCTTCCATGACCATGTCCATGAATTTCATCCTGTTCTCCAGAGGTCCGCCGAACTCGTCGCGGCGGTGGTTGGTGTAGGGAGAGAGGAACTGCGAGATAAGGTAGCCGTGTCCGGCATGGATCTCGACGGCATCGAACCCGCCGTCTTTGGCGATGCGTACTGCATTGCCGAAATCCTTGACAATCTGGAGTATCTCATCCTTACGCAGGCCATGTACAAAGGTAGGGGAGTACATGTTGAATCCTCTGGAGGCTCCTACCGGTCTCTGGCCGCAGTACATGCGGTGGGACATGTTGCCGCAGTGGCCGAGCTGGATGCAGGCCTTTGCTCCTGCCGCGTGGATAGAGTCTGTCAGGTCCCGGAGTCCGGGGATGATCTCCGGACGCATCCACAGCTGGCGGTGGAAAGAGAGGCCGCTCTTGTTGATGGAAGCATAGGCTACGGAGGTCATGCCGACTCCGCCTTTGGCTACTGCAGTATGGTAGTCCTTCAGCTGCTGTGTCGGTACGTGTCCGTCGCACATGCCTTCGTAGGCTGATGCGCGGATGACACGGTTCTTTATTTCTATGGGGCCTATCTTGGCCGGAGTGAAGAGCAGTGATTCCATTTCTAATATATAAAAGGTATGAGTCGTTTGCGTTTGAGGGATGTGAATTCCTCGCCGAATTCCTTTGCGTATTTTTCGTACAGCGAGTTGGCTCTCGGGGCGAGGTTGGCGAAAGTCCACATGCAGAAAATGATGCCCGGCAGCGACCATGTCAGTATGGCAAAGCCGAACCATTCTGTAATTTCTCCGTAGTAGTTGGCTGATGAGACGTACTTGAACATTCCGCCGCGAGGGATATAGTGCCTGGTGTCACCTGGCTTGCGCAGATGCCGGATGATGTAGTCGGACTGTAGGTTGACCGCCATGCCGAAGATGAATATCAGGGCGCCTGCTATGAACTGGGGGGAGTACAGCCACTCGGGAGTGTAGCGTCCCTCGGGGGCCAGTACGAAAAGCCAGCCGCAGATCAGATAGGCGTTCACCACGTTGAAGACGGCTCCCATGAGTACGACTGAGACAGGTATCCGGCTCTTGCCTCTCATCAGGAAAGGATAGATGAGCGAGCGCTGGATGTAGTGCACAAGCAGGAAGGACACTAAGACAAAGGCCGTGATATTCTCCCAGCCGTGGGCGGGAATGATGATCAGCAGGGATGCTATCAGCACGGGAATCTCCATCAGGACCCATCCTAATTTGTTGTCTATCATGGGGCCCCAGCCCTTGGAACGGAGGTAGCCGTAGCCTGCCTTGAAATACTGCAGCGCCACAAATACAACTACGGCCAGAACGATCATCACACGCTCAACTATATGGAAGAAGTCGGGGTCGAATATTGTCAGTCTTGTCAAATCCACGGTATAGGTTTTAATACGGTTAATATAATTTTCTGTTAAGGTTTCAGTTTTATCGATGCCTGGAATACGGCTTTGTCCGCGCAGCGTCCCTCGATATAGTGGTCTCCGGATGCCGTAGACGCACGGTAGAGCTCTACAGTGTCTCCGAGGCGGGTCTCATGGTTGAAGTTGATCTGGAAACTGTCGATTCCTCCTCCTGCGGACATGGCTTCGGCAGGAACGGTGTCAAAGGCCCATTCTGCGTATTTGGCATTGTTGGTATGGGAGTTGAAGTCGATATCGGAATACATGACCCGGTGCGTGCGGGCGTGCTCCATCTCTCCGGCCGGGGGGACGAGCTTGCCGCAGGTCTCGGCTATGGCATGGCGGTCCAGTGCGGTCGAGATGCTTTTCTCCCCGAGGACGTGGTCGGGGCGCAGCATCCGGCGGGTGTTCACGTCTATGAGCAGCCAGGAACTGGTGGCCTGTACAAGGACTGTACTGCCGTCGGCGGAGGTGAGTTCGAAATCCCTGAGGGAAAACACACCCTCGCGTCCCTTGTGCCATGTGGCCAGCTGTACTTCGTCTTCCCATTTGGGGGACTGGAGGAAGCGGACTTTCATGCGGGACAGGACCCAGACAATGTTGTCCTTTATGAGGTCGTCATACCCGAAACCGATGCGGGAGGCATGGTAGTTGGCTATCTCCTGAGCCTGGTTCATGAACGAGAATGCCTTGTAGTTCTTCCGCAAGTCCACGTCGCAGGTACAGATTCTGTATCTTATTGTATGACTTTTCATTCCGGATTGAGGTTGAAAAAATATCTTGCAAAGATAGTTTTTTTACATTAACTTTGTACCCCCGTAAGTAAATAATGTAGTATGTCAGCAAAATATGTTTTCGTTACGGGAGGTGTCGTATCCTCATTGGGTAAAGGCATCATTTCTTCATCATTAGCCAAACTCTTGCAGTCCAGGAACCTGCGTGTCACAATCCAGAAGTTCGACCCCTATCTGAATGTCGACCCCGGCACGCTCAATCCATACGAGCACGGAGAGTGCTTCGTGACCGAGGATGGAGCGGAGACAGACCTGGATCTCGGTCATTATGAGAGATTTCTCAATATCTACACATCCCGTGCGAACAATGTTACCACGGGCAAGATTTACCGCACCGTCATAGACAAGGAGAGGCAGGGCGCGTATCTGGGCAAGACGGTACAGATCATACCCCATATCACGGATGAGATCAAGCGCCGCATGCTGCTCTTGGGCAAAAGCGGTCAGTATGACGTGATAATCACCGAGATAGGCGGAACGGTCGGAGATATCGAATCGCTCCCCTTCATCGAGGCCATGCGTCAGCTCCAATGGGAACTCCCGGACGAGGACTGTCTGGTCATACATCTGACTCTGGTCCCTTATCTGAGCGCAGCCAAAGAACTGAAATCCAAGCCTACGCAGCACTCTGTGAAACTGCTCCAGCAGGACGGTGTACAGCCTGACATACTTATCTGCCGTACCGAGCACAAGCTCTCGCAGGATCTGCGCAAGAAACTGGCGCTTTTCTGCAATGTGCGGCCCAATGCCGTCATCGAATCCATCGACGCCGATACGATATACAGGGTGCCTCTCATGATGAGGGACGAGAAACTGGATGAGATAGTGCTCGAGAAGTTCGGCCTGACCGATGTCCCTGAGCCTGACCTGGAGGGATGGAAGAGTTTCCTCGACCGTCTGGGCAGCCCCGAGTCCCATATAACGGTCGCCCTCGTGGGCAAATACGTGGAGCTGCAGGACGCATACAAGTCCATACTCGAGGCGTTCATCCATGCCGGAGCGGCAAACCGCTGCAAGGTCAAGGTGGTTCCGGTACACAGCGAGTATCTGACTGAGGACAACGTAGAGGAAAAGCTCGAAGGCATGGACGGCATACTCATAGCCCCCGGATTCGGAGAAAGGGGACTGGAGGGCAAGATCAAGGCCGTACGGTATGCCCGTGAGAACGGTGTGCCCTTTTTCGGGATCTGTCTCGGCATGCAGATGGCAGTGGTGGAGTTTGCGCGCAACGTTCTCGGCCTGAAGGACGCCATGTCCACGGAAGTGGAGGCAAATACCGCAAATCCCGTCATTGACCTGATGGCAGACCAGAAGACCACTACGGTAAAGGGCGGTACAATGCGTCTCGGTGCATACAAGTGTCTGGTCGAAGAGGGTTCGCTGGCCTACAGCATATACGGAAAACCTCTGATAAGCGAGCGCCACCGTCACAGGTACGAGCTCAATAACGACTATGTGGACCGCCTCAATGAGGCCGGAATGCGTACCAGCGGGCGCAATCCCGAGACAGGGCTGGTGGAGATCGTCGAGATACCTTCCCACCCGTTCTTTATCGGAGTACAGTTCCATCCTGAGTACAAGAGCACTCCGGAGAATCCCCAGCCGATATTCGTGGCTTTTGTCAAGGCCGCTCTCCAATACAACAAGTCGAAGCAGAAATGAGCCGCAAGTTCGTAGTACCGGTTGCGGCGCTCCTTGCGGCCGCAGTATTTACAGGTTTCGCTTCCCGGATAAACGGAGGACATCCTGCAGGGCAGGGCAGTGTGAAGGAATACGGAATAGCCGCCAAGGAAGCGATCCGTCATGACATGTCGGCCTATACCCAGGGGCTCTTTTTCCACGACGGCTACCTGTATGAGAGTACGGGGCAATACGGGGAGTCATCTTTCCGCAAAGTGGATCCGGCAACGGGCAAGGTGCTGCGCCAGGAGGTGTTCCCTGCCAGATATTTCGGAGAAGGCTCCTGCGTGTTCGACGGGAGGGCCTATATTCTCACCTGGTATGAGGGCACGTGTTTCGTGTATGACATAGAGACTTTCACCAAGCTCGCCGAATTCCCCTATCAGGGGGAGGGGTGGGGACTGACTACAGACGGCCGGTCGCTGATCATGAGTGACGGCACTTCCACCCTGTCTTTCCGCGACCCGGTGACTTTCCTCGAGCAGAGGACCCTGACCGTCAGGGACGGCGGCAGGGAGGTCCCCTTTATCAATGAACTCGAGTACATAGACGGGGAAATCTGGGCCAATGTCTACGGACTCGACGAGATATACATCATAGATCCGGTTTCCGGCAGTGTGACAGCCAAGGTGGACTGCCGCGGGCTGCTGGATTCCAGGTACCGCACTTCGGCAGTGGACGTGTTCAACGGGATTGCATACAATCCTGCTGACAGCAGTCTGTACCTTACAGGCAAATACTGGCCGATGATGTACAAGGTGACCGTTAAATGATAAAAAGATAAAGCAATGAGCAATTTCAGGATCAGGGCTCTGCAGGAGTTTTCCACGCACAGGGCAGAGAGGTTTTTTGAGGAAAACAGGCCGGTGTCCGAGTATTTCGGACAGAACGTGTTCACATTGGAGAAGATGCGCAAGTACCTGTCTCCTGATGCATATGCACAGGTGGTTTCTTCCATCAGGGAGGGAGTCAGTATCGACCGCAGGTTTGCGGACCAGATAGCGGCCGGCATGAAAACGTGGGCGGTCGAAATGGGTGCAACGCACTATACCCACTGGTTTCACCCCATGACCGATTCGACTGCAGAGAAGCACGAAGCCTTTGTGGACAGGGATGCCGAGGGGCATATTTTCGAGAACTTCAAGGGCAGCACCCTCGTGCAGCAGGAATCGGACGGATCGAGTTTTCCCAACGGAGGTCTGCGCAACACATTCGAGGCCAGGGGCTACACTGCCTGGGACCCGAGCTCTCCGGCATTTATCCTCGACAATACACTCTGTATTCCTACAGTGTTTGTCGCCTACACCGGCGAGTCCCTGGACATGAAGCTGCCTCTTCTGAAATCGCTCAGGGCACTGGACAGGGCCGCAGTGGATGTGGTGAGGCTGTTTGACCGCAATGTCCGGAAAGTGGAGGTCATGCTCGGTCCGGAGCAGGAGTATTTTCTCGTGGATGATGCATTCTACAGGGCCCGTCCCGACCTTCAGATATGCAACCGTACCCTTATCGGCCATACGGCCGCCAAGGACCAGCAGCTGGAAGACCATTATTTCGGGACCATCCCTTCGAGGACAATGGCTTTCATGAAGGATTTCGAGACAAATGCCTACAAGCTCGGAATACTTCTCAAGACACGGCACAACGAGGTGGCTCCCAATCAGTTCGAGTGTGCTCCGCTATATTGTGAGGCCAATCTGGCCATCGACCACAACCTTATCCTCATGCTGCTGATGAGAAAGGTGGCCAAGAAGCATCATTTCAAGGTCCTCTTCCACGAGAAGCCTTTCGACGGGGTCAACGGCTCCGGCAAGCACTGCAACTGGTCCCTGGTGACAGATACCGGTGTCAATCTTCTGTCCCCCGGCCGCACACCCAGGACGAATCTCCAGTTTCTCAGTATATTCGTTTCCGTCATCAGGGCGGTTTACGAGCATAATTACCTGCTGATGTCGAGTGTGGCCTCACTCAGCAATTCCTACCGTCTCGGCGGGCATGAGGCCCCTCCGGCAGTGATGTCCGTCTTTGTGGGCACGACTCTCGACAAGGTCCTGCGCAGCATAGAGGACATGAGCGACTACGGTGAGGGGGATACGGAAAGGGAACGTCTCAGTGTGGTGAGCGAGATTCCTGAAATTCTGCCCGACAATACTGACCGTAACCGCACGTCGCCTTTCGCCTTTACGGGAAACAGGTTTGAATTCAGGGCAGTCGGCTCGTCTGTCAACGTGTCGGCACCCATGTATGTCCTCAATGCGGCAGTCGCCCAGCAGCTCCGCAGGTTCAAAGGACTGGTGGATGAAAAGATGGCGGCAGGAGAGAAGCATGACGATGCGATATTCCAGGTCATCCGTCAGTTTGTCTTGGAGTCAAAGGCCATACGTTTCGAGGGCAACGGATATGGCAAGGAATGGAAGGAGGAGTCCTCCCGTCGCGGGCTGAAGCCTCTGGATTCGGTTCCCGAGGCCAACAAGGCCCTGATCAGCCCGGAGACAGTGAGGCTCTTCGCCGAGGATTCCATCCTTTCGGACAGGGAACTCTATGCCCGTTACGAGGTACAGCAGGAGACTTATACGAAGAAGCTGCAGATAGAGGCAAGGGTGTTGGGTGACCTGATTGTGAACCATATAGTGCCTACCGCAATAAAATTCCAGAATACCCTTATCGACAACTGCAGGGGGCTCAGGGACCTTTTCGGTCAGGAAAAGATGGAGCAGATGTGCTCATCCCAATTGAAGATGATAGAAAAGATATCCCGCTATGTGGATTCCCTGCGCCGGGATGTCCACGACATGATAGAGGAAAGGAAGAAAGCCAACCAGCTGCAGGATGTCACTGCCAGGGCCACGGCCTACTGCGAGTGCGTCCTCCCCTATATGGGCCGGATCCGTGAAGTCTCGGACAAACTGGAGATGCTGGTGGATGACGAGCTGTGGCCGCTGCCCAAATACAGGGAGATGCTGCTCAGCAGATAAAGACCGTAAACTGTGCTATGAAAACTCCGATTGTCATTTTCTGCAGAATGGCGGCCCTCTGTATTCTGACGGCCGCAGCGGCCTGCGCCCCTCTGTCCAAGACCCAGATGGAGGCCGTGCAGGAGCTTGCTTTCAGAAGCGATACCGTCTCGCGTTCCCCGGCAGTGCTTTTCCGGCAGATGTCGGAGATAAGGACGGAAAGGGGGCTGTTCTATGCCGCATCCCTGTCTTCGGGACAGATGCGCTACGAAGAGGTGACGGCGCTGGCCGAGGCCTCGATGGATGAGGAGTCCATGGTGCGCAAGGCTGAGGGATACGTGGATGTGCTCAACAGCTATGTCCGGGCCCTGCACAGTGTGAGCTCCCCCCAGCGCTGGAAGGGAGCAGGAACCCAGCTCAGAGGTATCGGTTCAAGGGTGGATTCAGTGCTGTACCGCTACAACAGGCTCGATACCGGATATGAGGATATCCCGACCGGTTACGCAAAGATGGCCGGCAGGGTGCTGGCCTATGTGGCGGAAGAGGTGATGCAGACAACCCAGGCTGTGGCGGTGAGGAATATAGTAATCGCGGCGGACACCCTTGTGGCGGCCGGCTGCGATTCACTCATGGACATACTCCGCAGCGAGGAAATGAATGCCCTGATAGAGCATGAGAAGGAGAGTGTAGGAGACAACTATTCCGCTTACCTGAGGGCAATGGAACTGTCAGGGATAGTCGTTCCGCTGGAGAGCGACCGGCAGTATGTGGCCCTGGTGCGCAGGGCGGAGGAACTGTCCCGGATCCGCAACAGCTGTGTATCGGCACTTCGCTCCCTGAAGAACGCACATGCCAGGCTGGCGGCGGACTTCGTCTCCGGAGACAAGGACATTTCCGGAGAACTGATGGATGAACTCGTAAGATTCAACAGACTGGCCTCACAGGTGGCCGGTTATATCGACTGAATATCATGGATGCGGATAACAGACAGCGGACACTTGCGGATGTACGCAAGGCAATAGCGGAAAACGACGGCCTGCGTCTCGATCCGGCTGCCGGAGCAGAGGAGCGTCTGGCCCTGGAGCAGGCGGCCCTGGCACTGCGGACCATCGAGCGGGAACTTGTAGAGGATACGTCCGAAGCCCTCCTGGACAGGCTGGAGGCAGCTTCTGCGCCGATCAAGGATCTGGCCCGGGAAGTCAGGGAAAAGGTGACGGAAATGAATGCACCTTCTAAGATTCTCGAGCATTTCAAGGGGCTGCTTTCACTCGTTGTCCGTGTGTTGACTGAAGCCGGACGCTGGTAGCGTTTACTGCAGAAGCCGGCGTACAGTCCCGTGTACGGAGTCTCCGGAGGAAAAAAAGGCGGCCCTGAGTTCTGTCTCGCTGACTGATTTCTCGAGGCAACGGTTCCGTCGCAGGACATCCCCGTAGGTCATCTCAATCTTGTCGCAGTGCAGGCGGGAGAAAAATTCACGTCCTTTTTCAGTATTGACCAGGACTGCGCTGACTCCTCTGTCGTCGTCGAAGTCCGGCAGGATGTCGCCGATACCCCAGAAATCCCCGATGGTCAGGTCGCTGCCGCTCCTGAATTCCCTGGCAGGGCAGCGGTAACAGCTCGGGCGGGAGTAGAAATCGGACAGAAAGCCGCGGATAAACAGGTTCCGGGCCTTTCCCCGTTCGCTCAGTACGGGGCTGCAGGGTGCGCCGGAGGAGTCGGTGGCCCTGAAATATATCTTGAAATTATAGCCTTTCCATCCGGCTTTACCTTCTTCCTTGTCCCTGAAACGGACTTCTTCAACCGAGACGTTGCTGTATCCTCCAGCTTCCATGGCCGATACTTCCTCGGCGAGATACCGTCTCCATACTCCTGGAGAGGGCGCTCCGTGGCAGATGAGGTCCACTGTGAGCAGGCGCTCCGTGGGGACTTTGCCGGCTCCGGAGGCGAGAAAATGGTTGAGACCGGCCACCTGGCAGGGTGTACCGGTGAAAAGGACTGCGCGGCCTTCCCGGAGTGTGGCCCTGACTCTGCCGTAGCAGTCTTCCATCCGGCTTTGCATGTATTTGGAACCTATGAAGGCAGCCGCGTCTGCAGAGGTGTCCGCGCTGTCATGCACCGCTTCCATGTCATTGTCGTATCTGGACCCGAAGACCCTGCCTCCATCGGCCAGTACTGCCTCTGCCAGCAGCGGGAATGCCCCTCCGGAGGCACTGCCGTCCCTTACTGCACCGTCGGGGTGTTTTACCGCAAATACCTCAAGCGGTCTGCGGACCGGGAATTGCGAGATTACGGGACAGACCCTGGTACATAGCCCGCATTCTATGCAGGTGTCCTGGTCTACTGAAGGGTACAGGAATCCTTCGGAATCTTCTTTCATGGTGATACTGCCTCTCGGACAGGCCGAGGCACATGCCGTACATCCGCAGCAGCAGTGCGGGTCGGTGATGGTGATGTGTCGTATTTCTTTCATAAGAGGGTGCAAAGTTTATAAAAAATTCCTATATTTGCCACCCGAATAAGAATATCTCTCAGGGCAGGGTGCGATTCCCTACCGGCGGTGACAGTCCGCGACTCCCTGATGCTCAGGGACTGAATCGGTGAAATTCCGATACCGACGGTGACAGTCCGGATGGAAGAGAGGTTATGGCCGGAGGCTGTATCTGCAGCACCGGACCATACGGTTGTCAGGAATGACAGACTGCCCTGAGTACCAAGAAGGTATTCGGGTTTTTTGTTATGTGTGACAACGAAGACATAAAATTTATGCAGCTGGCCCTCGCTCTGGCGGAACGGGGACGCGGTCATGTGGGACCCAATCCGATGGTAGGGGCTGTGATAGTCAGGGACGGCAGAGTGCTGGCTCAGGGATGGCATCACCGGTATGGCAGTCTCCATGCCGAGAGGGATGCGCTCGCTTCGTGTACTGAGTCCGCGGCAGGGGCGACAATGTATGTTACCCTCGAGCCGTGCTGCCATCACGGCAAACAGCCTCCGTGTACGGATGCTATAATCGGGGCGGGCATTTCCAGGGTGGTCATGGCCATGACTGATCCGAATCCATTGGTGTCGGGTCACGGTGCCTCCATTCTCAGGGAACACGGCATAGAAGTGACCGCTGGAGTGCTCGAGGCCGAGGCGCGTCATCTCAACCGCATATTCATCAAGTACATAACTACGCATATCCCATGGGTGGTGATGAAGTGGGCGATGACCCTCGACGGGCGTATTGCCTCTGTCTCGGGGGATTCGAAATGGGTGAGCGGAGAGGAGTCAAGGCATCTGGGACACAGGCTCCGCGGCAGTTATATGGGGATACTGGCCGGCATAGGTACCGTGCTTGCGGACGATCCTATGCTCAACTGCCGTATAGACGGTATGCGTCAGCCGGTAAGGATAATCGCCGACTCGTACGCATCATTGCCGGTGGATTCTGCAATCGTACGCAGTGCCGGGAGTTACCGGACGGTATGCGCCCATACGGCGGCGGCTCCGGCAGAGAGGACAGGGAATCTCCGGGCCTTGGGTGTGGAGACATTGGAATGTGCAGCAGAGGACGGGCATGTGTCGATGACCGACCTTATGTGCCGTCTCGGGGCAATGGGTCTCGATTCGGTGCTCGTGGAAGGAGGCGGGGAGCTCGGCTGGAGTATTGTAAGTGAGGGTCTGGCAGATGAGTACTATGTCTTTACAGCCCCGAAAATCATCGGAGGCAGCAGTGCCAAGGGACCGGTAGGAGGGAAGGGCTTCGGACTGATGCGCGAGGCTGCGGGACTGTGGGTCGAGTCTGTGGAACGCAGCGGGGAAGATATTCTGATACACGGATATCCTGAAAAATACAGAAAGGAATGTTTACAGGAATAATAGAAGAGACGGGGACTGTCCGCTCGATCCGCGGCGGAGGTTCCGGTGTGGTGCTCGACATCGAGGCATCTGCGGTGCTTGAAGGTACGCGGACAGGCGACAGCATTGCGGTCAACGGGGTGTGTCTGACGGTGACTCCGGGAAAGGGGCATTTTACGGCGGACGCCATGCCCGAGACACTCAGGCGGACATCGCTCGGGGCTCTGGCTCCCGGCTCAAAAGTCAATCTGGAGAGGGCAATGGCCTGCGGCGGACGTTTCGGGGGGCATATCGTCTCCGGGCATGTGGATGCCTGCGGACGTGTCGGCCGGCTTGTCCGTGAAGGCATAGCCGTGCTGATGCAGGTGAATGTGCCGCACGGTGTCCTCAAATACGTAGCGGAGAAAGGCTCGGTGACCCTCGACGGGGTAAGTCTCACCGTGGCATCGGTCGATGAGACCTCGTTTACAGTGTCGCTGATTCCGCATACTATGGCTTCCACCACCCTGGGCATGATGCGGACAGGCTCTCCTGTCAATGTGGAGGTGGACATGCTGGCCCGGTACGTGGAGCGGATGCTTGACTTCGGGCGGGAGCAGGGTGCAGAGCCGGAAAAAAAGGATATAACTGAAGAATTTCTAAGAAAATATGGATTTTAGGACAGAACGAAAATTCAACACCATCGAGGAGGCCGCCGAGGATTTGAGGCAGGGCCGGATAATAGTGGTGATAGATGATCCCGACAGGGAGAATGAAGGGGACCTTATATGTGCGGCCCGCCATGCCGATACGGCCAATGTCAATTTTATGGCCTGTTACGGCAAAGGGCTCATCTGTATGCCCATGAGCAGTGCCATGACCCGGAAGTTGGGCTTGCAGCAGATGGTCTCGCACAATACTGACAATCACTGCACTGCCTTTACCGTGTCGATAGACCATGTGTCGACCGGTACCGGTATTTCGGCCATAGAGCGCTCCGTTACTGCGATGAAGGCTGTGGAACCGGATGCCAGGCCCGAGGATTTCCGCCGGCCGGGTCACATGTTTCCGCTGGAAGCCAAGGAAGGAGGCGTGCTGGAGCGCAGGGGGCATACGGAGGCCACTGTGGACCTTATGCGGATAGCCGGTCTGGAGGAATGCGGACTATGCTGCGAGATAATGCGGGAAGACGGCGATATGATGCGGACAACCGAACTGGTGGCTTTTGCCAAGGAACACGGCCTGAAAATCATTACTGTGGACGATCTGGTATCGTACCGGAAGCACCATGATAAATGGATGGAGAAGGTGACGGATGCGGCTTTGCCTACAAAATACGGCAATTTCAGGATTCTCGGTTATGTGAACCGCATTACCCGGGAGCATCATCTCGCAATCGTCAAAGGGGATATCACGACTCCGGAGCCGGTACTGTGCCGTATGCATTCCGAGTGTCTGACCGGAGATGTGCTTGGTTCCCTGCGCTGCGACTGCGGCGAGCAGCTGGCAGAAGCCCTCAGGCGCATAGAAAAGGCCGGAAGGGGAGTGCTGCTCTATCTGAGACAGGAGGGACGCGGTATCGGCCTGATAAACAAACTCAGGGCCTATGAACTGCAGGACCGCGGAATGGACACGGTAGAGGCCAATCTGGCCTTGGGCTTCAAGGCTGATCTGAGAGACTATGATGTCGGCGGGGCAATTTTGTCCGACTTGGGCATCAGAAAGCTGATACTGATGACCAACAATCCGATGAAGATATTCGGCCTTGACCATTACGGTATAGAAGTGGTGGGCAGGGATCCCATAGAGATGACATGCAACGAGAAGAATGAGGCCTATATGTACACCAAGTACAAGAAGATGGGTCATCTGCTGCATTTCCGTCAGGAGGAGGATATGAAAAAACAATCTAAATCAATATAAGGCAATGAAAGTATTAGAAGGCAATCTGTCGGCTGCCGGCCAGAGGATAGGTATAGTGGCGGCCCGTTTCAACGAATTCATCACATCGAAGCTCCTCGGAGGGGCTGAGGATTCTTTCCTGCGTCACGGAGGGTCGGGCGACGACCTCGAGGTGGCATGGGTGCCCGGAGCATTCGAGATACCGTTTGTAGCAAAGAAGATGGCGCTGTCCGGGAGATATGATGCCGTCGTCTGCCTCGGGGCTGTGATACGCGGCGCTACTCCTCATTTCGATATGGTGGCCGGAGAGGCGACCAAGGGCATTGCCCATGTGGGACTGGAGTGCAATGTCCCGGTAATCTTCGGAGTCCTGACCACCGATTCCATAGAGCAGGCCGTAGAGCGTGCAGGGACCAAGGCCGGCAACAAGGGTTTCGATGCCATGACGACAGCCATCGAGATGGTCAATCTCGGCCGCAGCCTCAAATAAGCCTCCTGGATTCGGCGCAGGCTATGGCCTCGGTGATGCTGGAGACTCTGAGCTTTGCGAATATGGACTTGCGGTAGCCTTTTACGGTTTCTGCGGACTTGTACATCATCCGTCCGATCTCACTTACTGTCATCCCTCTCTTGGAGAGGCTGATGACAGTTTTTTCATTTTCGCTCAGACTTTCCGTGATGTCCTCTATCCATTGTCCGGAGGACGAGTCGTATGTCCACGCCTTAGGGCTGTTGCCGCAGACCATCCTCGCTGCTGCGGGACGTGAATCGGCAGCCATCGATACAAGGCACATACCCAGCCATATATCGCCCCGTCCGGTGAGTTTGAGAGGCATAAGTCTCTGCTCTACGAGGATAGGGTCCGCATCCTCCCGGTTCCTGAGATGGATGTTGTAGATGACGCTGTAGTATTTCCGTTTCTCTACAGGGAGACTGTAGAAAAACGAGAAACTGGCCTTGTTGATTTCGGCCATCATTTCGATTTCATTCCGGAGGCAGACGGTCTGGTAGTATCCGAATCCCATCTTCATGACCTCCTCGGGAGTCCTGCCGCAGAGGAACAGAGGGTCTTCGGACACATACAGAAAGTTGCCCCTGTAGTAGTCAATGACATAAACCGACTGGTATGTCATCATGGAGACGGTCGTAAGGGTGTCGATATATCCCTGAAGCGAATCGTAGTCAGAGTCTTTTATGCCCGATATCCTGAGCTCGGCCGGGATGGGGCTTACTGCCGGTTTTGTTTTGGATTCTGTCATAATCAAGTTATTTCAACAATTTCTATCCAATACCCCCATTCGGGGGTTGACACTCCGCGCAGGAGTATGGATATTTGCATACCGAAACAGTTTAACTGCACTACTGATGTCCGGCATCACAGCTTCTGGTCAACCGAGCTGTGATGCCTTCTTTTTTGCATGTCCCTTCACAGTATGTAATTGTAGACCTTCAGGTCCGTTATGCGGCTGCGGAAGTTTCCTGCCTGGTCAAGGGGGAATACAAGGGTCGGTACATAGTACATCGTGCTTTTGCCTTCGTTGTACCAGCGTTTTTCCGTCTCCAGGCGGTCTATGACCCTGCCGTTTACAATCAGGGTCGTGGAGTTGCCGTCTCCCTGTACGGTGACATGCAGGCTGTCTCCGTCCAGAATACGGTAACGGAAGGTGTTGAGGTATCCGTCACGGGCAAAACCCATCATGCCGCTCACCGGGTCGCTGAGGTAGAATACGGCATCTTCCGAACGGAAAAGCTCGGTGCCCGGAGTCTCGGTACATCCCTCTACGGTGAAACTTACAGTGTAGCCGTAGCCTATTTCCGGATAGGGCATGGCGGAGCCGGGTGCCACTTCTTCCATTTCGAGCACGCAGGCGGGTACGGTGCCGATGCGGCCCGCGAAATTGATGCCGGGAGCTTCACGGACATGTTTCCTGGTGCTGTCGAATGCAGTGTAGGGCAGGGAAGTGCCCTGGCCCGTCCACATCTTGACAGAGAGGGTCTGCATGGCGGGGAAAAGGCGGTAATGGATGTCCTTCACGGATATACCGTTGCCGGCATGGTCGTTCCATACGGCGAACATGCCTCCGAGGATGGCGCTGTCCCGCTCCGGGAATACCGTCTCGCCGACATGGGCCGGAGTCCATTCCTCGTAGAGGTATTTTTCATTGAGATAGTCGTGGTAGTATCCTGCTGCAGGAACGATGTAGACCAGTCCGTCAGGAATGGAAATGAGCCTGTATCCGTCTGCGGCCATCTTTTCAGGGTCGGCATAGCCGTTGTACCAGGCGTTCATGATTACATTTTCCGACTTGACCGGTGTACTGCCGTCAGCATGGGTAAGGGCCCCCCATACGACCGCCTGTTTGCCGTAGCTTTCCACAAACCGGATATAGTGGTCGGTGAAGCTGCGGAATTTTTCCACCACCTCCGGGTCTTTGTTGGAGTACTCGTCGGTGCCGATGTGCACTTTCGGGCCGATGAATACGGGCTTGTCCCCTTCGAGGTATTCCCTGAACAGACCGTCCACAAATTCGTAAGTCTCCGGGTTGAAGAGATCGAGGTGGTCCATACCGTACTCTTCGGAGCCGATATCAGGCCTGTAGCGGGTAAGTGCCAGAGAGTGGGCAGGAACGTCTATCTCAGGGATAATCTCCACGAAGTGTTCTGCGGCTTCTTCCTGAAAGCCAGTGAATTCCTCTTTGGTGTAGTATCCGTCCCTGGCTGTAAGTCCCGGGTAGGTGTCGCACTCGAGGCGGAAGGCGGCATAGGTCCTGTCCCAGCTGTTCCCGAAATATTGCTTGAAACCGTTGTCGTTGAGGTGTACCTGCAGGGTGTTCATCTTGTAGTAGGCCATGATGCGGGAGAGTTTGCGCAGGTAGCTCATCGGAATGTATTTCCGTCCGCAGTCCATCATGAATCCCCTGAGGGCATAGTCCGGCCAGTCTTTTATGCGGCCTTCAGGCAGGGATGTGCATTTACCGGCATCTGCCATCTGGAGCAGAGTCTGAGTCGCCCAGTAAGCACCCTTTGCGGTGGGGGCCGAGATACGTACACGGTCACTGATGTTTATGGTATAGCCCTCGTCCCCGGTAGCTTCAAGCTGGCGGTCGGCCTTGAGTTCCAGGGTGATGTCCCCCTTGCCACCTTTGTCAGCGATGACCGCCGGTGCATAGCCCGATATGGTCTCCCAGTCCCCGGCCAGCATCTCAGCGATACGCATCAGTTCCGTATCACCGGAAGGTACGGCTATATTGAAATTGTCAGGGAAAGTAAAACCGCCCTTCCCGGCCTCCCAGGATTTGAGTTCGGGAATCACGAACGGTTTGCCGTCGCCGGCAGTCCGGGCCATGCCGTCAGTGCAGCTGCACAAAGTTACAAACAGTGCGGAGAGCAGTAGTAGGATGATGTGTTTCATTTGTCTTTAATCTTTTAGAGATGTTTGTTGGGGTACGGGTTTGTTATACTGCTTATAGATTCCGTATATGGAACTTATAATAGGATCTGAAGAACTGTCATTCTTTTTAAGTCTGTTGTTCTCTTCAATTTTCATATAGCTGTACAGGACTTCCCAGTTGCTGTCCAATTGGAACTCCCAGCCGAGGTCCCGATATATGTCCCTCCACTTTTCGAAATACCGTCTGTTTATTTCAATACCTATTTCCGCACATACTTCGTTTGTAGCTATGGAACTGAAAAGTTTCTCGCTTATCAGACCTTTTTCAGTGACGTTTTTTTCTATCATACCGAGTAGTTCTTTGCAGTCGTCTTTGTCTGCGATGGTAGTGATAAGGGGGGCATAAGTCATGTCAGTCATAATATTGTCAAGCCGGTGTCTCCTGACGAATTCCATGCACAGCCTGTAAATACTCCTGTCACCTCTGATATCCTCAAGCTTCATGAGTTCAGAGTTAAGGACGGAAATTCTAAAACTCCCTTTCGCGCATATACTTTCAAGGAGTCCGAATGTCCTTGCAGGACTTGGCAAAGGCAACGTTGCTCTTTTTTTATAGGAATAGGACAAACCTGCTTTTTTCATCTCTTCTTTCAGGTATTCAACGTGAGTCTTATTTCCTGATGCTGATTGGAACATGATATTGAAAATACCGGGGGTGGGGGCAAGTGTCTCCGGTTTATTCAGGCGTGAGTACCATTCCATATAGTATTCATACACTGCACGGAGATCCGTAAACGGATGTTTCTGTTTTTTAAGGAATTTTATGATATTGTAGAAAGTCTTCCGATCCCGTGCACCTGATCCTTCCATATCGGATTTGAAATCCTGTGTGACAGTACCGTTCCGGACAATGTCGTCTTTCCTGAACGAGCGGTACAGGCACGAGTAGTAGTGCTCGTCAAGTACAAGACGGCTGTTGTCAGGATATTCGTTTATCAGTTTCTCGTACTTCTTCTTATATATTCCGTATTCTTTTTCATCAATGCCGTATGTGTAGAGTTTTCTCATGAAGGCCCCGTAGAGGTCGGCCTTTATCCTGAATGAGCCCTTGAACTTTTCATGGTATTCCCTGAGTAATTCATACGCTTCATCCACACTGCGGTATGTCTTGCGCAGTTTTATATTCATGATCTCCAAAGAGGATTCTACGGTCTCGTGGATGTATCTGTATCTGTTTTCATCCGGAAGGTCGCTCTTCAGCATATTTTCAATATATGTCTCATGCTCCTTGGCCGTGGCTGTCTTATAGAGATTGCCGATGGCATGGATACCGTCTCTGAAGGCTTTGAATTCCGGGCGGTTGATTATCTGGTAGGCGAAGATGAACTTTTTCTCGTCTTTGCTGTTGGCACAGTATGACAGCAGGTTGTTGAGTGTAAAGTCATCTATCTTGCTCAGTCTGCCGATTATAGGCATGGCATCGTCAATTGTCGGGGCGATGCTTATCATCAGGTTGTAGAGGATGGGGCTGATCTGGATCGAGGGGGTGTTTTCAGCTATGCGCAGGGACATTTCCCTTTCGTATTTCAGGACTGTCTGGAAATCGTGTCTGGATGCGTTCCTCAGGCACATTGCAAACAGTTTCGGATTGTCTTTTCCGGTCCTTTCCAGATTCTTGAGGTAGAACGAGTAGGAGGTGTCCAGGTCAGGAGAGTTGGAGATGAGAAATGCGATGGCGAGTTCCCTGTGGCAGTCCGCCAACAGACTGCTGTAAGGAGAGCCGGGGTCTGTTGTGAGGGAATGGAATTCATTCAGATATCCGGATTCGTGGAAGCCGGCACGTATCATCAGGATGAGTTCATAGGGCTCGACAGGCATGCCTGCCAGAAGGTACATTTTCAGCAAGGTGCGGCAGTCTGCAATGCTTTTTATCCTTTTGCAGAGGAGATGGAAGACGGCTTTCGAGTTGGCATATTCCAGAGACTGGGGCTCAGTGCTGTACTGTCGGATATCATCCAGGACTTTCCGTCCGTTTATGTATTCGGCGGCTTCCCCGAAAGTCCCGGTAGTGCATTCCAGTCTGCGCAGGTGGGTGTAGATTGTATCATCGATGCCGGACTTCGTCTGGATATCCGATGCCAGCAGCATGGCACGCTCCCTTTCGGAATCCTGATGGAAGACCGCGAAGCGGTAGATCTCACCTATCGTGTTGGAATCCGGAACTATTGACAGAGCCTTCATCTCGTCAAGCAGTCCGTTTATCGTATCGCTGTCGGCGGCACGTCCGATAAGCATGCTGTATGCCAAAACGATGGCAGGTTCACGGACCTTTTCGGGATATCTCCCGAGGAACTCTCTCATTTTCCCGTGTATGTATCCGAGGGCTTCCTGTACCCCTTCCGATGTACATTCATGGGCGGGGATTCTCGGGATAATCCTTCTGAAAGTCTCGGCATCCGGATATGTCATGTAGTAGGTGTCGATGGCATTCAACAGATTTACATAGTCTTCTGTAACTATGGTCAGGCAATCGGTGTTTTCTGAATCCGTTGACTTGACCGAGATTTCCCTGTCATATTTCCTTATACCTTCATAGACCAGTTCATTGATCGAGTATGTGTACTCCGGCGGGATCAGGGAAATGAATTTCTCGCCGTCATATTCAAACTTTGAAAAGTAATTGAAACGACGCAGGCTGTTTACATTTATCGGACAGTCATTGTGCCAGAGGGTAAGGAAGTTGATGCTTATCAGATACCTGAGGGCTCTTTTGCAGTTTTTCTCGAATATGTCATTGGAGTCGTTGTTACTGCATTTGTTCATGGTCTGCATCAGCATCAGGGGTATGAAGAGCGGGTCGGGGGAGGTCTTCCTGAACATGGAATGCAGCTGGACGGATTGTATGAACCACTGTATGTATTTCCCGAAAGTCCCTTTTCTATACTGGCTGTGTATTTTCTCTACGATATCCTCTATGTATTTCCTGAGTCCCGGGATATAGTCACCGACGGTCTCGCAAGCGGCAGTATGCTGTGTTCCGTATTCATTCTCAAGCCATTCTCTTATCTCTTCTGCATCATCGTCATCGGATATTCTGGGAATGCGGATTTCTTCGGTAACGGTGCTGTCTCCGAGTATGTCGGCAGTTTCATAATCGAAGCCGCTTTTGAATGATTCAAAAGAGGAGGATATGGAAGTGGCGATGAAAAATATGTCGGGATTTTTCCTGAGAATTTCGAAAAACCTGTCAGTCTCCTGTCCGCCGAGTTTCGAGAGGACGTCTTTTATCTGGTCGCAGATGATGAAGAACTGCCTGCCTGCAGTATATTCATTGTAGAACTGCCCGTGGTACATGACAAGCCTCCGGTAGATCTCGTGTATGTTTTCCCTTTTGGCGACAATGATGTTCTTGTCGCCCATGGAACGGGTCACGTATTCGTAGACGGCCCTTGTTTTCCCGGAGCCGGGAGACCCTGTGATTATCACAATTTTTTTTGCGAAATATCCGTTGTCCGGATCCAGTGCCTTTTCTATCCTGTTGTCGACCGACCTGCGTCTGAAGTATCTGTTCTCATCGAATCCGTATATGCTGTCAGCCCTTACCTTGTCGTAGTACAGGTCCATTGCCTTCAGGTCCTTTCCCTTGATGGACAGTCCTGGAAGCTGCATGGACATGAACAGGCTTTTGGAATAAAGCAGGTCGAATTCGTGACTGACCCTTGCGATGAGGTCATTTGTATCGGAGAAATCGTTGTAGTACTGCTCGCTGTCCTGGACAAGCTGTTCCGTCTGCTCCCTTTTCCACTTTGAACGCATCTTGTCCTCGAGATATCCCAGCATATCCTGGAAGTCAACATCGCCTTCTTTTTTCTCAATGTGTATCGGATTGCTGCTGTGGAAGATGGATATTGTAGGTTTTCCGGTGGCCAGATACGAGTCGCAGGCGGCTTTGAGTTCGCTGAATGTCTTGCTGCCTACATGGTCCAGAGGAGCCAGGAGGACGAACCAGTCCATCTGCGGAATCGTCTCCAGATTGATTTTTATCTGAGTGGAGTCTTCCCCTGCAGTTTTGGGAAAGTCATCGCTTTCCAGTACCTGTCCGATGGCGTATCCCTTGGAAAGAAGATGGTCCTTCACATTCAGTTTGGCTGTGGTCTTTCTGGAAGTCGATATAAGTACATTGAGTTTCATGGCCTTTCGGTTCTGGCTGTTGTTTGTGATATGCCGTGGATTATGAACGGAATGTATTTGGAGATGACGATGTCGTTGGCCTTTGTGGAGGGGGGCAGGAGGGCATAGTCGCGGATGTCGTAGTGGATGTAGGAGGCTTTGAGACTGTCCTTGCGATCATCCAGTACTTTCTGGTCTGGGCTGCTGCTGATGAAGCGGTCTTCCCCGGCTGTGACGGGGCGGTAGCCCAGGAGAAGTTCCTCTATGTTCCAGCGGTTATGCTCCACTTCTGCGAGCAAGTTGCATTGCGCTTCGTCCAGCTTCACGATATTGCCTTTTGTGGGCTTGCCGATATCTTCGCAGTCCGTTATGCCGATGGAGCGGAGCTTGGTGGGGATCGAGCATGCGTTGTAGATGTTGGACCACTGCTTGACGATGGGCTTTCTCCTTCTGAGCTTTTCCCATTCATCGTTGACATCTTTGTCAGTACTCTTTTTGATAGTCTCGTCCAGGTCATCATTCCCGTAAAGGGCATCGTATACGTAATTGACCCTTCTGGCCATAGCCTCGATGGTCCCGTCCAGGGTAAGACTGCCGCTTATCATGCCGAATGCCTTGAGGTTGGAGTAGTGTCTCTGTGATATGTTGTCGATGATGGAAGGTGTTATCCGCTGCTGTACGAGGACGGGGACCGCCTTGTCCCGGATACAGTCCGGCAGATACATGGCAGTGGCGATGGACTGGTGGGTGAGGTTCAGGCATACGGCTATGGTCATCATGGCATTGCTGTCTCCCGCCCAGTCGGAGAGCAGTCTGCGCACCGGCTCCGATTCTATGCGGCCGTGGACAAACTGCCATTCGATGTCGAGGAAGTCTCCTCCGAGGTGGCTGTAGGCAGGGGACGGTTCCCGCTTCTGTACGGTGCCGTTCTCGGTGTCGATGAAGGTGCTGTGTGACAGGTCGAAAAGATAGGGGTACGCCTGCCTGAACTCATCGGAACAGGCTCTTGCGTCCCGGTCGATGAAGGTGATGCGGGTCCTTTTGCTCCTGTCGCGTATGAAATTGGGGAAATGGGCGATGTGTGCGGCTTCTATGGCCATGGCTATGCCCATTTTGGACATTCCGATGATGACAAGGTGCACGAAACACTCTGATTCGTATGATATGGCGCTTCCGTGATCCAGCGGCTGGTATGTGATGTTGCCGGCACGGTTGAAAACAAGGACTTTCCTTGCCCAGTCCTCATAGAAATTGAAGGGGTAGAGGTCTATTTTTTCTTTGAATTCTGCCGGAATGTCCGAGAACTGGAATACACTGAATGTCGTGCGGTACTCCATCGACATACGGCATTTGAGCTTGTTGCTGTTCTCGGGTCTTGAATGGAGACAACAGATGTCACCTATTTTGTAGAGGCAGTCTACATTGAGCGAGTCGTGGAAGTACTCGATATCGTCAATCTCTCCGCTCTCTCCGAGGATGTAGACTTCCTCTGCATCAGCCACGTGTATTGACTCCAATTCCTTACGGGAGTCGCGGCTGCCATAGCAGACAAATATCCTCCGGCTTTCCTCCGGGGACAGTCCTGCGGTAAGACGGCGGCGCACGTTGTCGGCATCCTTTGTGGTGAGGATAACGATGTCTTTTTCCCCGGATTTGCGGAGCAGCTGGCCTGTCAGTTCGTCCAGCATGGGGTCAGCACCTATGATTACGTAGTGCCCCGAGTGCCTGTACCGGACCAGGCCGTTGCGGTACCGCTCTATCCTGCGCTCTATGATGTTGGACAGGGTGGATATCAGCAGGCAGCCGAAGAGGAATGAACCGATGATGCTGGTGATGATGGCGATCCACCGTTCGCCGCCTCCGGCACCGGCCTGGTTGCCGGTATCGATGTAGTTGTTGTACACTTTCCAGAAACTCCAGTCTCCGAGGAATATCCCCCATAACAGAAAACAAAGGAGCAGGAACACTATGTTGATGGATACCAGCATAGCCACCTGCTTGAGGAAAGAGCTCTGTATGATGCGGTCTATCCTTATGGAGCACCTGCTGAGGAAGTCTTTCCGTCTGTTGTCCGGTTCAGTCATTCCGTGTGTTCTTTTTGATTTCGTATCCCAATTTGATTATCAGCTTCAGTGTTTCTGTGGCAGTCTTGCGGTCGTACTCCTTTTCACTTTCAGGGAGCTCTCCGTAAGGTATCAGGCAAGGGTGGGTACGGGCCCTGTCATCCCTTTCAGGACCGTAGACCCAGCCCTCGTCCATCCTCGAACGGGCCCATACCTCATGGACATTCCCGGCTATCTTTTCCGTCAGTTCCAGAAGCCCGTCAGGCAATTGCACGTCACTCAGATCTGCAGGTGAGGGACAGTATGGCTTTGTTTTTTTCATAAGTTTCAATGTCCTGGCGGCTATTTGAGGATCTGGGCGGTGTGGTTTTTGGTGTCTACTTTGGAGATGATGGAGGTGATGGTGCCGGTCTCGTCGATGATGTAGGTCTTGCGGAGGGTGCCGAGGGTGACTTTGCCGTAGTTCTTTTTCTCGCCCCATGCATCGTAGGCCTGGAGGATGACGGTGTCAGGGTCGGAGATGAGGGGAAAGGGCAGGGAATACCTGGCGATGAACCGCTGGTGCGAGGCCTGGCTGTCGCGGCTTACTCCGACAACGGCGTAGCCCTGGTCGAGGAATCTCTGGTAGTTGTCGCGGAGGTCGCAGGCTTCGGCAGTGCAGCCGGGGGTGCTGTCCTTGGGGTAGAAGTAGAGGACGAGCTTGCGTCCGGCGAAATCGGTGAGGCGGACGGTCCTGCCGTCCTGGTCGGGACCCTCGAAGTAGGGGGCTTTGTCTCCTGTCTGTAGCATGATTCGGAAATGAAATTAAAAAACCTGCCGGCGCCCGTAGTCCGGCAGGTTTTGGGTTATTAATTCAGTGGTTTAGAAGTAAACGTTGAAGGAAATGTCCAGCCCTACGTTGCTGCTGTTGAAGATGACACCGCAGGATGAGGGGTATGCCAGGTCTGTCCATTCCTCTACGCGACCGGTGAGGTTGTTGTAACCTTCAACTGTCTCGTAAGTGCCGTTTGTGAAGTAGTAGGCGGCAGTGAGATTGAGCCTTGCTCCGACTGAGAGCCGGGGGGCAACGAACCACTCGACTCCGGCGAAACCGGTCAGACCCACATAGTGCGTGGGTGTCCCTTGGAAGGCACGTGTTGTGCGTGTATAGTACATGCCTGGTTTAACATAATTATATTTATATTGCTGATTTTGGTCATCCCACCACATGCCGGTGGTCCCGTAGTAGTAAGAACTTGGCTCCTGATTAAAGGCAGTAATGGCATTTCCATAGGAGTATCTGGAATCAGAATAAGAGAATGAGTACATGATACCGCCTCCGAATACACCCTGGACTTTCCCTTTACCTATGCGGTACTCGGCTCCTAAGGAGAGGTTGAGTCCTGTGATATGGTTTTCTCTGCTGTCAATAACTTTATCCTCTGAAAAAGGGTTATTGTATAGGGCAAGGTCATCTACCGTATAGTATTTATTGTTTGTGTAGTTGTACACCCAGCCGACATTCAGGAACATAGCCGTCTTGTTGGAGAGCATGTATTTACCTGCGATGCTGACGAGCGGTTGTGTGGCTGAAGTGCCTTTGACAATCTGCGAGATCGGATTGGCTGAAACGGAGAACCCGAAGTCCCCCGCCTTGGGGAGGTAGTCCTCCTCGCTCTGCGCCTGTGCGGAGAAAGGAAGGGCGCACAGGGCAAAGGCTGTGAGTATGGTTAATATGTGTTTCATATTCGTTCAGTTTAGCGGTTAGTACTCCATCCGAATGTGTAGGCAAATGTTTGAGGAGTGGTGATGGCAGGATCATTCGGGCCGGGATTCACAATCTGATCAAGACCATATACGAGGTCGGTGATGGGAGTGGTCGGAATGTTGATAATGCCAGCCTTAATAGGACGGTATTCATTTACATCCTGAACAAGATTATTCATGTTAGATGCTGCTTCATAGTATAATTCAATTTCTTGACTTGCCCAAGCATCAGTAGAAGTCAGGTTGGAATACTGGTACCAGTTGGTGAAGTTCCTTACCTCAGCAACGGTTTGGATACTGTAGGACGCACTGGCATTAGAGGTATAGAAATCTTCGGGAAGATTGATGGTTGCGGAGTATTCTCCGGTGGTGTTGTCCGATGTCGCTACATAGTAAACCTTAATTCCGCAACACTATTACAAATATAACTTTTTAAGTTCCTGAGCA
>ENA-OOXJ01000742-OOXJ01000742.1-human-gut-metagenome-genome-assembly--contig:-NODE-742-length-24958-cov-19.009718_pt1 | contig 24958 bp, 17 predicted proteins | sample MGYA00241587_ERZ501343 | MGnify/ENA primary metagenome ERZ501343 (study PRJEB25962, sample SAMEA2042918) | human gut metagenome | biome: human gut; feature: human-associated habitat; material: faeces... | reverse complement strand
TTTGCTTTCGTGGTGTTTCCTTTTCGAAAGCGGGTGCAAAGATATGGCGACTTTTCTAATCCTCCAAATTTTTTTGCAACTTTTTTTAACTTTTTTTTAAAATTTTTTTTATCGTTTTGTAAAGTCGCTGATTATCAGGATAGTTTCTCTCCATCTTTTTTTGCCCATGCAAAATCAAGAATTGCCATATCCTCGGAGGCCGACAGCGAAATGGACACATTGTACTTTTTCCTCCACTTCTTAATAAATGAGCTGAACATACCTTTTGTCAGGTAAGCCTCCACAATCGGGTTGACGGTAAGATGAAAGGCCTTTATTCCTTTTTCCTTTACATAGTATGCCAGCTGCCTCTCGATATTCTCATCTATAAGGATGCTGGAGGTAACCTTGCCTGTACCGCCGCAGGCCGGGCACGTTTCTGTAGTCTCTATCTCTGTCGCCGGGCGGACTCTCTGGCGGGTAATCTGCATAAGACCGAACTTGGTAAGAGGCAGAATATTGTGCTTGGCCCTGTCATTGGCCATCAGTTCCTGCATCTTCTTCAGCAGGGCATTCTTGTGCTCGCCCAAGTCCATATCTATGAAGTCTACGATGATGATTCCACCCATGTCCCTCAGCTTGAGCTGGCGGGCGATTTCCTCTGCCGCCACACAGTTGACATCGTAGGCGTTCTGCTCCTGGTCCTTACCGGTCTTTACCCTGGTTCCGCTGTTGACATCCACCACATGCATGGCCTCAGTATGTTCTATAACCAGATATGCTCCCTGCCTCATCGGGACTACCTTCCCGAAAGAGGATTTTATCTGACGGGTCACGTCGAAGTGGTCAAGAATGGGCTCATGGCCCTTATACAGTTTTACGATCTTTTCGTGGTCCGGCAGTATAGTGGAAGTGTACTCACGCACCTCATGGTATACGGCCTCATCATTCACATAGATATTCGTAAAAGTATCATTTAACAGATCCCTGAGGATCGTAGTAGTCTTGCTGTTCTCTTTGAAGAGCAGTTGCGGCATCTTCCTGGTGGCCATCCGGGCCCAGGAATCCTCCCATTTTTTCACTAAAAGGCGCAGCTCCGCGTCAAGTACCGCGGCATTCTTACCCTCGGCCGCCGTACGGATGATCGCACCGTAATTTGTCGGCAGTATGCTGTAAAGAAGACGTTCCAAGCGCTTTTTCTCCTCTTTGGAAGAAATTTTCTGCGACACGCTTATCTTGTCTCCGAAAGGAAGAAGGACTATGTTGCGTCCAGCTATTGATATCTCACCGGTGAGCCTCGAGCCTTTTGTAGAAATCGGCTCCTTTACTATCTGGACTATTATAGGCTGACCAGGCTTGAGTACGTTCTCTATCTTCCCTTCTTTCTCGAGGACATGCGTGATGTCCACGGATGAATAAAACTGTTTGAAATCCCTATTAGGGTTAATCTGCTTGACAAAGTTATCGAATGCTTTGAAATTCAGGCCGAGATCCAGATAATGGACGAATGCGTCTTTCTTGTCACCAATATCGACGAAAGCCGCGTTCAGGGTAGGAATGAGTTTTTTCACCTTGCCCAAGTAGACGTCTCTCAAAGAGAATGCCCTCTCCGAGTTATCCTCCTTATTGAGTTCCACCAACCGGTGATCCTCCAAAAGGGCAATCACAGTCTCCTTCAGTCTTACATCTATTATCAGGTTTCTATCCATCGCAATCTTATAAAAAAAAATCTAAAGCGGTTCATCAACGCTTTAGATTCAAGTAGCTGAGAATGGCCGCTATCTCTTCTTGTGTCTGTTCTTGCGCAGGCGTTTTTTACGCTTGTGCGTAGCCATTTTATGTCTTTTTCTCTTTTTTCCGCTGGGCATAGCAAAAATTATTTATTAATGTTGGTTTTAACTAAATTCAGGAAAGTCTTGGAGGGCTTGAAAGCAGGAATATAGTGCTCGGGAATCACAATAGTTTTCTGCTTGGATATGTTGCGGGCTGTCTTCTGTGCACGTTTCTTGGCTGTGAAGCTGCCGAAACCGCGGAGATAAACGCTGTTATCCTTTGAAACAGAATCCTTTACTGTCTCCATAAAAGCCTCTACGACCTTCTGTACATTGAGTTTTTCAAGTCCTGTAGCTTTGGCTACCTCATTTACGATATCAGCTTTTGTCATCTTTGTAATATATTAATGTTACTATTAATCACTTGGGTAAAATTCAGAGTGCAAAAGTATTCTTATTTTTTACATTTACAAAATTATATTGCTGTTTTTTACAATTTTTTTTGGCACAATCATTGACAATAGCTACACTTGCAGAGCTGATGCAGACACACATGCATGATTCTGCCAAAATGTCAGAAAAAATATGAAACAGAGAATAGAAGATTTATTCAGTGCGGCCGCCGGCGGCGAGGTAAATATCCTCCCGGTGGTCAATATCGACACCGTGCAGAAATTGAACGACAGCGAACTGCCGGACACACTGCCTGTTCTGGCACTTCGCAATGCCGTACTTTTTCCGTCTACAGTGACTCCGATATCCATAGGCAGGGAGAAGTCCATGAAGCTGGTGAGAGATGTCTACTCCTCAAGTAAGATTCTGGCCGCTATATCCCAGAGAGATATTGCAGTAGAAGACCCGTCCCTCATTGACCTATATAATATAGGTACTCTTGCAAGAATCATCAAGATTATTGAGATGCCTGACGGTACGATTACTGCCATCCTTCAGGGCCTTAAGCGCCTGAAGCCCGTACAGCAGACTGCATCAGAGCCTTATATGTTCGCGCAGGTCAGATATCTTGAGGACACTCTTCCCAAAAAGAACGACAAGGAGATGAGTTCTCTTACCGGATCTGTCAAGGATTTGGCACTGCACATCATCAAGCTCTCCCCTCACCTTCCTCAGGAAGCGGCATTCGCCATCAAGAACTTGGAGGGAGACGAGTTTCTTATCAATTTCATCGCCTCCAGTATCGAGATAGAAGACCCCATGGAGAAAATAAAGCTTCTGGAAGAGGGCAATCTCAAGATCCGGGCCATGAAACTCGTTGAGATGCTTAACCGTCAGATTGAGATTCTCAAACTCAAGGACGACATACAGCGCAAGGTCCGCACCGAAATGGACCAGCAGCAGAGGGAGTACTACCTGAACAATCAGCTCCGCACCATTCAGGAAGAGCTGGGCATGGACGAGGCTCAGGACATCGACGAGCTGCGCCAGAAGGCCAAGAAGAAAAAATGGCCGGAGTCTGTAGCGAAGACTTTCGAGAGCGAGGTCCGCAAGCTCGAGCGTTCCAATCCCAACTCCCCCGACTACAACATCCAGTACCAGTACATCCAGTTCATCCTGGACCTGCCCTGGGGAGATATGACCAAGGACAATCTGGACCTCAAGCATGCCCAGAAAGTCCTGGACAAGGACCACTTCGGATTGGAGACAGTAAAGGAGAGAATCATCGAGTACCTCGCAGTGCTGAAGCTCAAGGGCGACATGAAGTCCCCCATCATCTGCCTATACGGCCCTCCGGGAGTCGGCAAGACCTCCTTGGGCAAATCCATAGCCAAGGCCTTAGGCCGCAAGTATCAGCGCATATCCCTCGGCGGACTGCATGACGAGTCGGAGATAAGAGGTCACCGCAGGACATACATCGGAGCGATGCCCGGACGTATCCTCCAGAGCATCAACCGTGCCGGCAGCTCCAATCCCGTAATCGTCCTCGACGAGATAGACAAGGTAAGCCAGGACTACAAGGGAGACCCCTCCTACGCCCTGCTGGAAGTGCTCGACCCCGAGCAGAACAACGCCTTCCACGACAACTACCTCGACATCGACTACGACCTATCGAAGGTGCTCTTCATCACCACGGCCAACAACATCAGCACCATCCACCCCGCCCTGCGCGACCGTATGGAGATGATATCCGTATCCGGATACCTGGCCGAGGAGAAGGTCAGCATAGCCCAGGGCTACCTGATACCCAAGCAGCTCGAGGCCCACGGCCTTAAGAAGAGCCAGGTACGCTTCCTCAAGGGCTCGATTGAGAAGATCATCGACGAGTACACCCGCGAGTCCGGAGTCAGGGGTCTGGACCGCCAGATAGCCAAGATCGCCCGTATCTCCGCCCGCAAGATAGCCACCGGCGAGACCGCGAAAGTAAGCGTTACTCCAGATGTTGTCTCTGAGTTCCTCGGTCTGCCTACCAACTTCCACGACCTCCAGAAAGGCAATGAGGCTCCCGGTGTAGTCACCGGTCTGGCATGGACGGAGAACGGCGGAGAAATCCTCTTTGTAGAGTGCTCTGTAAGCGAGGGCAAGGGCGTCCTCTCTTCGACCGGCAACCTCGGTGACGTGATGAAAGAGTCGGCGACCATCGCTTTCCAATATCTCAAGGCCCATCCGGACCTGATCGGGATGAACGCCGAGGAGATAATGAAGCACGACATCCACATCCACGTCCCGGAAGGAGCAATCCCGAAGGACGGTCCCTCGGCGGGCATCACCATGGTCAGCGCCATGGCCTCCGCCCTGTCGGGGAAAATGGTCCGCAGCGGCATCGCCATGACAGGCGAGATGACACTCCGCGGCAAGGTCCTGCCGGTAGGCGGCATCAAGGAAAAAATCCTCGCTGCCAAACGTGCCGGCATCCACACCATCATCCTATCCAAGCAGAATGAAAAGGACATCAAGGACATCAAGCCCATCTACATCAAGGGGTTGGACTTCGTCTACGTGGACAATATCTCCGAGGTTCTGAAATACATATTCAGCTAAGGACCATGGAAGTCAGAATAGAAGAATCGTGGAAAGCGGTGCTCCGGGAAGAGTTCGACAAGGAATATTTCGCCCGGATCGCCGCTTTTCTGCATCAGGAGAAAAGGGACGGCAAGACTATCTATCCTCCCGGACCTCTCATTTTCAATGCATTCCGACTCACCCCCTTCGATGAAGTGAAAGTCGTGATTCTCGGACAGGACCCCTACCACGGTCCCGGCCAGGCCCACGGACTGTCGTTTTCCGTACCGGACGGAATAGCTATGCCGCCCTCCCTGCAGAACATATACAAAGAGATTGCTGCGGATCTCGGGACACCTGCTCCTGCAAGCGGCAATTTAGAGCGCTGGGCACGTCAGGGTGTATTCCTCCTTAACTCAGTCCTCACCGTCAGGGCAGGCGCCCCCACCTCCCACAGCAGCATCGGATGGCAGACCTTCACCGATGCTGTCATCAAGACCATTTCAGACCGCAAGGAGTGCATCGTGTTTATGCTGTGGGGCAACTATGCACGCAGTAAGAAACCTCTCATAGACAGCTCCAAGCATCTGATATTAGAAGCTGCGCACCCCTCGCCGCTGGCCCGCGGGGCATTCTTCGGGTGCCGTCATTTTTCAAAAGCCAACAATTTTCTGACTGCCACAGGGCAGAGCCCTATTGTATGGTAAGAGGTTTTTAAGTATTTTTGACAGACGTAAAATTTAACAAGATATGAATGTAGCTGTAGTAGGCAGCGGATATGTGGGACTCGTATCCGGAGCCTGTTTTGCCGAGATGGGAGCCGAAGTCTGGTGTGTAGATGTGGACTCCCGCAAAATCGAGGGACTGAAAAAAGGAATCCTTCCAATATACGAAGACGGCCTTCAGGACTTGGTCGACAAGAACACCGCTGACGGCAGGCTGCATTTCACCACGTCTCTCCGGGAATGCATCGGCCGTGTGGAGATAGTATTCATAGCCGTGGGCACACCTCCTGAAGAGGACGGCTCGGCCGACGTTTCTCACGTTATGGAGGTCGCTGCCGAGTTTGGACGCTGCATATCGGGGTACACCCTGCTTGTGATGAAAAGCACCGTTCCGGTAGGAACATGCTTTAAGGTAAAACAGACTGTAGAAGAAGAGCTCAGAAAAAGAGGAGAGGACATACCGTTTGACATAGCATCGAATCCTGAATTTCTCAAGGAAGGCGTGGCCATCAAGGATTTCATGACTCCCGACCGCGTCGTGATAGGGATAGAGAACGACCGCGCCAAGTCACTCATTTCATCCCTGTACCGCCCCTTTCTGCTCAATAACTACCGGGTCATCTTCATGGACATTCTGTCGGCAGAGATGACAAAGTACGCCTCCAACGCGATGCTGGCGACGAGAATAAGCTTCATGAATGAGCTTGCCGTCCTGTGCGAGCTCACAGGAGCTGACGTAAGCAAGGTGCGCACAGGCATGGCCTCAGACAACAGAATCGGTTCAAAATTCCTTTACCCCGGCTGCGGATACGGCGGCTCATGCTTTCCCAAGGACGTCAAGGCCCTGATCAGAACTGCAGAGGACAATGGATACGGCATGAAGATCATCAGCGCCGTAGAGGAAGTCAACAAGGAGCAGAAGAAAGTAGTATTCAAAAAATTATATGAAGCACTCGGCCACAATCTGAAAGACAGGACTGTCGCCATCTGGGGCCTTGCATTCAAACCCTGCACGGATGATATGAGGGAGGCTCCCTCTATAGTCACCATCTCACTCCTGATAGAAGCCGGCGCACACGTCAGGGTATTCGATCCTGCAGCGATGAATACAGCCAAGGCCATCTTCGGAGACTCTGTCACCTACTGCACAGACATCTATGATGCTGCCGAAGGTGCTGATGCCGCCGCCCTCATCACTGAATGGAAACAGTTCCGTATCCCCGACTGGAAACGTCTGCTTAAAGTCATGAAAGGCAACATCATAGTAGACGGAAGGAACATCTACAATCCGCAGGAAGTGCAGGCTGCCGGAATCGATTACTACTGCATAGGCTGTCCTCACGAGGCCATGAGAAAGCGGTAAATCCCCTCAAAAAGCGAGATAAGCCCCAGAACCATTATCACCACTCCTGCCACCCGGTTAATCATGATCAACTGCCGGAGCCGAAGTTTGTTCCGGAACATATTGATAGCTGTGGACAGCACATGCCACCACAGGGCAGCGCCGGCGAAGACTCCCGCCAGAGTCACTGCTATGCGTGGCAGAGGCTCTGCTTCCCCCCTGCTGATACCGATAAAAGCAAACAGGCCGAGCATGAGGAAGAAAGCCCCTGGATTACTTATCGTCATCAGGACTGTTGAGAAGAAATCCTGCCAGTAGTGGCGGTTGCCCGACTTCACCCTCCTTATCTGTTTGACCGGATTGGTCATAAAGAGCTTTACCCCGAAGATTCCCACTATTATTCCGCCGACAATCATCACCGCGTAGCGGTAATCAGAGAGAATATGCTGCACATACGATATGCTCAACAGAGCCACTGCCGCAAAGACCGTATCGGAAACCGCAGCACCGAGTCCGGTAATGAAACCCGAACTGCGTCCCTTGCTCAGCGTACGCTGAATACAAAGCACGCCGATCGGCCCCAACGGCACCGATGCGCAGATACCTACGACAAATCCTTTTAGCAGTTCCAGCAGCATAACCCTGTCTCCGTTATTCTATTGTTCTTCCTCTCCGGAAGCTAAGTAATACTCGAGCAGCACACTCAGGACATCAGGATTGATGTCCTTTGCAAGCGTATTCTTGTTCTCATCCAGCAGATAGATTGCCGGAACGTCTATCAGATCATACTTGTCGAACATACCGGAAGCACGCTTGCGGTCCCAGAGATTAATCCATCCGGGGTTATTCTCCTTTAGATAATTCTTCCACTTATTGTCCCTGCCAGTGTATATAGCCACGATCTCCATCTCATCCCGCCCGTACTCCGCGTACATCTCTGCCAGATCTTTTGTAACTCCGCGGCACAGGGCGCAGTCGGTATTGTAGAAATAAAGAACCGTATAGCGGGATTTCACGTCATAGATTCTGAACTTCTTGTTTTTGGGAGTACGCAGCTCCAAGTCTGCCACAGGACGGTCCAGAGGATTGCGGTAGAACATCAGGACAGCAAGGGCCGTCTGGTCTATAAAGTCCTCCGGAGAGCTGAAATCTGCCCGGATGACACTGCCCTTGGTCTCGCCGGTAGTAGTAAATGTCACAGTCTCCCACAGCTCAGGCATACCTGCGATATATTTGTTGGCAAGGTATGCTGCTCCCTGCTGGAGTGTATAGCTCGCACTTGTCTTCAGGTACTGGTACAGAGTGTAGAAGAGTTCGTGGAAAAACTCCGGATTGTCCTTGGAATCCTCGAAGAAAGTATCTATCTCCTTTGTCACTAACGTCGTGTCGGCAGTATTGGCAATCGGTGTAAATATCCTCTCGAAAATCATCTCCGTCGGCGTAAGGATGCTCTCCTGCACATCCACGACCTGAGACAGCGCCGCCGGAGTAAGGTCCCTTCCGACGATTATGCCCTGACGGTTCAGCAAAAACATCTTGGGGGTGGATATAACACCGTACTTCGTAACGAAATCCGATGTCATTTCCGGATCCCAGAGGTGCACTATATTCACATTGTCAGGAACTTTGAATGGATGCACGGCCTTCTGGAGATAGTTCATCCACCGTTCCCGGTCATCCTGTGTATAGATCATGTACACCGTAAAGTTAAGTCCTTCAGTATTGCGGATAAGATACTGCATCAGGGCAGGCGTCGTACGTATACAGGACGCACACTCATCGTCATAGAAATAAAGGACAGTATAGTCCTGATTACCATTGGCCAGTTCAACTTTATTGCCGGCCGGGTCCTCAAGTGTAAGCCCCGGCGCCCTCATGCCTATCAGAGAAAGCCTGTTGGTCTGGGCGAAGAGCTTCATTTCCATCACGGCGTCTGTATCGGGGAGAGTATATCCGCCTTTAATAAAATAAGCATCCGCGACATATACCGCTATCTCATCATACCCCATAATCTTAGATTCACGATAATACCTGTAGATGTAGTACGCAAGACGGGCCCTCTCTTCCGGTGTCTTGCCGGTGCTGATAAACGCATCGGCGCGGCTTATAATATCCGAGGGCTGCTGACCGTCAAATACACTCATTACAAGATTGATATCCTCCTGCGTCATCTCGCTTGGCGTGACTCCGAGAGTATCTGTCTGGGCATTGGCCTGTTCCGATGTTCCGAAAGCAAGAAGAACGGACAGGAAGAAGGCTGTTACAAACACATTACTTATTTTCATATCTACTTCTGTATATAGTCATTAATATCTATGCCGGAGGGCAGGAAGGGAGCTGCGTCCCCTCCGTTGACAATCACATCCCTGACCACTGTAGAGGAGATAAACGAATAACTGTGCGATGCAGGAATGAACACAGTCACGGTCTCCGGCTGCATCTTTCTATTGGCCTGCGCTATGACTGACTCAAGCTCGAAGTCTGTAGTCGTCCTGAGTCCGCGGATGATGAAATATGTCCCCTTCTGACGGCACAGCTCAACTGTCAGTCCAGTATATGAGAGAACTTCTATATCCGCACCACCGTCTATTAGCGGGCGCACTGCATCCTGAATCAGCCTGACACGGACCTGAGGCGGGAGGAACCCCTGCTTGAGATGATTGTAGCCAACTGCTATGTATATCTTGTCAAACAGTTTGAGAGCAGACTGCAGGACATCCATGTGCCCGAGCGTAAAAGGGTCGAATGACCCGGGGAATATGGCGGCTTTTCTATCCGGTTTCATCGTCAGACGCAAAATTATTACAAACAACAAATATACATTAAATTTTCCAATATTCCCCCCAAGATCAGAAAGGTGCGGACACCTGTCCGCCCATCTCCACAAAAAAGGCCGCGAAGAGCGGCCTTTTTGTGGAGATGGGCGGGCTCGAACCGCCGTCCAAACACAGCACCCGAGTGCTTTCTACATACTTATTCTGCCATTGGTTTTCGGGAAGCAGCTGCGGACAGACGCGCCACTGAATCCTTATCCCCTAAGTCTTAAGCTGCTTTAAGGGAGTCGGCAGCCGCATCCCGCTTTAATGATACCCCGTATGCCGGACATAGCAGGCGGAAAGTCCGGCGGGATACTCGTCGCTATCGCCCTTGGCGACCGCGATTAAGGTAGTAAACCTGGTTTACTTACGCAGCGAGTGCATAGTTGTTGTTGCCAGTTATGGCTTTGTAACCTTGATGACGGGGTGGGTCACCTGCCCCGGTATGCTTACAGTCAGATGTCTTGTGCTGTCAAAACCAAAACATCCCCATTTGCAACTGCAAAGATACGCAAAAAACGTACCGTGTCAAGATTTTTTCAGCGTAGGATACGCAATCCTCTCGTGATACACCTGTTCCAGGCGTTCCTTGAACATCCTTTTTACCACTTCTATCTCCTTGATAGAGATGTCAGCTTCTACGAGCTGGGAGTCAGAGAGGCGCTTGCTGATAATAGAGTCTACAAGATTGGATATGCTCTCCGGCGTATAATCCTTCAATGAACGGGATGCAGCTTCCACAGCATCGGCCATAAGCACTATCACCTGCTCCTTGGTCTTGGGCAGTTCCCCATGATACATAAACGGCTCCCTGTTCTCCGGATCTCCGCCGGCATTGCAGTACTGCGCGTAAAAATAGAATGTAACTGTCTTTGCGTGGTGCGTCCTTATGAAGTCTATCACGACCTCCGGCAGCTTGTGCTTACGTGCTATCTCCACACCGTCATCCACATGACGGATAATCTGCTGGGCACTCTCTATCGGGGAGAGCCCTTTGTGATAATCGAAACCCACAGGGGTATTCTCCACGAAGCACTGGGGGTTGTTCATCTTTCCGATATCATGATACAGCGCTCCCACCCTCGTAAGTATCATATCTGCACCTATCTCACGGGCAGCCTCGGAAGCCAGGTTGGAGACCTGAAGGGAATGCTGGAATGTTCCCGGTGCTTTCTGGGCGAGCTCTCTGAGCAGTCTGTTGTTGGTATCAGACAGGTCCATCAGACGGAAATGGGATACCAACGAGAATATCCTCTCGAAAAGGAATGCTATAGGATATGCCGCCACTACCAGCAGGGAGTTGACCGCAATCCTGAGGACCTCCCGCATGTTGAAGAGACTCAGTGTACCGTCCCCTGACAGAAGGAATCCGAGATATACGAGGGACATTCCGATAAAGACGAAGAGCGAGTTCAGGAACTGCACCCATCCGTTATTGAAATACTTGAACGTCACGATAGCGATGATACCGCCTGTAAGGTTCATCATGTACAGCTGCACGCCTGTTCCCGGCTGGAACAGCAGAGGCAGCAGCATTACCGTGTAGATGGGAAAGACATATCTGCGCTTGAAGAATATCGTCAGATAGATGGAGAATACGGCGTAAGGGATCAGATACAGGTAATCCACATTGAAATTATGGATCAGGACCGTCAGCACAAAAAGCAGGGAATACAGAGTGAGCACGAAGTAGAACGACTTGCGCCTTCTGATAATATCCTTGTTGGTAAAATACACCACCCCGAAAAGTGATGCGACTATCACTATACATAGGACAAAGTGTCCGAGTCCTATTCCTATATTGGACTCAGTATAGCCGTATGCTATCTCATACTCGCGCTTGAACGAGTCTAAAAGCTGCCCTACCTCCGTCGTTATAATCTCACCTTCGGAGACGATGAGCTGCCCGGCATAGACCATACCCTTGGTAGGGGATATGTAATCCACTGCCTCTTTGTGGAAGAGATCGGTAAGTCCCTGATCGTAGATGAGGTTCGGCACGATATACTCCGACAGCCTGTATGCAGAGAATATCGAGTCCGCATCGTATTTCGGGAAACTGACAGAGAGATCATACTTAAGATATCCCTCGGCTTTCTTCGCGGTATACACCTCGGCAACAGGAACCTCCTGAGCTCGTTTATCTTTCTGGATTACGATTGTACCCCCGGCCGGAGCCTCCTCCATGACTGGCAGAATACCGATAGAATACATTTTGTACAGAGATTCTATGATGGATGAGACTATATGGCTGTTCACACTGTCTCCTCCGAGAAGCGTACTGAGACGCTGAATCTGCACATTCGCCACAGCATTGTCATACTCAAAATACGGAATGACCTCGGAGGCCTTCTCTTCCTTTTCCGCCAAAAGTTCCTGATCTGTCTTCAGGATGGGGAAGTCTATCGGCGAGAGAAGGGTCTCGTAAACCCAGGGGCGACCCACCTGATAATTGTACTTGAACTTACCCTCCTCGGGGAAGAATACCACCGTTATCGCCAGAGTAATCAGCAGTGCTACGTATATCTTGGGATCTCTTAAAAATGTATTCTGTTCCATCTGATTGTTTTTTGTCGTGTAATAGATGAAGCTCCCCGCATGATGCGGGAAGCTTCTCTAAAGAATCCGCAGCTGACTCTGCGTATAGGAAAAGACTTAATTGATAGCCTTGTCCTGAATATTGTCTCCGTCGTATAGTCCCGCGTCGAGCTTTTTCTTAGCCTCGGAGAATGCGTTGAGTGTGTATTCCACATCCTCGAGAGAATGAGCTGCTGTCGGGATAATTCTGAACATGATAACTCCCTTAGGCACTACGGGGTACACGACCACGGAGCAGAACAGATTGTAGTTCTCCCTGAGATCCACAAGCATATTCGTGGCCTGAGGCACTGTTCCGTGGATAAATACAGGAGTCACGCAGGCCTGGGCCAGTCCGATATCGAAGCCTCTCTCCCTGAATCCATTCTGCAGGGCACGGGTCACTGTCCACAGCTTCTCGCGCAGACGGTCGCCCTCGGGTCCGCGGATGATCTCCAATCTCTTCAGACAGCCCTCTACGATAGGCATAGGAAGTGACTTGGCGTAAATCTGGGAACGGAGGTTATAGCGGAGGTAGTTGATTATAGACTTGGGGCCGGCTACGAAACCGCCGATGATGGCCATAGATTTGGCATAAGCGCCGATATACAGGTCGATACCGTCCATCACACCGAAATGCTCGGAGGTTCCGCGTCCGTGAGGACCCATGACACCGAAACCATGGGCATCGTCGATGAGAATACGGAAATTGTATTTCTTCTTCAGAGCCACGATCTGATCCAGAATACCGAGAGCGCCGGTCATACCGTACACTCCTTCGGTGATGAGCAGGACTCCGCCGCCGGTCTCCTCGCACACTTTGAGCGCACGCTGAATGGTTCTCTCACATTTCTCGATGTCGTTGTGAGGATACACCATTCTCTTGCCCATGTGCAGGCGGCAGCCGTCGATAAGACATGCGTGAGCCTCGGAGTCATAAACGATGACATCATGACGGGTGAGCAGAGCATCGATAGTGGATACGATTCCCTGATAGCCGAAATTGAACAGGAAAGCGTCCTCCTTCTGCTCGAACTCAGCCAGCTCTCTCTCGAGTCTCTCATGCAGGGATGTCTGGCCGGACATCATTCTCGAGCCCATAGGATAGGCCAGGCCCCAACGGGCAGCAGCCTCGGCATCAACCTTGCGGATCTCAGGATGATTTGCCAGTCCGAGATAGTTGTTGAGACTCCAGCAGAGCACCTCATGACCGTTGAATCTCATCCTCGGCGCAATCTCGCCTTCGAGCTTGGGGAAAGTGAAGTATCCGTGACCTCTTGCGCGGTACTGTCCGAGCGGACCTCCCTCGTCTTTGTTTATTCTTTCAAAAATATCCATAGTTGATGGTTTTAAATGATTTATGCGTCGATTTTAGCGTATTTTGCATTCATTTCTATGAACTCCCGGCGAGGCGGAACCTCATCTCCCATGAGCATTGAGAATATGCGGTCGGCTTCAGCCGCATTGTCTATGGTCACCTGACGGAGAAGCCTTGTTGCAGGATCCATGGTAGTTTCCTTGAGCTGCTCGGCATTCATCTCGCCGAGACCTTTATAACGCTGGACATAGATACTGCCCTCATTGCCCTTTCCTATCTCCGCTATAGCCGCTATACGCTCTTCTTCTGTCCAGCAGTATTTCTCCTCCTTGCCTTTTTTGCTCTTGACCTTATAGAGCGGAGGCGCGGCGATGTACACATATCCGTTCTTGATCATATCCGGCATATAGCGGAAGAAAAATGTCAGAATCAAGGTCGCGATATGCGCTCCGTCGACATCGGCATCGGTCATAATGATGACCTTATGATAGCGGAGCTTGTCGAGATTGGCAGCCTTGGAATCATCTTCTGTTCCGATTGTAACACCCAAGGCGGTATAGATATTGCGGATGGTTTCGCTCTCGAGGACTTTATGCTCCATTGCCTTCTCCACGTTCAGGATCTTACCGCGCAACGGCAGGATAGCCTGATAGGTCCTGTCTCTGCCGGTCTTGGCTGTACCGCCTGCGGAGTCTCCCTCGACGAGGAAGAGCTCACATTTCTCGGGATCGCGGTTCGAGCAGTCCGCCAGCTTACCCGGCAGCCCGGCTCCGGACATCACGGTCTTGCGCTGTACCAGCTCGCGGGCCTTTCTGGCCGCATGACGGGCAGTGGCTGCAAGAATCACCTTGTCGATGATGTTCTTCGCGTCCTTGGGATTTTCCTCAAGATATGTCTCAAGAGCAGCCTTGGTGGCCTGCGAGACCGCTGCATCCACCTCGCTGTTGCCCAACTTAGTCTTGGTCTGACCCTCAAACTGAGGCTCGGCCACTTTCACCGAGATCACAGCCGTCAGACCCTCACGGAAGTCAGAGGCATCGAGGTCAAACTTGAGCTTGGACAGAAATCCGTTCTTCTCTGCATAAGCCTTGAGGGTAGAGGTAAGTCCGCGGCGGAAACCGGTGAGATGAGTACCGCCTTCTATCGTATTGATATTATTTACATAAGAATGGATATTCTCAGAGAAGCCGGTGTTGTACTGCATGGCTATCTCGATAGGGATACCCGTCCTGTCAGTCTCCAGGGAGATGGGCTTTTCCGTGAGTTTCTCACGGGTACCGTCAAGGTACTGGACGAACTCCACCAGACCGAATTCAGAGTAAAACTCCTGACGCTCAGGCTCGTGCTCCACATCATCCATTCTCTCCACTCCGCTGTCCTCCGGCTCGGGCTTCCTCTCGTCTGTCAGGGACAGGTGAATGCCCTTATTGAGGTACGCCAGCTCGCGCAGCCTCGTGGACAGCACTGACGCATCATAGACGGTCGTCATCTTGAATATCTCGCTGTCAGGTGTAAAAGTTATGATGGTCCCGGTATCATCGCACTCCCCCGTAACCTTCACGGGATACTGAGGAACACCCCTGCTGTACTCCTGAACGAACACCTTGCCCTCGCGGTGTACCTCCGCCTTCAGATATGAGGACAGGGCATTGACACAGGACACACCCACGCCATGCAGACCTCCTGAGACTTTATAGCTGTCTTTGCTGAACTTACCGCCGGCATGCAGGACTGTGAGCACCACCTCTAACGCCGAGCGCCCTTCTTTTTCATGAATACCTGTCGGAATACCGCGTCCGTCATCCTTGACACGGATAGAATTGTCAGGCAGAATCGTTACCTCTATATTCTTGCAGAACCCTGCCAGGGCCTCGTCAATGGAGTTGTCCACCACCTCATACACCAGATGGTGCAGACCTCTTGGTCCGATGTCCCCGATGTACATCGACGGACGCTTACGGACTGCCTCCAGCCCCTCCAATACTTGAATACTGTCCGCAGAATACTCTCTTTCCGCTTCAATCATTTCTTTATCTGTCATCTTGGTTCAAAAATTTTATATAACGGACAAAGATACAAAAAAACTTACAATTTAAGGCAAATGCCCGCACCAATATTGATACCCGGTTCAACATAACCTAAGAAATATTGTATCTTGCTGTTTGCCAAATTATTTCCTTCAATAAAAGCCATGACCTTGGTATTGAATGCGTAGGAAATACGCAGCCCCGCGTCCACAAAGGCAGGCACCCTGTAGGTGATGGAACGTCCGTCCCCCATGGCCTTGCCGGCGGTGGAGGTACGGAAATAGCAGTCGGCCCTGATATACAGGCGCTGCCTTAGATTGTACTCCAACACTGCGTTGACATCGAAGGCAGGCATCATAAGAGCCGCCCCAGGATTGGAGAAAGCGCGGTAGTTAACTTCAGCCAATGCAAAGAAGTCCAATGACTTCCACCGCAGCATACCGGATGCGGTGAACACGTGTGTCTCACCTCCGGCCAATATCTGCACCATATCCTGTCCCTGCTGCTGCGACATGAAAGAAAGCATGTTGCGGGCATAGGAATAATTGGCGCCGAGGCTATAGGAAAAACGGTCCTTGACCTGTCCCTTCAGGCCAAGCTCCGCTGCTATGGGGACTGAGGACAGCTGCGGACTGTCAGAATTATCCATCCAGGGATTGATGGCGAAGAGGTCATAACAGGTATTCAGCTTATTGTCTCCGTATGCCTTAAGATAGAGCCACAGGGAGTTGCGTGCAGCCTCGAAGCTGACAGAGGCGTCAGGATACACGAGAAAACGGCTGCTGTTGCTTACGATTCCGGATATTCCGTCATTGATACCTCCGTAAGCAGAGGAGAACGTCACCCCGGCATTGACCCTCCAGCGGTCCCTCTCCCAACGGTACATCGGGGATATATTCCACACTCCGTAATCAGAGAATGTCCCGCCGAACCTAAGGTAAATCTTATGCTCGCTCCTGACGGTCGCTCCTAAAGAAAGGTCGGCATCCATCAGATGGTCTATGATGCTGCGACGGTTGTTGAAATACCGGTAACCGAGATTCAGGTCATAGTAAAATGCATTGGGATCTGGATTGGTCGAGCGGACTGAGAGTCCGGCATCCAAGTGATCGAATCTGTTGTAATTCACCGCTGCCGGCATACCGGCGGCAGAAGCGAACGCATACATGCTGTTGGAATAGGAGGCGTCCGCCCTGAGCTCTCCCTTCTTCCAGCGGAAGCCCATAACGGCTCCGGCCTTGTTCTTCATCCTGTTTCCAGAGATTTTCTGCCCGCTGTACCCGGCCCTGTCTCCGGCAAGCTGCACCTGAGGCACACGGCCCCAGAAAGAGTCATGGTTGACGTAGAGCCCGAAAAAGAATTTCTCTCCGAAACGGGGCGTTATATACAGGTCCGCAGAAGGGGTCCAAGGATATGCGGCGGCTATCCGCGCATAAAGCCAGGGATACACCACCCTTCCCTCTGAAGCTGGCCCCAAAGTCGTGAACGGCGAAAACTCGTACAGGTCCTTATATGGGTTATAGAACGTAGTATAGTCAAAATTGAGCCTGAAATTCAGCAGCGAATCATTCACCGGAGCATAAAGGGGAGACTTGACAGCCCTCGCTATCCTGCCCTCATAGTCTCTCTCTACCTCTACCGTAGAATTGATGCCGCCCTGTGCATAAGCAGCCGTCCACGCGGAAGCTGTGAGCACCGCCAGAAATACCGATATCGTCCTGCGCATCTTTGTCATTGTTGTTCTGTGATTTTATTCAGTCTGTCTATACGCATGTCCACCTGGTCCAAAACATCATCTTTAGGTCCCTGAGGCTCATATCCGTCTTTTATGCTCCGGAAGGTGGCCTCAGCCTGCTCCCATTCCTCTCTCTCGGCGAAAGAGTCTCCGAGAACGATAAAGCTCTTGGCCAACCAGTACAGCTGATTGGTCTGTGAATCCGAGAAAGCATACACCAGATTCTCCACCTCCTCAAAATTTCCGGCATCATAAGTGTCCTGTATCAGGAGGTAATAAGCCTCCGCTCCCTGAGGTGTAAACGGCTGTCCTGAAAGCGAGCGCAGCAGAGGCAGGGCTTCCGTCCTCCGTCCGAGGGAGAGAGAGGACTTGGCTGTCACATACTGCGCATATAGCCTGTCGTCGTCCATTATAGCCTGAGAGGCAAGCACCTTGGCCGCCGCATCTATAGCCATACGGTACTTTTCATTCATGAAGTATGACTTCATCATTCCGACAAGAGCCTCATACCTGTTGTTCTCTATCCTGGCTCCGGCGTAAAGCGCCTCGTATGCGGCGGCCGCCTTGTCGTACTGCTCGAGATCATAGCATATCTCCGCATAGTGAAGTGTGGATATCTCGACAGAAGAGCCCTCCCCCTTGTCCATCACCTCAGCATAAGCGGAAGCGGCAGCTTCCTTACGGCCCAGCTCCGAAAGGGTCTCTCCGAGATAGAAATACGCGAGAGGGGTCTTCTGACCGTCAGGATACCTGGATATGAACGCACGGAGGGAACGCTCCGCCGCAGGATAATCTCCGGAAAGATATATCTGTTCCGATGCATTGAACATCATCACCTCCTTCTCATCCGCAGTCTTGGTTGCCGACATGCCTACCCTGTCGAGATATGCGAAATACTCCTCCGGACGGTTGAGCGTAGTGTAGATACTTTCTATGACGGCCAAGGCATTCTCCGTATCCTCGGAGAGAGGAGTCTCTTCCACTATGCGGGTCAGGTAGGACAGCGCTGTATCATAATTGCCGGCATTGGAATACAGCATGCCGAGCTCAAGCATCGCCTTGACATTGTATACGGGATCATTCACCTCGTTGAGCAGATACTTGAAACATCTCTCCGCCTTGTCGGAGTGCCCTGTCTGGACATAAGTCCGGCCCAGCTCATACACAGCAGCCGGATAGACTGCCGCATCTGTACCACGGTCCATCACCGTCTCGAGTATAGCCGTCTTCTTGTTCATGTCCGACAGAAGCCCACAGCACAGAGCACACTGATATGCGGCATACACCACAGACTCGTCCTGATAATCCACCATCGCCACCTCCTCATACACAGAAGCGGCCTTCGAATAATCCTTGAGCATGAAGAAAGCGTCGCCTATCCTCAGCTTTGACTCTATGATGAGATCCATATCTTCTCCGTGCGTCTCGAGAAAGAGGTAGAACCAGTCTATCGCTTTTTCGTACTCCTCCTTTGAGAAATAATTGTAACCCTGACTGTACAGCATCAGAGGATATTCGGCAAACTTCCTGAAAGAAGAGTTCTGGTACAGGTAGTCGTTTAGACGGAGCGCCTCGTCTGTCTTACCCGTGCGATAATAGGCCTCGGCGAGCCAGAATCTGGTCAGAAGTCCCAAAGTAGGGTTGTAGGCGGAATGCCGCAGCGCGATGTTGAAATCGGTGACGGCACCGCCGTACGCCCCGCGGTCGAACAGCTCCTTCGCTCTGAAGAATGCTGCTTTCTGCAGGTTCACGTCCATCTCCGGCGTCAGCCTCCGGATGTTGTTGAGAGCCGTGATGGCCGACCGGTATTTTTTGGCCAGCAGGCATGATGTGGCGATATAGGAATATATCTCGTCCGACCTCGTCGTCCCGGGATACACCTGAAGATAATCTTCAAATGCGGTAATGTCGGAATTGACATCAAAAGACAGCTTCGCATAGTTGAAAAATGCTTCTTCACGGATAGACGCGTCGAACGTCATATCGCACGCACGCTTGTAATAGGCCAGCGCCTCATGCTTGTTCTTCAGTTCAATATAGGAATTGGCAATGTGCATACATGCGCTCTGCGCCAAGGAGTCCTCGGCGGTAAGCACCTTTTTCAGCGCCTCGACAGCCTCGTAGTACGAGCCGGTAGAATAGGATATAATACCGAGATAGTAACTGTCCTTCCTGGATATATCCACCCCCGAGGAAGTATAGCTGTCAAACCATTTCCGGGCCTCTTCCGGACGTCCTATACGGTAATAGGCCTCAGACACCATCCGCGCCACTTTGGGGCGCATGTCCTTTCCTACGGCCGACGAGACAGCGGCACCGTTCTCGACGACATAGGCATAATCGCCCGACATCAGTTTGGACTCGAGGATATAATATCCGCAATAAGCTCCATAGTGAGCGTCACCGCTTATAGAGGAGAGCAGGCGCACTGCCTTGGTGAAGTCCTTGTCCACATAGGCGATATAGCCTCTGTAATATGTAGATGACACAGTATACTTCGTATGACCTCCCGCGAGCAGCCTGTCGAATCCCCGGCGGGCATCGTCTATCCTCCCCACCCTCAGCTGACAGAACGAACGGTAGAACAGATACCCGTTCTTATCATTCCTGGAAAGAAGAGCGTACTCTATCCGCTCCAATATCGACAGCGCACGGGTATACTCCTTCCTGTCAAAATAGTACCCCGCATACATCAGCTGCACTCCCATGTATTCAGGAGCGTACCTGTATCTCTCCCTGTACTCGTCCATCAGGGCGTCAATATTCGGGCTGTTCAGACATATACTGCTGATTATAAAATAAGTCGCAAGCTCTGACTCCTCCGATGGAGAGAGCCGGTTCTCATCCATAATACTGATTATCTCTTCTCTGACAGCAGAGAACATATCATTGCTGTACAGTTCCCTCACACGCTCAACCCTCCTGTCGGAATCCTTGTCCGCCTGCCGCCTCACCTGTGCCTGAGCACCTCCGGAGAGGAATGCCGCTGCAAGAAAAACTGCGATTACTCTTTTCCAGACCATTTTACTCTATTTGGGGCAAATGTAAGAATTATTTGCCTATCTTTGTAAGATAAATGCACTGTTTCATGGAAGAAAGCACAGACCGCCCCATCATACACTTCGAGCATACGGATATCTACAACAGCGGCAGCTTAGTAATATCCGACCTCAACATGAGCATCCGCAAAGGAGAATTCGTCTATATCATCGGAAAGGTAGGCAGCGGCAAGACTACCATTATCCGCGCCATCATCGGTGAGATTCCGGTCAGCGGAGGGACGGCGACAGTCGGGGACTTCAACCTCAGAAAACTGAAAAAAAGACAGATACCCTACTTAAGAAGAAATATAGGAGTCGTATTCCAGGATTTCCAGCTGCTTATGGACCGGACCGTCTACGAGAACCTGCGTTTTGTCCTCCGGGCCACAGGATGGAAAGACCGCGCCGCCATATCCGGGCGCATACGGAAAGTGCTGGCCGCAGTGGGTATGGAGCACAAGGCCGACAGTATGCCTCACCAGCTGTCAGGAGGCGAGCAGCAGAGAATCGCTATCGCAAGGGCACTCCTGAACAGTCCCGAGATCATCCTTGCCGACGAACCCACTGGAAACCTTGACGGAGACACTGCGCGTGAGATTATGGACCTGCTGGTCAGGATCAACCGCGAAAGGGGTCCCGTCGTTATCATGGTAACTCACAACCGGTCCCTCTTCGAGCAGTACCCTGCAAGGACATTCCTCTGCGAGAAACTCTCCTGCACAGAAGTGCCGGAGGAATCCGATGTAGAGCTGGACCTGTCCGAATTCATCTGATCCTATGACCCTCTGATCCTCAGCCGTCATGCCAAAGAGACTCACCGTAAGACAGAGATACGCCGCCATCCTCGGATGGTTCGCCGCCAACCGCCCGGCCGTGCAGTCCGAGCTGCAATTCAGGAACGGATATGAGCTGATAGTCTCGGTCATACTCTCAGCCCAGTGTACCGACAAGCGGGTGAACATGGTCACTCCCGCCCTCTTCGAACGGTATCCGGACCCTGAGGCACTTGCCTCCGCCGCCTTCGAGGACGTACTGGCGCTGATCCGCTCCGTCTCCTACCCCAACAGCAAGGCCCGCCACCTCATAGACATGGCCCGGAAATTAGTCAGCGACTTCCATTCAGTGATACCCTCCGACACCGACAGCCTCATGTCCCTGCCCGGAGTCGGCCGCAAGACCGCCAACGTAGTGGCCTCCATCCTCTATGACAAACCCGTAATAGCCGTGGACACCCACGTACTCCGCGTATCCAACCGCCTTGGCCTGTCTAACGGGAAGACCCCTGACAAAGTCGAGGCCGATCTCGAGAGCCATATCCCGGTGGAGCAGCGTGCCATCGCCCACCACTGGCTCATCCTCCACGGGCGGTACACCTGCACCGCCCGGAATCCCAAATGCGGGGAATGCCCCCTTACGGAGTGGTGCGCGTCCTATCCGGCATTGTCCCAAAAGTCAAGACAATGACCGACTGGCCCGGCATACTCTCCGACTACCGCTCCTGGCTGCGGATAGAGCGGTCCCTCTCCCCCAACACGGTGACATCCTACCTCAGCGACATCGCCAAGCTCCGGGAGATGTACCCGGAACGCGGACCCGAGACCCTCAGCGGAGAAGACCTCTCCGCCTTTCTCTCCTCCGAAGTAGAGCACGGCATATCCAAGCGGAGCCAGTCCCGGATGGTCAGTTCCCTGAAAAGTTTCTACGGATTCCTGGAGATAGAGGGACGGCTGTCCGGTCTGGACGGGCACAATCCCGCCGAGACCATTGACTCTCCCAAGATTTCCCGGCACATCCCCACCGTACTGTCGGTAGAAGAGGTGAAGCGCATCCTCGAATCGGTGGACCTCTCCACCCCGGAAGGACACCGCAACCGGGCCATCCTCGAAGTCCTCTACTCCTGCGGGCTGAGGGTCAGCGAAGTAGTGTCGCTGCGCATATCCGACCTGTTCCTCGAAGACTCTTTCATCCGGGTCATAGGCAAGGGGGACAAACAGAGACTCGTTCCCATCGGAGAACCGGCCGCACAAGCCGTGCAGCTGTATCTCTCCCAGACCCGCAGAGCATTCGCATCCAAAAAAGACGAGGACATCCTCTTCCTCAACCGGCGCGGCGGAAAACTGTCACGTCAGATGGTATTTCTGATAATCAAGCGTCAATGCGAGGCAGCAGGCATCACCAAGGAGATATCCCCCCACACCTTCCGCCACTCCTTCGCCACACATCTCGTCGAGAACGGAGCCGACCTCCGCGCCGTACAGCAGATGCTCGGGCACGAGAGCATCCTCACCACCGAGATCTACACCCACATCGACTCCCGCAAGTGGCAGCGGGCCATTCTCGACCATCATCCCCGCAAATAAAAAGAGCCGCCGGCAGTTACCGGCAGCTCTGAGAATGTAGCCCCAACAGGACTCGAACCTGTATCTAAAGTTTAGGAAACTTCCATTCTATCCCTTGAACTATGGGGCCATCCGCTGAAACCAGCGTTATTCTACGTTCTTCTCAACCATCAGACGTCCGCGATAGTAGCCGCACTCAGGGCATACGCGGTGATACAGTACTGTGGCTCCGCAGTTGGAGCAGGTTGAAAGTGCAGGAAGAGTCAACTTATCGTGTGTTCTACGTTTGTCCCTGCGCTGCTTTGAAAGTTTGTGTTTGGGATGTGCCATCTTATTCTAAATTTTAATTATTTCTATTTTAAAATATCTTTCAGCTTTTCCATCATCACCGGGTCACATTCTCCCTCGGGATGAACCTTCTTTATCGGGAGGCTGAGATTGACATAGTCGTAAATAATCTGACCTAAGTCTATCTCCGAAGAACTGCCGTCAAGGAGTATCACCTCATCCGAGACTCCCTCCTCTGCATCCTCCGCGTATGAGGAGAACATCACCGAGAAAGGCACCTGAATATCCACCGGAATCTTCAGGTCCGCGAGGCATCTGTCGCACTTCACCGTCACGTCCCCTGTAATATCCAGGTCCAGACTCATACGGCCCGGCTCCTTGGTTATCAGGGCGTTGACATCCAACTCAGCATCCGAGACTGTATCGCTCTCGTATGCCTCGAAGAAACTCCCGTCTACCTTGAAGTGGAACGGATGTTCTCCGTTTGAAAGCCCGCGTATCCCTATCTTGCAATTCATTTCCCGACAATTAAGGGCGGCAAAGATATAAAATTTTTCAATATTCCGAAATTGTTTTGGACTTTTTTATTGCATTCTCCTGCGCTTTCTCTCATTCTCGTCCAAAATAATCTTCCTCAGACGCATGAAATGAGGGGTCACCTCCACCAGCTCGTCCTCCTGAATATACTCTAAAGCCTCCTCGAGGGAGAACTTGATGGGAGGCGGCAGCATCACCTTCTCGTCGGAGCCGGATGCCCTCATATTGGTCAGTTTCTTGGTCTTGCAGATGTTGATGGCCAGGTCGCTCGCCCTGGTATGCTCGCCGACCACCTGACCGGCATAGATCTCCTCGCCCGGATCGATGAAGAAGCGGCCGCGGTCCTGGAGCTTATCCATGGCGTAAGCCACTGAGAGGCCGGTCTCGAGGGAGACGAGGGAGCCGTTGTTGCGCTTCTCTATCTCGCCCTTGTACGGCTCGTAACCCTTGAAGCGGTGGGCCACTACGGCCTCGCCCTGAGTGGCGGTCATCAGGTTGCTCCTCAGTCCGATAAGTCCCCTCGAAGGGATATCGAACTCTAAATGGGCCCTGTCCCCGCGGGTCTCCATGTGGGTAAGGGAGGCCTTGCGGCGGGTGGATATCTCGATGGCCTTGCCTACCATGTCGTCGGGCAGGTCGATGGTCAGCAGCTCTATGGGTTCGCAGCGTACTCCGTTGATATTCTTGTCGATGACCTTGGGCTGGCCGACCTGCAGCTCGAAGCCCTCGCGGCGCATCGTCTCGATAAGGATCGACAGATGCAGTACACCGCGGCCGTACACTATAAAGGAATCAGCGCCTAAGCCGGGCTTTACCCTCAGCGCTAAGTTCTTTTCCAACTCCTTCTCCAGGCGCTCCTTCAGATGCCTTGATGTCACGTACTTGCCGTCGCGGCCGAAGAAAGGGGAATCGTTGATGGTAAACAGCATGCTCATCGTAGGCTCATCCACGGTGATGGGCGGCAGAGCCTCCGGATTCTCGAAATCGGCCACCGTATCGCCTATCTCGAAGTCCTCTAAACCGACTACAGCGCAGATATCCCCGCACTCCACCTTCTCGGCGCTCTTCTTCTCGAGTCCCTGGAATACCATCAGGTCTTTGATCTTCTGCTTCTCAACCGTGCCGTCCTTCTTGCAGAGTGAGATCTGCATGCCTGCCGTCAGGGCTCCGCGGCTGACCCTGCCCACCGCGATACGTCCCACGTAGGGCGAATATTCGAGGGAGGAAATCAGCATCTGAGGTGTGCCCTCCACATACTTGGGCGCCGGTATCTCAGCCACGATAGTGTCTAAAAGCGGGATAATGTCACCCGTGGGCTTGCGCCAGTCTAAGGACATCCAGCCCTGCTTGGCACTGCCGTAGACAGTCTTGAAGTCTAACTGCTCCTCAGTGGCGTTGAGCGAGAACATCAGGTCGAATACCTGCTCATTGACCTCGTCGGGACGGCAGTTGGGCTTGTCCACCTTGTTGATCACCACGATAGGCTTCTTGCCCATCTCTATGGCCT
>ENA-OOXJ01000736-OOXJ01000736.1-human-gut-metagenome-genome-assembly--contig:-NODE-736-length-25129-cov-2.511366_pt1 | contig 25129 bp, 18 predicted proteins | sample MGYA00241587_ERZ501343 | MGnify/ENA primary metagenome ERZ501343 (study PRJEB25962, sample SAMEA2042918) | human gut metagenome | biome: human gut; feature: human-associated habitat; material: faeces... | reverse complement strand
CAACACGTACAAAATACTCCAGCACTTCTTCTGGAAATGATTTTAAACGCCTATATGTAGTATTAGTTATGTCTCTAACACGTCTTTCAGTTTCCACTTGAAAAATATTATTTTCTAAAGCAACATTTAAAATTTCCTCTTTAGAATAACCTTCCAATATAAGTTCTGCAACTTTTTTAGATTCTAAAAACCAAAAAGAAGTGCTTATTATACTTGCACTATACTTCAATGTAATCCACCTTATTAATAATTTATTAATAACTTTATATTATTAAATTTTATCAAAATCATGACAAAATTGAACTCCTAATATTATATCTATTTTAAGTTATAATAAATAGTAGAGTTAAAATATTATTAAGGTGAGATTCATGTCAGAAATAACCAAATGTATAAACGAATGGAACGCAACCATTGAAGCTTTAGGCCAAGGAAAACAAACAATATTAATTAGAAAATATGGTACAACATTAAATGAATTTTTACTTTATCCAACAGTTAGCTATGCTAATAAAGATGGTGTTTTAGATTCTTTTAGTGATGAAGAATTTGCTAAAAATAATTTATTGCCAAATGGTGAAAATAGAACTTATGAAGTTAAATATTATGCAACTGTCGAAGAAGTTATTGATAAACCTTCCTCAAGAATTGGTGCATTCAATAAATTTCATATTTGGACAAGAGATCATGTTAAAAATTATCTTGGAAGAAAAGAAGCTAAAATATGGATTTTGAGAGTTTATGAACTTGTCAAACCTCAAATGCTTAAACGTTCCAATGGAATGTTATATGCTAATGTAGATAAACCTGTTAAACTTGAAGGCAAACCTATTATTCCTGATGATGAGTTTAATAAATTAAAAGAAGATATTTTAAATACTAGATAATATGTGTATTGATTTATTAACTAATCCTACAGTTATTGGAGCTATAATTGGGGCAATTTTAGGTGCAATCGCTTCAGCAACATTTGCTATAATCACTTCATGGTATAAATTTAGAAAAAGAAAAAAAGGAGCAAAAACACTTATCCAATCGGAAATTAATTACATAGTTAATGCTCTTGAAAAATTTCATTATAACTATTTAAAAGATGAAATAATACTCGATGATGAAAACACAATGAATCAAGAACTATTTAACTTTTATAATATAATGTCCAATTTTCCAATATGGACTGACAGAAATTGGATTAATTTAATTACGTTTATACCCAGCATATTTAAACCAAAGGAAATAGATAAAATAAATCATTTTTATGCAAAATGTGAAGAAACAACTGATAATGCAAAAGCTCTTTCAGAAAAAATACCATATGACCAAATATTTATTGATGGAAAATTAGAACGTGAAATTCCAACTGATTTAAATATTATTAATAGTCATAGAAACATGTTTAGAAAAGATTTAAACGATTTAATAAAATTAGGTAATAAAGTTAAAGAAATATTTAAATAGTTACTTCATATTTTCAATTATTTCTTCACCTTTATCTGTTAATCTATATAATCTACCTTTTCTAACTTCTGGATTAATACATTCAACAAGTTCATGTGCTTTTAGTTCAGCAAGAACTTTTGAAATATGATTTGGCCTAATCTCTGAATTTCTCGCAATTTGAGTAGGAATCAATACTTCTCCATCTAAAGATTTCATGACTTTTTTCTATACGAAGATATTTCTACATAACTAATCTCTGTTAATATTTCATCAGTTAGTTCCATTATATCACTTATTTATTATTTATTAACTTCTTACAAAATAAATTGTATCCTCATCATAGCTACTTAACGCATCGTATGCAGCTTGTGTCATGAACCTGAATTTACCAAAGACACCATACTCCAAGCCCATATAAACAGGCCCTGAAGATTTTGCCAAATACATTTGTATACTTCCTGAATGTTTTAATGGTATCACTGAATATGGATCAAGTGATTCTGTATCCCAGGAACTTCCGTTGTATTCTTTAATGGCCATGACAGAGCTTGTACAAATAGCTACACGATAACCTTTGCTAACACCAGTTGGCAATGTTGTTGTAGTTTGTATTTTATCGACGGGCAGTTTCCAGCCCGCTTCCTCATCACTACCTTGACCAGTATCGCCTTTATCTCCTTTGTCCCCTTTACTTCCTGTTGCTCCAGTATCTCCTTTTTCTCCTTTTAGACTTGCCAACTGTTCTGGTGTAAAGTCATCAAAAGTGAATGCATCACCAGTGTTTCCGGTATCTCCTTTAACACCTTGAGGTCCAGTATCACCTTTGAGTTCATCAAATGATATTGTTGAGGAACCATCTTCTGTTGTGATTACTATTTGACCAGTTGTATGGTCGACATTAACGATTGGTGAAAAGCCACTAGCACCAGTATCGCCTTTAACACCTTGTGAACCGGTTTCACCTTTTTCTCCTTTTATGTTTCCTACATTTACCAGTGACATATTATCACCTTATAAAAATCTTTTAAAAAAAAAGGAAGTACCATTTAAAGTACTTCCTTTTAGGGATTTAATGGAATTAATTTTATTGGTAGACGTATAATTCTACATCAACAAGATATGCATCACCAGTTGTACCGGTTGGATGTGCTGCAATTAAATCAGCATAGTTTGCATAACTTCCTTTGATGATTGTACTGTATCCTTGAGGTCCGGTTTCACCTGTGTCACCTTTCTCACCAGTAGCTCCAGTATCACCTGTGTCTCCTTTAAGGCCAGTTGCACCAGACATGTCCATTATGAAGGTAAAGCTGTTTGCTCCTTTTAAATATAATTGTGCATTTGCTTCCTCTTCAACTGTGGATTGAATAGCTAAAATAAATATCCAAAGTTTCACTAACACCCATTAACTCCAACTGGCGATTCAATAATTCATTGCAGTACTTTAACACCCATTTCTGGTCATTGGCAACATTAACAATAAATCCAGTAATTGCTGAATCATTAATGTATTCTGCAACATTCTGGTTGGATTTTTACCTGCCTGAGACTGAGGAGTAACGAAAGTCCTTAAGATATTATTCCTGAAGATTTCAGTCTGTCGAGTATAGTCTGACTGGTAGTTGTTACCCCCTAAGATTTTAGATTCAATTCCTTGAGGTACAATAGCTACATTACTGTCTGCGGTGGTTCCGTAATCTGCATATAAATTTTCTTTTGCAGTAGCTGAAAGTTCCGTTACTAGGTTGACCGTTAGAATCTAAAGAAGGTTTTACTTCAATGATATTATCCTTATTAATTCTCTCCACTTGATTTCTTTCAAGATTGCACTTGTGGTATATATCATCCAGACAATTAAGGATAATAGATTGTGCTTCACAGTAGATTTCATTATACATGAAGTTAATGACCTCTTCTGGTTCATACTTAACCGTTAATGTTCCTTCCTCAACACTAACGTAGTTGTCGAACTCTTCCGGAGATCCGTTAACAATATCTTTCGGCATCTCATGAAGGAATAACTGCACTTCATTATCATCATTGAATTCTTTCTTTAATCCATATCCATGAGCACCTATTTCAAGAAATACTGGTTTAATATATTTTCCTATACTTTTATCCCAACGTTGTACAGGTTTAATTAAACCCCCCCATCAACCATTCCCCCTTGCAAAATATTTTTAGCAACTTGGCTGATGTCAATTTTCCTAGCCCACAAAATTAAAGTCAGTTTCTGTTCAGCAGATAATTTATTTTCTTTATCTACAAGAACAATATTAACATTAACTTTATCAATTCTGTTTTTCAAAACACCAGAAGTGTAACCGTCAAGTTTAACAGCATAACGAGCATTAGCTATTGTTTTATTAACTACTGGTGGAAGTGCATCAACTAAATCAAAGCCAATATTTATTCAGTCAGTCCTAGGTTGCCTTTCATCCTCACCCCCAATAGCTACGCCTAGTGTTATACTGCTCAACACGATTATTCAATAATCTAGTTTTAATATAATCCGTAATGCCCATAATAATCATTTCCATTTAATATTTTGTAAACATATATTTATTATATTATTTATATAAAATATATAATATATTTTTACTACGGATTCATTAACATTAACAACCACAATTAACAAATTGTTATTTTATTTTCATCACCTTTTCTTGCAGTTTATGGAAATCCTTATTTTTTTATACGCCCCCAAAAATTTATAAATAATATATAACCAACTTTTAATTTAATGAATATGAGACCGTATCCACAAATTTAATTAAGCATCCCATCAAACATTATTATAGAAATGTTATGAGAGATGCAGTATAAGCAACTGATATTTAAAGTGATATAATGATGATTCATATTAACAACCAAGCAGAAAATTAATAATCGTAAACCTTGAACAGATTTAATTAGACTTTTCATAATAATTATCAATAGCTGCCTTAAGTGCATCTGCAGCCAAATTGGAACAGTGCATTTTAACTGGTGGAAGACCGTCCAATTCTTCTGCAACATCATTACGGCTAATTTTTAATGCTTCCTCCAATGTTTTGCCAATAGCTATTTCAGTAATCATACTGCTTGTAGCAATAGCTGCTCCGCAACCGAAGGTTTGGAATGAAATATCTGTGATAACATCATCCTTAACTTTAATATAGATAGTCATCAAATCCCCGCAGGTTGGGTTTCCTACTGTTCCTACTCCGTCAGGATTTTCCATTTCTCCTGAATTTCTTGGATTTGCAAAATGATCCATAACTTTTTCACTGTACATATTTAACACCTTAATTTATTTACTTTGACCCATCATTTCTTCATATTTTTCATCAGAATTCCATAAAGGAGACATTTTCCTTAAAGTAGCTACTGACTCTTTAATTGCTTCTACTAAACCGTCAACATCATCGAAGTGAGTTTGGGAACCTAAAGATATTCTTAAGGAACCATGTACATCAACATCATCAAGATTAAGAGCTTTTAATACAGGAGATGCTTCTAAAGTTTTAGATGAACAGGCTGACCCTGTTGATGCCTGATATCCTTTTGCATCTAAAAGGAGAATTAATGATTCTCCTTCAATAGATGAGAATCTGAAATTAATGACATTAGGCAGTCTTTCATTCCTATCACCATTAAGATAAGATTTAGGAACTGCATCCAATACTTTTTCAATAATTTCATCTCTTGTTTTAACTAATCTTGCATAATTTTCTTCCAGATTATTATTAGCTATTTCACATGCTTTACCGAATCCAACAATACCTGGAACATTTTCAGTACCTGACCTGATTCCTCTTTCCTGGCCACCACCATGAATAAGAGGAGTTATTCTAACACCTTTTTTAATATATAATGCTCCAACACCTTTTGGACCATGGACTTTATGAGATGATAAGGATAATAAATCAACGTTCAATTCTTCAACATCCACTTTAACTTTACCGAATGTCTGAACTGCATCAGTGTGGAAAAGAATTTTACGTTCTCTGGCTAGTTTACCAATCTCGGCAATTGGCTGAAGAGTACCAATTTCATTATTACCATGCATAATGGTAATTAAGATTGTTTCTGGAGTAATCGCATCTTTAACATCCTCTACTTTTACAATACCGTTTTCATAAACCGGCAGGTAGGTTACTTTGAAATCTAAAGTTTCAAGGAAATGGAGTGTTTCTTTAACTGCAGGATGTTCAATTTCAGAAGTGATAATGTGGTTTCCTTTACCTTTTAATTTTAAAGCAATACCTTTAATAGCTAAATTATCAGATTCTGATCCTCCACTAGTGAATATTATTTCTTTAGGATCTGCATTAATTGCATCAGCCACTCTTTGTCTTGCTTTATCTAAACCCTTTTTAGCTTCGCGGCCAACAGAGTACAAAGTAGACGGATTTCCATAGGCTTCCCTGAAATAAGGCTCCATTTCGTTTAGTACTTCTTCACTAACTGCAGTAGTTGCTGAATTATCCAAATACATCTTATAATCTCCTTTTTATTTTTTTATTAAAATTTAAATTTTATCTAAAGCACGTGAAAGATCATCAATTAAGTCATCTGCGTCTTCAAGACCAATAGATAACCTTACAAAGTCCGGTGTAACACCAGTAGCTAATTGTTCTTCTTCTGAAAGTTGCTGGTGAGTAGTACTTGCAGGATGTATTGCTAAACTTTTTGCATCACCAATATTTGCAAGAAGAGAGAATAATTCCAAGTTATTGATGAATTCCTTACCTGCTTCCTCACCGCCTTCAATACCTACACCTAAAATACCTGCATAATAACCGTTTAAGTATTTTTTAGCAGTTTCATGTGAAGGGTGAGATTCCAAACCAGGATAACTTACCCATTTAACTTTAGGATGTGATTCCAAGAATTTAGCTACTTTTAAAGCATTTTCAGAATGTCTTTTTACTCTTACATCCAAACTTTCAAGTCCCTGTAAAAACAGGAAACTGTTAGTTGGTGCCTGAGTTGACCCCAAATCACGTAATAATCTTGCTCTGGCCCTTAAGGTAAAAGCTATATTTCCAAGTTCCGGAACATCACCAAATGCGTCCCAGAATACCAATCCATGATAACTTGGATCAGGTTCTGTAAATTGCGGGAATTTACCATTACCCCAATTGAATTTACCTGAATCTACAATGTATCCTCCAATGGAAGTTCCATGACCTCCAACATATTTGGTTGCAGATGCTGCAATAACATCAGCACCATGTTCCAAAGGTCTTACCAAACCGACACCAATTGTATTGTCTACAATTAACGGAATGTCATGACTGTGAGCAATTTCAGCTAAAGCTTCAAAATCCGGAACATCCAGTTTTGGATTACCTATAGATTCACAGTAAATTGCTTTGGTTTTATCAGTAATTGCATCTTCAAATGCCTGCAAATCACTTGAATCCACAAATTTAACATTTCTTGCCAAATCTTTAAAGGTGTAATCAAACAGCTGATAAGTTCCGCCGTAAAGATTATCTGCAGATACGATTTCATCACCTGGAGATGTAATGTTTAAAATTGCATAAGTAATTGCTGCAAGACCGCTTGAAGTACCTAATCCAGAATTACCTCCTTCAATAGCAGCTATTCTCTTTTCAAATACCTCAGTTGTTGGATTAGTTAATCTGGAATAAATTTGACCAAATTCCTGTAATCCGAACCTCCTTGCTGCTTCTGCAGCGTCCTTAAATACATATGAGCTTGTTTGATAAATCGGTACAGCGCATGCTCCAGTAACCGGATCCGGTTCTTGACCTGCACGTACACCTAATGTGGATGATTTGTATTGTCTTTTTTCTACCATATAATCACCTATAATTTTTTTAAATTTAATATTACTACACTATAACATATATTTTTAAAAATTCCATATTTTTTTATCCCTTCTAAACTAAATATGATGAATATTATGATTTTCAATATAAAATATATCACATGTTATAATGCTATATAACAATAGTTATTTAACATATATAAATGTTTGGGTAAACCTAAAAATACAATTTACGAAAAACTAAATGAAATTATAATGCGTGTTATAATATCATATAACAATAGACATTTAAAGTATATAAAGGTTTTTATTAAAAAAAGTAAAAGAGAATTTGAAATCCTCTTTTTTAAGCAATTGTAATATTGTTTCCTATTTGGTATTCGTTCCAGATGGAAGTGATAATGTATTTACCTGGGTTTAAACGTATGTTTAAGTCAGCCATACCTTTTTCATCAGTTGTTCTGTGGTAGAATATTCCATTTACATTAAATGATACTTTTTGGTTAGCTAATGGCTTTCCCTGACCGTTTAATGTTTGTGCAGTAAATTTACTGCCATCTAAGTATTTCATAGTTAAGTCTTTTGTAACTAATGTTGGTAATACTGTTATATTGTTGGATACTCTGCATCCTTCGTATTCTACAGTTATAATGTAATCACCAGGACGTAAATTAATATTCAAACTGACAATTCCATTATCATCAGATATTCTGTGGTAGAATACGCCGTTGATGTTAAATGTTACTTCCTGACCTGCTGCAATTTTACCATCTTTACCTATTACTTTAAGAGTGTATTTAGACCCATTTAAGTAATATTTAACTAAATTGGAGTTATCAATAAGTAAAGATTTGACTGTGACTTTATTTGAGTTTTCCTCACCTGTAACAAGATTATAATTAGTTATAATATATTCACCAGGAAGTAAATTAATATTTAAAGTAGCTACACCTTCACTATTGGTAATTCTTGTATAGAAAACACCATTAATATTAAATTTAACAGCAGAATTTACCAAAGGATTTCCATTACTGTCCAAAACCAAAGCAGAATACTGAGTTGCATTTCTAAACATTTTAACAATATCACAACCAACAGCAGTAGACATAACAGTTACTGTTGAGTTAACTGTTGTGCCTTTGTAAGCAGCTGACACTCTGTAAACTCCAGGATTTAAATTAATATTCATTGAAGCCATACCTCTTTCATTAGTGTATTTAGTATAATTCACACCATTGACAGCAAATACAATTGATGCATTAACAATTGGATTTCCCTGACCGTCAATTAAAGTAGCTATAAGCTTATCTTTTCCACCCTTAAATTTAATAACTTCATTAACATTTAACTTAAATTCTACAGGAATTACTGTTATGTTTTTAATCAAAGTATTAGAATCATATTTATCATCACCGCTGTAAGTAATTTCAACACTATGATTTCCACAAGTTAAATTATTAATAACCACTTCAGCATGACCATTACTTACAACAGCAATTTCTTTTTTGCCATCTACACTGACAATTACAGTTCCAGTTGCATCTTTAGGTAAAACAACATATACACTTAAATCATTGCCACCTACATTCATATCAACTTCAATATCAGGGAAATATTTGTTTACTCTAAAAGTTGCATTGGCTGATGCTGAACAGTATAAATCATCCCCACCATATTTGGCCATAACATCATATGTTCCGCCAGCCAAATCAGCTACAGACAATATAGCACAATTATCTTTTATTAAAACCGGATACTCATTACTGTTGATAACAAATATTATTTCCCCTATTGGTCCATCAGTAATTTCTGCCTTGATGGTTACATTAGATCCGACATAAACATCTTCAGAAGTTAAAGTTATAATAGCAGGGAATTTGTTAACTGTTAAATTGTTTAGAGCTTTTGACGGAGCATAATATCCATTACCTTCAAAGATTACTTCAATCAAATGAATTCCAGCCCCCAAATCAGAAGCAGATATTGAAACATTACCAAATTCATCACTGACTTTATTCCAAACTTTATCACCTAATTTAATTATAATATCCATTCCAGCTAATACATTTCCATGAATATCTGTTAATGAAATTGTATAACTTTCATTTATAAATAATTCATTGTCTTTAACTACAATTACAGTTGGATATGCATCAGGACTATTATTATACACATTATTTGATTTTGAAGCATTAACAGAACTATCTCCAAGTAATTTACCTGATACCAAATAATTGTCAGTAACTGTATTTACCTGAATATTACGTTTATCAATCATTACTGTATAATCACCCTTGGCAATTATTGTATTGTTATATGCTTCCAATTTAGAATATTTTACACTGTTTTTATCTCCAGTAATTAAAATTCCAGTATTTGCTCCTCCAAGAGCATCTCCACCAGTAATAGTTCCAATTCCACTTCCTAAAGAGTTAATTGTATTATTAAATACTTTAAGATTTTTGGAAGATGATATGATACCCATTGTAATATTGCCTTTTGAAGTTATTGTATTTCCTGCAACCTTTTCATCATTTCCCATAAGCTCCATAGCATAAGCAGTATGTGCATTAGCCAGTATTGTATTGTTTATATAATCAACATTAACGGCACCATAGATTGCCTGTGAGTATATTCCATAAACAACATCTGCCGCTTCAACACTAACAGAATTATTTAATAATTTACCGGTGACAGGTCCGTCTACTTCAACGGCATTTGCATAGTAATAGTCACATTTTGAATTGATTATATTATCTGCAACATTTATGTTTAAACATCCCACAACATTATAATCACTGTCCATCATACTGACAAATTTTAAAGCATAGGTATAATTATGTCCTGTTACATTAATCATGTTTGATTTAACAACAGGGTTTTTAGAAGCTCTTATTAAAATTCCCTCAATAGTGTCAAACATTCCACTGAAACTGGTGTAGGAGTTTGTAACCCTATTATTCAAGATTTTAACATCATCACTATTATCTATAAAGACTGCTGCACTGTAAGTTATAGCCACATAAGTAATCTTATCATAATCAATTGCAAGAGACGGCATTTTGGCATTGATTGTGTTATTTTCAATTATGGCACCTCTGCAATCATCAATATGAACTGGATGATTAAGGGTTTTACCTTTGCTTTGACCAGAGTATGTGACAGTGTTATTAATTAACTGTAAATTACCTGCGCCATTGGCATAAACAGCTATTGCATCAGATGTGCCGGCATCATTGAAATTAACTAATGAATTTTTAACAACAACATCAGCAGCATTTGCCACATAAATTCCGTAATCCCGTTTATTTATATTGATTGTAAAGTTATCAACAGATATGCCATTGCCTATCAGCTCCAGATAGATATCATTTAAAGTAGCTGAATTGGTACCTTTAAGATTAACAGCTCTGCCAATAGTAATTGCATTTACTCCAAGACCGCTAAATGAACCTGAAAATATTAATTCATTGGCATCAATACTTTCTTTAAGCATACCATTATTATCAAAGAAATCGAAAAATGTTGAATTAGTTACTATTAATGAAGTTGAAACAACTTTAAGAACAGCTTTACCCATACTTTGATTATAAACACCGTTAACATCCATATATTTTGCAATTATATTATAACTGCCTTCAACATAATTGTTTGATAAAACCAAAGTGGCTACGCCATTTTTAACATCAGAACTGCCTACTAATTTATCATTAATATAAAACTCAACAGAACCCATAGGGATGTTGTTTCCGATTGTATCTTTTATAATAGCTGTTAAATTTATATCTCTTCCTAAATTAACCGTAGTATCATTTATATCGAGTGTTGTGTCTGTTTTAGCAGAATATAAATAAATGGACTGATTATCAACAGTAGCTAAAATAACAGTTACCTTTTCAGGAATTGTGTACTCAACATTATACTGATTATTAAATGTTTCAGTAGGTGTTATGATTGTTGCGGGACGTGCAAATACTAATGTTTTATCCAATTTAGACCCGTCATTTAAAGTATCCAAAGCTACAGTTAATAAAACTTTATTTCCCTGAGTTAATGGAGTATCATTAGTAAATGTCATTACAATCCATTTTGAAACGATTTCACCATTTACAAATACAGACGGATCATCATTAGTTCCCCACCAGTTATTGTCAGCAGTTATCCTGGCAGTGACATAGTTGCTAATTCCTTTGTAAATAGCTATGTCTCCATTATTGACTAAAGCAGAATATGATATATCCAAGGTTGAACCCCTAATATAAATCGCTCCAGCCACATCATCCTTATTGTTTTCAAATACTGAATCAGAAATATCCAGTTTACCTATTCTTTCAGTGTTGCCTCCAATAAAACAAATTGCTCCCCCACCGTAATCTTCAGGTGAATTAGCAGAATTATTGACGAATCTGGAATTTGTAATTTTTATTCCGTCAATAAGCTGAAGGGCATAAATAGCTCCGCCGGCAAAGTTTTTGGAAACAGAATTTGAAATAAATAAACAGTTGTCAATTACTATTTGCCCGCCAACTGCCTGAGCATAAATAGCTCCTCCTGCATGGTCATTATATCCTGAAGCTTCATTATCCTTAAATACAACGTTCTGGAATTTAATATTGCATTCAGATGTACTGAACTTATCAATGAAAATAGCTCCACCAATTGTTGCTTTGTTATTAACTATTGTAGCATTGATTACTGTTAAATTACCTACATTATAGATAGCTCCTCCATTTCTGCTGGATTTTGAGTTGGATAATGTAGTATTGATTAATGTTAAATCACCTGCATTTCCAATTAAAGCTCCGCTTTCACTTAATGTTCTTCCATTTGAAAAGTTAATATTTTTAATTGTTACTTTTCCTTCAAGAATATAGAAAACACGGTTAACATCTGCTCCAGTAAGAGTTACACTGCCTTTACCAGTAATATTGTAATTTCCATCGATTTTTACATTCATGACAACATAAGTTCCATTAAGAATTATAATATTACCATTTTTATTAATGGAGAGTGCTTTTTCAATAGAAGCTACTGGAGACTCTTTGGATCCGTCATTTGTATCTTTACCATCAGTTGAAACATAAGTTGTTCCATTATAATAATTTGCATTCAAGTCTAGAGTGATTGTTTCATTATCAAACTTAACAACAATAACATTTGCTGTTTGAGTTAAAACACTGTATTTTGAAATAGCTACCCCATTGGAAATAATTGCATCAGTTTTAGTCAAATAGCCAGTTTCTGTATTAAAACTAACAGCCAATCCATCAAATACATGATTATCTGAAATACTTCCATTTTTACCGTCTTTTGTAATATAGTAATTTAAATTAGCTTTAATGTCAAACTGATCATAAAGAACAGGAATTCCCCGGTCATCATAAGTTGCCTGTAAAATAATCCAGTTGTCTATGTCAACTCCGTCACCTGCAATATCATTTGGATTTTTGTTGGAACCCCACCAATTAGTATTTGCAGTTACATAAATACCATTGGACCTGGTTCCATGCTGAATAACAGTATTATTTCCATTATTAAAAATAGCGCAATTATTTATATTTAAGGTAATATTTGAAGTAGCTGAAGAAGACTTATCATTATAAACTGCACCATTGGTATTATTATAAATTCTTGAATTGGTTATAATCAAACTAGCACCGGCACTGGATAAATCCTGATTTATAATAGCTGCTTTAGTGCCTGTATTGTTGACTATTGTAGTGTTATCTACTGTAATTTCACTTCCATAATTCTGAATTGCACTTGGATAATAAGTTGCCTTGTTAAATCCAATAATAGAATTTGTAATATTTACATTAGATGTTCTGGCATAAACAACAGCATTATTAGCCGTATTGTTGTAGAAATTACAGTTATCGGCAATTATATTTGCATTTTCACCAAAAAATGCTCCTCCCCATTTAGCAGTATTATTGAAAAATTTTGAATTTTTGATTGTTAAATCAGAATTATATGATTGAATTGTTCCGTCAGCAAGAGCATAATTTGAGTAAAATTCACAATTGTCAACAGTTAATTTTGATGAAGCAGTATTATAAATAGCTGATCCTCCTTTATTCCATCCTGATTTAACAGTATTATTGTTGTTATATAATTTGGAATTAGTAATTACAATCATACCTTTATTGGTATTGTAAATAGCACCACCACTTGCTGCTGTGTTTTCATATAAATTAAGAAAGTCCAAATAAAGATCAGCACCATTATTGTAAATAGCACCACCGTCTTTAGTGTTAACTGCATTTTTAATATTTAAATTTTTTAAATAAACAGTATTTCCTGAATTGATAGTAAAAACTACTCCTGAAGCATTACCGTCAATAACAACATTTCCTTCACCGGTTATATTTAAGTCTTTATTTATGAGAATATTATTTTCAATGTAGTTTCCCTGAAGAATAACTATTTTACCAGCAACTGCAAGTTCAATTGCTTTAGCTATTGTTTTAACCGGACTTAATTTAGATCCTTCATTTGAATCATCACCGTCAGCAGACACATAAACAGTATCCAAATCTTTAGTTACAATTGTAATATTTGCTTTTTGATTATCTAATGTTGCACAAACAATATTTTCTCCATCTTTAACCACATAATCTATTTTAGCCAGTCCTTTTTCAACAGGTGCTGCTTGTTTGGTTCCATCCGGGAATTCAAAAGTAACATTTCCATAATCTGGAAGTTTATCATTTAAGATATATATGTTGCCTTCACTGTCTTTATATTTATTTAATCCGACTGCAACTGTAATTGTACTTCCAGGATTTATATTGGTTGATGGAGTATAATCCATATCCAAAATAACCCATTTATTAACTGGATTTTTTGCATCTTTAACTAATGTAGCAAAATCAGGATTATCACTTCCCCACCAGTTATAATCATAAAGGCTTGTTCCTCTTGAACCTCCATTTACAATAGTGTTTCCATAGTAATCACTATTATTTGTGAAAATTGAATGAGTTACATTAATATAGGAATTAACTTGCTGAATAATACCTATTGCTCCATTAATACCCTTATTATTTGCAAAAACGCAATTTGTAATGTTAAATAATATGTCTGTTGTCATACCAACACGTATAACTACACCGTATTTATCAGATGTTGGTGTAAACATTCCTTTAGCATCTAAAGTATTGTTAATAAAACGACAATTATTAATTCTGAAATCTGCTCCAATATTACTTGCTCCTATAATTCCACCAGTATTAGCAGTAGAATAAAAGTTTTCAAAAGTACAGTTTTCAATTAATGTATGAAATTTATTTCTAGAAAATGACAAAATAGAATTACCATATTTACCATTAATAAATTTTGAATTTGTAATGGTTGTTGTTCTAGAATCTTCATCAGCATTAACAACACAACCTAAACTATTGAAGAAACTGGAATTATCAATTAATAAATCACCATTATTATAGAATACTAATTTATTATTAATAAAAGTAGAATTTATTACATTTAGTTTGTTTTTATTGTTAAAAGCTGCACTATCAATCATATCCCCTTTACAATTTACAATATTGATATTTTTAAGAGTCAAATCTCCTTCATTTGTAATGAATGTAGAATATGCACTTAAACCTGTTAGATTAACATTTCCTTCACCTTCAATTGTGACAATTTTAGAAGAAGGAATAGAAATAGAACTGTAAGAATATGCTCCGTCAAGCATTATAATATTTCCGCTATTTGGAACAACATTTAAAGCATGAGTTAAACTAGCTAATGCTTTGTCTTTTGTTGAACCATCATTTGAATCACTACCAGTTTTAGAAACATAAACAGTTCCTGAAGTTGGTGATTCCAAACTAGAATCAGTATCACCAGCAGCAATTTCCTGAGAAGAATCAATACTACTTAATTGATAAGTAGTCGAATTATCACTCTCCTCAACTTCTATTGCACTTACCATGTTAATACTAAAAATCATTAATATTAACAGGACCAGTATAAAAATCCCCTTTGATTTGTTCAATTTTATCACTTTTCAATTAATTATTTAATAAAGTAAAAAATACTTTAACATTAATTAATTATATTTTATTTACTAATAATCATTTCTAATTGATTTGAATTATAGCAATGAAATTTGAGGACAATCCAAAATTAAAAAAAAAGAATTATCTAAATAAGTATTTATTTGGATTTAAAAAATCATCTAAAAAAGTTACGAAACTTTCATTATTTAAATCTAAATCATCTAATGAAAGGAGTTCATAGCTGGTAATTATATTATCCAAAAGATTTTTACCTACTTTTATTAAGGAAATATTTTCATAACTTAAAACATGATTAATAAAATCAGAAGCTGTTACAAATTCCCTTGAGATTTTAGAAACAACAAAATCATCTAAAATATAGCAGTTTTCAATTCCATGCTTGTCAATAAAGTTTTGTGAGCCTCTTTTAACAAAAACCTTCGGACCATAATGGATTTTTGTATTATTTAATCTGGACACAGTCATCTCAAAAAGCAAAACAGCTGTATTTTCCTCATCACTCCAGTAATCAGATTGGTAAACAGAAAAATCTTCATCATTTAATTTCTCAGCTAAAGACTCGGTTGTTTTTCTAAGCTGAGGATGAAGGGTATCCAAAGGAATGTCAGGAATATTAAATTTAACAGCTATTACATCACTGCCTCTTTTTTGAAATTCTTCTAAAATTTCATCTTTAGCAAATTTATTAGCTACCGGGTAAAAATACTCTTTTTTATTGTTGCTGGCTAAATAATTTCTTGCAGATTGGATAAATTCAGCCATTTTATCTAATCTTAATGCAGCCCCAACATTACGGTTCATATCAGTGGGATCTATTACGATTAACGGGTCATTAAACAAAGCTGCAGTACCATAACCTTCCAAATCAACAGTATGACCATATCTCCATTTTGAAGCTTCCTTTAAAGTGTTTTCAAAGGTCCCATATTTTAAAATCAGCAGTTCACACAGATAACCTGCAAAGCCCCCTACTTTAAATTCAGAGCCATATGTTCCTGTCATGTCCATGAATCTTTTTAAAAGAAGAACTTCTTCATTCTGGTCTTGTTCTAAATGAGATTTAATATATTTGGTATGTAAAATTGTCCTGTCAACTGCAGATTTCAGCTGGCTTCCGTCTTCAATTTTATAGCATGGAACAAAATCCACTTCAAAACCATTAATCTGACTAGTTACATATGGGTGAGATGCATAATGTTCACTGGCATCTCCATTAAAATAATCGCTGCATTTATATCCCAAATATAAACCTGTTTTTTTAAGCTGTGCAACGTCCATATCTAAAGGAAAAGAAATAAAGATATCAATATCTGATTTTCCACTTAAATAAGTTTTCTTAGCTACAGAACCTACAAGTGAAGCATGAGCAGTGATGCCTTCATCTTTGCAAACTTCATTTAAGTAACTGATTAATTTATCTGAAGTCTTAAGAATTTCTCTGCTTTCCTCTTTTGAAGGTTTAATCTCATTTAAAATCTGTTTATAATCCATTAAATCACAAATCGTAAGTTTTTAAATTTTCATAAATCGGACCTGAAGGCTTTAAAGTGCTTTTCTTAAAAGCAATGTTTGAAATATTCATTTCCCCAATTTCAACATTTTCAAACTCTTCAATAATATTTCTAACCTGATTTTTTCCTTTAGCTGATTTCATACGGCCAATAGTAAGATGTGTTGAGAATTTTTTATCCTTATCAAAACCTATAGCTGCGAATTCATTATCTAGCTTGTCATGTAACTGGACTAAAAGTTCATCACTTTCAACTCCAATCCAGATAACCTTTATATGATTATTATTCGGAAAAGCTCCGCAGCCACTTATTTTAATATTAAATGGTTCAAAATCATCAGCCACTTTTTCAATTTTTTTAGAAATTAAATCTATACCTTCAGTATCTATATCTCCAAAGAATTTTAAAGTAAAATGCAAATTATTTAAATCAACAAATTTAATATTTGCATCAATCTTTTTAAATTCTTTTATGATTTTATTTACTTTAGGTTTAAAATCATCATCTAAATCAATAGCTAAAAAAGATCTGATTTGAGACATTAAAACACCTTACTGTTCAATTATTGTTTCATCAATAGCTATACCAAAATGTCTGGCATTTGATTCAACATATACTTTAACTTTATCCCCTATTTTGATATCAGCTACTGATAGAGGATTATTATCAGCATCAACTATTCTAATTGTTTCTGCATTCTGAAGAAGTGTTCTGATTGTTTTGCCTTCATATTCTGCTTCAATCAATATTAAAGGCCTTCTTTCAATTTTACTTCTTCCGACATATGCAGTTCTTGTTTCACCTTCGGTATTGACAATTAAAACTTCGTCTCCTGCAACAAGTTCTGAGAGGTATCTTGTTTTATTTCCCGGAACCATTACATATGCCTGAACAGGACCTGCATTTACTCTGAATGGTCTTGATGCTACATATTCACTTTCAAGTGACTCGCTATGTACTAAAAATAATGATTTGGAATATGATCCGATTAACATACCTTCTCCGGGTTTCATCATATCTGTAGTGTCAACACATACTCTGTCGCCGGAACCTAACGGTTTAACATTAGTAACTGTAGCTACTTTCAAATCATATTTTATTTTAGAAGCGTCTACAACCAGTTGTGCTATTTTTTTGATCTGATTAAAATCATTTGCTTCAAATATTACTCCATCAGTACCATGTTCCAATGTTTCAATAGCCAATTTAGCTCCGTCTTCATCGGCTACTGCAGCTATTATTTTTACATCTGCTTTCTGCAGGTCTGCAATAATATTTTCCAATGGAATAACTGTCCAGTCAGTACTTATTAAAATAATATAATCAGCAACAGAACCTAAACTGACAGCTAATTGCTCATGATTTTTATCTGTGATTTCCACATAAGCACAAACAGTTTTGCCTTCTCTTTTAGCTTTTTTTGCTTCCTGTAAATCTTGTGATTGGTTTAAATCTTCACTAAGGATTAAAGATCCGTCACCTTCACCATTTATTCCAACAAGATAAATATCTGCATCATCACTGTTAGCTACTATTTTTACATTTCCTAACTTTTGGATTTTATCATAATCATCTAAATCCAAGACATAGCTGATGCCTGATTCCAATGCAGTTGTAATCATTTCTTTTTTATCATCCCATGGCTTGTTTGGAGTCATTATCCAAGCGAATTTATTTTCCACAAAATCACCTTATTTCAAGAATTTTAAAGCTTCATTTACTTCTAAATCATTATGCACTACTTCTGAAATAGCTTTAGTTATTTTACCTGGGTTTTCAGCCTGGAAAAGGTTACGTCCAAATGCTACTCCAGCTCCACCAACTTCAATAGAATCTTTTACCATCTGCAATAATTCTTCGTCAGTATCCACTTTTGGACCTCCAGCTATTACTACAGGCACTAATGCTCCTTCAACTACTTCTTTAAATGAATCAGGATCCCCTGTATAATTGGTTTTTACAATATCCACACCAAGTTCTGAACCTACACGTGCAGCATGTTTAACTAACTCCACATCATGTTCATTTTCTACCTTTTGACCTCTCGGGTACATCATAGCTAAAAGAGGAATTCCCCAGTAACTGCAGGTTTCAGAGATTTCCCCTAATTCCTGCAACATTTCACTTTCTGTTTCACTGCCTAAGTTAACATGCACAGATACTGCATCTGCACCTAACTGAATAGCTTTTTCAACAGAAGTAACAATTACTTTATTATTTGGATTTGGTGCTAAGGAAGTACTTGCAGACAAATGCACAATAAGACCTATATCTTTACCATATCCTCTGTGGCCCTGTTCTACAATACCTTTATGCATAAGTATTGCATCTGCCCCACCTTGTGAAATGCTTTCAACAGTTTTATCTATATCTATAATACCCTTCATTGGGCCATTAGAAACTCCATGGTCCATTGGAGCTATTACAGTCCTACCGGTATGTCTGTTAATGATTCTTTCTAAACGAATCTTTTTACCAATCATCATGTTTAATACCTCATTTCTACTTATGAGTAATATTCTCTTTAAGGCACTATATAAATATTAAGACATTACATTAAAAATACAATTTGAAGATATAAAAAGTATCAGATTCTTATTTATTCCTCTTTAAAATAGTGCTTCAAACTAACCGTTACAATATTTTAAAAACTCGCAAATATTACAGTAGCTGCTTTCATTTTTATTAAATTCATGACTGTTGATTAAATCGGCAGTATTTTGAATCTCTTCTTTTTGAGTGGCTAATCTTGATTCACCAATATTAAAATCAATTAAACTTCTGGATTTAATTGCATATATTTTTGCTTCAGTAATTTCAATGTCACAGTATTTGGAATCATTTTTCAAAGCTAAAATATAAGTCAGCAACTGCTGAGCATACTTTTCACGATTATAATCCTTGAAAATAGTGTTTTTATAATCTAAAATACCATATTCTCCATTTTGATTTTTATAAATTAAATCAATAGCTCCGTTAAAACGATAATTATCCCTATCAATTGAAAATGGAACTTCAGAATCTACAACAGTTATGTCAAATCCGATTTCATTATAATAATCAAATATGGAATCCATATAATCATCAAATTCCTCATCAGTTCCGCCATGTAAATAATAAGTATCCTTAGCTATTTTTTCTATATTTTCTTTAGATATTTCTCCTGCATCTTTAATTTCCTGATTTATAACATCCAAAGCCTCATGGATAATGGAACCCATTTTTGTAACTTCTTTTTGTGAAACTTTAAAGTGTAATTTGTTTAACAAATTGTATCTCCACGGACAGTTATTATAATCTGCAAAACTGGAATAACTTAAATTAAGTTTATTTTCTTCCGGTTTAGAACCTACGCTTGATATTGACATGTTATCCAAATCTAAATTCTTATTAAAATAATTGGAAATTCTACAAATTTCCTCAGGCATTTTACCAACAACAGACAATACCAGAATATCCTGAGCACGAGTCATAGCTACATAAATAACTCTGTTTTCTTCAGCCAACCCTAAATTTACCTCATCTGCCTCACTACAGTCTTTATACTCTAAAAATTTGTTAGGAGTGTAAAATGTATCATCTTTGTTAATATTATCCTTTTCACGCATAGGATCTCTTGGAGCTAATGGAAAATTATATTCACTAAGTGATGAAACAATAGTAACTGGAAATTCCAATCCTTTAGCTTTATGAACAGTCATTAACTGAACTCCGTCAACATCACTACTTGATGTCCCATAACCTTCAATAACATTAGTTAAAAAGAAAAATAATCCCCTAACATCCTTTGCTGATATGATTGATTCATAATTAAATATAGTTCTAGAAATTTTAGAGAGATTTTCAAGTTCAAGCTCATAATCCCCATTATTAATAACCAAATCATCAAAATAACCGCATAAGTTTAATAACTCATAATAAACTTCCAATATAGTTAACTTATCTTCCTCATCAGAACTGAAAACATTTTCCCTTAACTTTTCCAATTCAGTGAAAAATTCCCTGTCTCCAGCATCTTCAATTAAATCCAAATCAACAACTGGCTTGTTAACTCTTTTAAAGATTTTAATCAGTACATCCTCGTTTCTAGTAAAAACCCCATTAAATTTCTTCTTTCTACTTTTTTTACCGGTTAATTCAAAATAAACTTCCTTTTCTGTTTTTAAAACATCATTTTCAAAATTTTCCTGAAGTTCCATCAAATATCTTTTGGTTTCAACAGCCAATTTTCTGAATTTGGGAATAAAATCAATGCCACAAAATGCTCTTAAATTCAGCCATTCCTTTTCTAAATTAGACATTCCGTAAGAATGATCAAGTTTACGAGCAATATAATAAAACAGAGTCAAAATTGATTTAACCTCATCACTTTCTATCAAATCTTCAGTTCCTGAAATATGATAAGAAATATCGTTCTTTTTAAATTCATCTATTAAAAAAGGAATATTCTTATTTGAAACAATAGAACGATACAAAATAGCTACATCACTATATTGTCTAATTTTACCATTGTCTTTTAAGTCTTTAATTAAATTAAATATTTTTTGAGCTTCTTCTTGAGGATCGAGACTTTCTAAAATATAACTCGCTTTATCCTCATTTCTAGCACCTACAAGATATTTTTTAGAGTATTCCTTTCTTTGAGGTTTGATAAATGCTTCGCTAGTTCGAATAATATTATTTGTAGACCTGTAATTATAATTCAAACTAATTAATTCAGCATTATATTTATTATAGAACTCTTCAAAATAATCCCTAAATGAACCTCTAAATGAATAGATACTTTGATCAACATCCCCTACAGCTGTAAATGACTCTGCATTTTTAAGCAAAATCTCAAATATTTCAGCCTGAACAGGATCAGTATCCTGAAATTCATCTACTAAAATATTTGTGTATTGAGTTTCAGGATTTTCTTTTAAAGACTCTAAAAATTTAATTTGAACAGTATTATAATCTACTGCATTAAACAAATCAAGCAGTTCCAAGTATTTAACATAAGCTTTTGGAGTTTGTAAAAATCTTGCATTATACCATGATTTTTTAAATTTTTCATTTTCTCTTACCTTTTTTGAAGGGAAAAATTTAAATGAATTAACAAAATCAACATATTCTTTATCAATAGGTCTTGTTTGTTTAATATAATCAATCAAGCCATCAATATCAACTTTAAAAGTAGTGTATTCATCAAATTTATTAATAACTGACGGAATCTGATAATCTGCTAAATAGAATTCATTTTTAAATCCCAATTTATATTTATATTTCTGAATAAACAGCCTTCTTTTTTCACCGGAATCATCATCAATTAAATTAGTTACATTACCTCTTTTTTTGAGAAAATCAAGACAAAATGAATGAATAGTGGATATCTGCATTTCATTAATTATATTTTTAGGAATATCCTCAGATAATCTGTCTTTAAGTTCATTTGCAGCTTTTCTGGTAAATGTAATAACAAGTAAACTGCTCGGATTGACTTTCAGTTCATTAATCAAAAATTTAACTCTTTCAATAATAACTCTTGTTTTACCTGAACCAGGTCCTGCTTCTACCAATAAAGGTTTATTCCCGTTATATTCCACTACTTTTTGTTGATTTTCATTTAACATAACTAATAATCTTGTTAATAAGTTATTTATAATTAGCTATTTTTTCCTTAAAGAAGGCGTCCATAATTCAAATTCTTTAATTTGAGGAGGAATTCCTTCATCAATGTAAGATTCCAGATGGCCTTCCTGTGATTTAAAATCTTCACAGCTTACAGCAGCTGAATTGCAAAAATCAACCAATCCTTTATTTCGAATTAATGAATGGGTTGGTTTAAATGTTGATGACCAAATATAAAATACTTTAAAAACAGTGTCAGGATGATATCCCCCACCTAAATCAACAGACAAAATATCACACTTCTGAGCTAACCTAAAGGCTTTCAAAAGAATCTCATGACGCCTTACATCACCTGATATAAATGTCAGATTGGAATACTCATCAGCCAGTTTTTCCATTTTATCTATTGCTTCAGGACTATTATCAACAGATATTATCCTAACATTGTCAAATTTATCCAAAATCTGTTTTGTAGTGTTTCCTACATGACATCCCAGCTCAACAATAACATTTCCATCATTGGCTATGTTAAACAGCTGTTTTCTATATTCTTTTATATCATAGCTAATGTTTATCATACTTTATACCAATATTATCCAGTTCATATATATCTAAACCTTCAATGTTTAAGTTTTTGAAAACATCTTCATTATATGCAAAGGCAAATACAGTATTTCCAAGCATTGCCATTGAAGAACCTAAAATATCATCAATAGAATTAAAATAATCAATAAGTTCACTTACTTCATCAGACATCAGATTTGTCTTTTTTGAAAATTCAAAAGAAAAGTCTAAAAAATTCCCAATTGACGGATTTTCTAAAAATCTGTTTTTTAACTCCAAACCTGCATCTGAAATTATTTTTTTATAATCTGGGTCCTGAATAATAGATGCAGTGTCAATTTCACCAAATGTTTTAGTAGCTACAACTAACTTCTCATTAACAAAAGACTTTATTTCGCCGATTCCTGGAGCTCCTGCTTTTGTTCTTAAAACAACACCTCTCCCCATTTGAGCTATTACATCACCTAAACCAGATCCCAAATTAATTTCTGCCCTGTGAGCTATCTGACCGCATTTTTCCAGATTATATCCCAAATTAAAAAATTCATTTAAACCAATAGCTAGGCCTAATGCAGATGATGCTGACGTTCCGAATCCTGCTCCAATTGGAAGCTGAATATCCTGAGTGATTTTAACCGGTTTTTCAATGTTTAAAATCTTTAAAACTTCATTGATAACTGTATAATCTCCCTGATTAACTTCAATTTCTAAAGTATCCGAAGAAGAAATATCTGTTAAAACACCTCTGTTTACTAAAAAACCAGCTCCACAAGACCCATTTTTTAAAGGATTTACATTGTTTTCAATGTTAAAAAAACCTGTAATGTGACCCGGAACAAAAACTGAAATATCCATACTATAAAATTACTTTTTAATATTATTTAAATCTCATTACCTGTTAAAAAATTTATAATATTAAGATGTTTAACTCCCATATAAGACATATCAAAATCATCTAATGAAAGAACATATTTTGGATAATTGTCATTTACCTTTAAAAGTGGATCAAATTCTCTTTTATGAATTTCTTCATTAGCTAAAATATAAGTTACCTGAATATAAATTTTTTCAGAACCTTTTCTGCAAATAAAATCAATTTCTTTAGTATTGTATTTACCAATATTAACTTCATATCCTCTTCTAAGTAACTCAAAATAAACAATATTTTCTAAAGACTGGCCTATATCCAAATCTTTTTTTAAAATAGATTCTCTAAAACCTAAATCCACAACATAATATTTCTCCAAATGATTTAATATTTTTTTACCAATTAAATCCTCTCTTTTCACCTTATATATCAAACAAGCCTCTTCAAGATAAGAAATATAATTATAAACAGTATTTACAGAAACATTTATCCTATCTTTTTTAAGATATTTAACAATACTATTAGCTGAAACCAACTGACCTATATTTGATACTAAAAAATGAGTTAATCTAATTAACAAATCAACATTTTTAATATCAAACCTTTTTATAATATCATTAAATACAATTGAATCAAATAAATCGTTTAAATATTGGATTTTATTATCCAATTCAAATGATGCTGGAAATCCCCCAAATGTTAAATAATCCATGAATAATTCTTTTTTGGATAAATTAGAATCTTTGTTGTATTCCAAATATTCAACAAATGAAAAAGGAAATATTTTAATATTAATATAACGTCCTGTCAAATATGTTGCAAATTCACCACTTAATAATTTAGAATTTGATCCTGTAACATAAACATCAAAATTATCTAATGAAAAATATGCATTTACAAGTCTTTGCCAACCTTCAATTCTTTGGATTTCATCAAAAAACAAGTAATATTTATCTGTTTTATTAGATTTGCTTTTTATATATTCATTTAAGTCATTTATTGTTGAATAACTAAGAAAATCTGGTGATTCTAAATCAATGAAAATAATATTTTCCTCTTTTATTCCATTATTTTTTAAATGATTAACAACCTGTTGTAACAATACAGATTTGCCAGAACGCCTAACTCCTGTTAAAATCTTAATAATATCCTTATCAATTAAATCAATTATTTGATTTAAATAATGTTCTCTTTTAATCATATTTTACCACCATTTCCAATAAAAAAAAAAATATTACCTATAGAAAAAATATTTAATTAAATAAAATTTTTTCTTTGTACTGAAAAAATTATTAAAAAATTTCTTTTTTTTCATTGGTTTCCTTGT
>ENA-OOXJ01000734-OOXJ01000734.1-human-gut-metagenome-genome-assembly--contig:-NODE-734-length-25140-cov-2.854216_pt1 | contig 25140 bp, 22 predicted proteins | sample MGYA00241587_ERZ501343 | MGnify/ENA primary metagenome ERZ501343 (study PRJEB25962, sample SAMEA2042918) | human gut metagenome | biome: human gut; feature: human-associated habitat; material: faeces... | reverse complement strand
GGCGGGAGAGGCTACTTCGCCCCGATTCTCCATCCATACGCGGGTTTACGACGGAACGGCCGATTTCCTGTTGAACTACATGCGCCAGCAGCGATGCGGCTACAACCCGTATCTGAACGATAGTTGCCACGTGCACGATGCTTACATCGTGTATCATCCCACCAAAACCGGGCAAGCCCTCGATGTGCGGGGCGGTTGGCACGATGCGGCCGACTATCTGCAATACACCACCACTTCGGCCAACGCCATCTACCAGATGATGTTTGCCTGGCAGGAAAACCCGGAGGCCTTTGGCGATGCCTACGATGCCAACGGGCGTCCCGGCGCCAACGGCATTCCCGACATTGTGGACGAAATAAAATGGGGACTGGACTGGCTGAACCGTATGAACCCTGCTCCCGGCGAATTGTATAACCAGATTGCCGACGACCGTGACCATGCCAGCATGCGCCTGCCCAACCAAGACCAAGTGGACTACGGATATGGTCCCGGCAAAGGGCGTCCGGTGTACTTTTGTAGCGGAAAGCCACAATCGCGCGGAAAATTCACCAACCAGACAACCGGTGTGGCCAGTACGGCCGGAAAGTTTGCTTCGTGCTTTGCCCTCGGTGCACGGATACTAAAGGACTTCTATCCCGAATTTGCCGCCGAAATCGGAGCCAAGGCCGATGCCGCCTATCAGGAAGGCATCAAGCAACCGGGCGTATGCCAGACGGCTTCTGTACTCTCGCCCTACATCTACGAAGAAGACAACTGGACGGACGACATGGAGTTGGGTGCCATTGAGCTATACCGCACCACAGGCAATCCGACCTACCTGCAACAGGCCATCGAGTACGGACGTCGCGAACCGGTTACCCCGTGGATGGGTGCCGATAGTGCACGTCACTACCAGTGGTATCCTTTCCTGAACATGGGTCACTACCAATTGGCACGTAACGGTAACGAACGTGTCAGCCAGGAGTTCATCCGCAACCTTCGTACCGGTATACAGCGCACCTGGGAGAAAGCCGTCGGAAACCCGTTTCTGAACGGTATTCCCTACATCTGGTGCTCCAACAACCTGACAGTGGCCATGCTGACCCAATGTCGCCTGTATCGCGAACTTACCGGCGACAACACCTATGCCGAAATGGAAGCCGCCCTGCGCGACTGGCTTTTCGGATGTAACCCATGGGGCACAAGCATGGTGGTAGAGCTTCCGCTTTGGGGCGACTATCCCTCGCAGCCCCACTCTTCCTATCTCATTGCCAATGCCGGAAACACAACCGGCGGACTGGTAGACGGTCCCGTGTACCGCACCATCTTCGAGAGCCTTCGCGGAGTCAACCTCAGCGGTCTGCCCAGTCAACCGGGTGATGATTATGCCCGTTTCCAACCACAACAGATGGTATATCACGATGCCATTGGCGACTATTCGACCAACGAACCTACCATGGACGGCACGGCAAGCCTCACCTACTACCTCTCGGCCATGCAAAAGGAAGGAATGAAGCAAGGAAACACACTCCCCGACAAGAACCGTTACGTCAACGGCGGAATTGTGCGCACCGACCCGTCCCAAAAACAAATCACCCTGGTATTTACCGCCGCCGACAAGGCCGACGGTGCCGAAGCCATTCTGAAAACCCTGAAAAAACACGACATCAAAGGTGCTTTCTTCTTTACCGGAGAATTTCTGGAGCGCTTCCCCGAAACTGTCCGCCAACTGGTAGAAGAAGGCCATTACGTAGGTAGCCATAGTTACGGGCATCTGCTCTACATGCCTTGGGAGAATCCCGACAGCCTGTTGGTTAGTCGCGAAGAGTTCGAGCAAGACCTTCGGAAGAGTTATGAAAAGCTGCAACAATTTGGCATCTCTTACCAGGACGCCCCACTCTACATGCCACCTTATGAATACTACAACCGTACTATTGCCGCATGGGCCAAAAGCATGGGCATACAGCTCGTAAACTTCACCCCCGGCACCTTGAGCAATGCCGACTATACCACTCCTGACATGGGCAAGAAATACCGTAGCAGCCAAACCATCTATAATAAAATCATGGAAGTGGAAAAGGCCGAAGGCCTCAACGGACATCTGCTACTCATCCACCTGGGGACGGACGACCTACGTACCGACAAGTTCTATAACGGATATCTTGACAAAACCATTCGGACATTGAAAAAGAAGGGATATCGCTTTATTCCGATCAGAGAAGCTACGGGATTCTGACTCACCCCATAACGATAAAAGACAAGGAGGACTGTTCACATAGGGAAACAGCCCTCCTTGCATATTTCATTCAATGCAATGACGGATTCCACACATACAACACACATTACAATGCTTCTTTCACAGCCAGCAAAAGTTCGTTAATATCCTCTTCGGTCGTATCGAACGAAGTAACAAAACGTATCTCGTTCCGTGCCTCGTCCCAAAAATAAAAGAAATATTTCTTCAACAACTGGTCAATAGCCTTACGTGGCATGGTAAGAAACAACTGATTGCTCTCCACCTTTTGCGTAAAATGAATACCGTCAAACCGGCTCAATCCTTCGTATAGTTTTTGCGCCATGCGATTGGCGTGAAGAGCATTTTTCAACCAAAGATCATCGGTCAGATAAGCCGTAAACTGGCAAGACAAATAACGAAGTTTCGATGCCAGCTGTGCCGATTGCTTCCGCACGAAACATGCTTCCGCCTTCAAAGCCGGATTGAAAACAATCACGCTTTCCCCCAGCATCAACCCATTCTTGGTACCACCAAAACTCAGAATATCGATACCGCAATCTACCGTCAATTCCCGGAACCCTATTCCCAAAGCCGCACAGGCATTGGCCAACCGTGCGCCATCCATATGTACATACATTCCATACTGATGGGCGAGTTCGGTAATAGCACGCAATTCCTGCGGTTTATAAATGGTACCCAACTCCGTACATTGCGACAAATAAATAGCTCCCGGTTGCGAATGATGCTGCTCACCGAAATGGCACAGATAAGGACGTAACAATTCGGGAGTCAACTTGCCATCTGGAGTTGCAATGGGACGAATCTGACAACCTGTCATACGTGCCGGCGCTCCACACTCGTCTACATAAATGTGGGCAGTCTCCGCACATAAAATCAAGTTATAAGGCCGGGTACAAAGTTGCAAAGCAACGGCATTACTGCCTGTACCGTTGAACACAAATAAAGGCTCACAATCGGGGGTAAAAGCTTCACGTATCTTACGAACAGCTTCCTCCGTCCAAGGATCATCACCATATCCCACCGCATGACCGCTATTGGCACGGTTCAAGGCATCCATCACCAATGGATGCACACCTGAATTATTGTCTGAAGCAAAACTTCTCATAACTATATATGCATCAAATACAAATGTAAAAAAGCCGCAGCATCTCTTTCGAGATACCGCGGCTGAACTATTTCAATTCATCTGGGAAAAACGATTGATTACATCATACCTCCCATGCCACCCATACCCGGGTTCATCGGCATTTCAGGTTTGTCTTCCTTTTTCTCTACGATTACACATTCAGTAGTAAGGAACATACCGGCAATAGAAGCGGCGTTTTCCAAAGCCACACGAGTAACCTTGGCGGGGTCTACCACGCCTGCTGCATGAAGGTTCTCGTAAACATCGGTCCGTGCATTGTAACCGAAGTCGCCTTTACCTTCGCGGACTTTCTGAACAACAACGGCACCTTCTTTACCAGCATTGGCGCAAATCTGACGAAGCGGCTCTTCAATAGCACGTTTGATGATATGAATACCGGTTGTTTCATCAGCATTGTCACCTTCCATACCTTCCAAAGCGTCCAAAGCACGGATGTAGGCTACACCACCACCCGGAACAATACCTTCTTCGATAGCGGCACGTGTTGCACGGAGTGCATCGTCTACACGGTCTTTCTTTTCTTTCATTTCTACTTCAGAAGCAGCACCTACATAAAGTACAGCTACACCGCCAGACAACTTAGCCAGACGTTCCTGCAATTTCTCTTTATCATAATCGCTCTTTGTAGCAACAATCTGAGTCTTGATCTGCTCGCAACGCTCCTTGATAAGCTGCTTGTCGCCCGCACCGTTTACGATAGTTGTGTTGTCTTTCGTAATGGTAACTTTCTCGGCAGTACCCAACATTTCAATAGTAGCCTGTTCCAGTTTCAAGCCCTTTTCTTCGCTGATAACTACACCACCGGTCAATACGGCAATATCTTCCAGCATTTCCTTACGACGGTCACCAAAGCCCGGAGCCTTCACTGCACAGATCTTCAACTGGCTACGCAGACGGTTAACTACCAATGTAGTCAAAGCTTCGCTATCTACATCTTCTGCAATTACCAACAAAGGACGACCCGTTTGTACGGCAGGTTCAAGGATAGGCAAGAAATCCTTCAGGTTAGAAATCTTCTTGTCATAAATCAGGATGTAAGGTTTCTCCATCTCGCACTCCATCTTCTCTGTATTGGTAACAAAGTAAGCAGACAGATAACCACGGTCGAACTGCATACCTTCTACTACACCAATCGTAGTATCAGTACCCTTAGCTTCCTCAATGGTAATGACGCCGTCTTTAGAAACCTTACGCATAGCATCGGCAATCAACTTACCAATTACAGGATCGTTATTGGCAGAAACGGTACCAACCTGTTCAATCTTGTCGTAATTATCACCAACCATTTCAGATTGAGACTTGATTGATTCAACAACCTTGGCAACAGCCTTATCAATACCACGTTTGATATCCATCGGGCTAGCACCAGCAGTTACGTTCTTCAAGCCTTCGGCAACAATAGCCTGAGCCAATACGGTAGCTGTTGTTGTACCGTCACCAGCATCGTCACCTGTCTTCGAAGCAACTTCTTTAACCAGTTGTGCACCGGTATTCTGATAAGCATCGGCCAATTCCACTTCCTTAGCAACGGTTACACCGTCTTTTGTAATGTGGGGAGCACCAAACTTCTTCTCGATAATAACATTACGGCCTTTCGGTCCCAGTGTCACTTTAACAGCATTTGCCAATGTGTCGATGCCTTTCTTTAATTGGTCGCGGGCATCAATGTTGAATAATATTTCTTTAGCCATGATTTCAATGTAATTTAAAGATTCTAAGAATTAAATATTGAGGGAAAATTATCCCAAAACAGCGAGCACATCGCTCTGACGCATAATCAGATATTTTGTACCGTCAAGTTCGATTTCTGTACCGGCGTATTTGCCATAAAGTACGTGATCACCAGCTTTCAATACCATTTCCTCGTCTTTTGTACCGTTTCCAGCTGCAATGACTTCACCTTTCAAGGGTTTTTCCTTTGCTGTATCGGGAATGATGATACCGCCGATTGTTTTCTCTTCTGCCGGTGCAGGGAGTATCAGAACTCTGTCTGCCAAAGGTTTAATGTTCATAGTCCTTTTGTTTTATATGTTATACATTATTAATCTTAACTTGCCTGCTTTACGCAAGCGATAAAGAATATACGAAAAGCGTGCCAAACAGCAAAGAGCCGTTTGGCACGCAGTTTTGTCATAAAGAATCTGCCAAAATGTCTTTCAGCGTGACAAAAAATACTCAAGACAATATCTTCCTTTTTTACGAGTAGACTTGCCATACTGTATCACCGCTTCCGGACAAGCATGAACACAGGCCATACAATGAATACAATGCTTTCCCCATTCCGGCCTGCCAGAAACCAACGCAATGTTAGCCAAAGGACATGCCTTGACACATTTGCCACAGGTCACGCAACCAATGTCGGTATGAAAACCTTTGGTACGAATCATAAAATGTACAAACAACGGATTGACTACATAAGTTTTAAGCCACGGAAAACTTCCTTCATGAACATCCCACACTTTAGAACGCCGTGTGATATCCTCCGCAATCTGCCTGATACGACTACGAGCAGAAGTTATTTTAGTGGATGCAACCTGTTCGGAATCAAGTTCGAACATCGGTATATAAGTATTGGGCATACATACCGACCAAGCCGCATCCAAAGCGAAATGCCGCGCCAAACGCGTCATTGCCTTACCTGCATCATCCCCACAAGTACATATTGCAAAACGATAGGACACAGACGGAAGTTGTAGCAAAGACAAGAAATCTAAAACAGGACGTGGCACATACCAGGAATGTATAGGAAACACAATACCCACCGTTTCTGTTGCCGCGGGTAGTGCAGGAGTTATACCTTGCTTAAGACACGCCATCACATCCAGCGCCTCATCGCCGGTAGCGGCCGCTATTTCGCGAGCAACCCATTTAGAATTACCCGTTGCACTAAAATAAAGTATCATCTTTCTTCAATCATTTTGCCGCCAGCCCCTAACATAAAGACACGCATTTCCAAATTGCCACATTACGGCACAAAAGGGGTATCCCCCGGCATAGTCTGGCTAACAGATACCTACATTACCCAATCGTCAAACTATCCCCAAAATGCTTGGGTGGAATGCACCAGCGAACTTCCCATATAAAGGATAAACAATATCGCTATGACAATCATCAAAAGCCCGATAAGCACATTGTGCTTTTCTTCTTTAAACGGAACAGAAACCATAAATACCTCCTCTTTTTCGTTGTCATTGCAAATGTAAGAAGTACAGGGTTACATGCCCTTTTCACCTCCATTACAAATATATGAAAAAAGGAGATAACGCGTATCTCCTTTTGAATGTATTTCATTTTTTTAGTTATACCACTTCGTTTTTTCATTGCAATGCAGCAACCAGTTCCTGGGGTGTAAGCAATTGCTGCTGGCCTGTTTCCATGTTTTTTAAAGTTACCTTGCCTTCATTCATCTCATTCTCGCCTACAAGCGCCACAAAAGGAATGTTTTTCGCATTGGCATACCCCATCTGTTTTTTCATTTTACTGCTATCCGGGAATATCTCGGCACGGATGCCTGCCGCACGTACCTGTTGCAATACCTGCATGGAAAAAGCGGCTTCTTTCTCGCCAAAGTTGATAAAAAGCAACTGGGTGCCGTTAACTGCTTCTTTCGGGTAAAGATCGAGTTGGTTGAGTACATCAAAAATACGGTCGGCTCCAAACGAAATGCCTACCCCACTCACTCCAGCCATGCCAAACACACCTGTCAGGTTGTCATAACGTCCGCCACCCGTAATACTTCCAATCTGTACATCGAGTGCTTTAACCTCAAAAATAGCACCTGTATAGTAATTCAATCCGCGGGCCAATGTAAGGTCCAGTTCAATCTGATTTTTAAGTCCAAGACTGCTCAACGTAGAAAGAATAAACTCACATTCTTCCACTCCCTTCAGACCGGTTTCACTAGCAGAAAGTACCTGCTTCAAAGTAGCCAGTTTTTCTTCGTTGCTTCCGCTCAATAAAATAATGGGCTGAAGGCGGGCAATAGCCTCATCACTGATACCTTTCTCACGCAACTCGGCGTTTACATTGTCAAGACCAATTTTATCCAGTTTATCAATAGCTACGGTAATGTCTACTATTTTATCGGCCTCTCCAATAATCTCTGCAATACCGGTAAGTATCTTACGGTTGTTTATCTTAATGCATACACGAATACCGAAACGGGAAAATACGGTATCTACAATCTGCATCAGTTCGACCTCGTTGAGCAACGAGTCGCTGCCTACAACATCGGCATCACACTGATAAAACTCACGATAGCGCCCCTTTTGCGGACGATCGGCACGCCATACCGGCTGTATTTGATAGCGTTTGAAAGGGAAAGTTATCTCATCACGGTGCATCACCACGTAGCGGGCAAAAGGAACTGTCAGGTCATAGCGCAAACCCTTTTCACAGAACTTACAAGCCAGCTTTGCAGCATTACGGCTCATCAGTTCTTCATCGGTAAGTCCCGAAAAATAATCTCCGGAATTCTGTATCTTGAACAAAAGTTTGTCTCCTTCCTCACCATACTTTCCCATCAGCGTGGAAAGCATTTCCATGGCCGGTGTCTCAATTTGCTGGAATCCATACAGATGATACACTTCGCGAATGGTATTGAAGATATAATTACGCTTCGCCATCTCGACGGGCGAAAAGTCGCGGGTTCCTTTCGGAATACAAGGTTTTGCAGCCATATTCGTATCAATTACTTTTAAAATCGGTGGACAAAGTTACAGCATTTTATTTGAAAAACGCCCATAAGCGAAACAAAAAAGCATATTCATTTAAAGTGCCTCAAGCCACTAAAGGGTATTATCACAATGCAAAATCTATCCTGAATGTAGCGATAAAAAGAAACTATAAGCTGCATTTGCATAACACTCCCCTTTGCAAAAAATCTCCAACCAGCAAACACTAAAGGTAAAAAAATAAATAAATATACGAAATATAGGTGCAATAACGAATATTTCATGACTATATATACAGAAGCATCCTCATAAATAGCCAATCAGAACAGAATCCCATCATCTTTGCAACCTGTAAGGAATACGCTTGTAATAGGTTAGAAGCAGAGTGATAACAGGTTGCAAGCAACCGGCAATTCTCCAAGCATGTTACCAACAAGTTTTTTCCAGGTCTTCAGCACCCTTTTTCAGCTAGTTCAAATGTCAATATTTCGATACGACATTCAAACACAGCAAAATACGGATTCCTTCTTCAAAAAAAGAGCGCAAACAAACCGAAGGATGAAAACAAGCGATTCTCGTACATCAGAAAATACAATCTGTCAGAATGTCAACCATGCAAATACATAAAAAAAGACGGAGACAAATCCATAAAGATTTGCCTCCGTTCTATCTGAAAAGCTAGAAATGTTCCGCTAGCCTTTTTTAATCATGATCCACGTCAATGACATTAAACTTCAAGTCGAACTTGATTTCTACCCGATTAGATAAGCGTACTTCGTATTCATAGCGGTCTTTCTCAATCACTACCACCTTTTCACCGGGATAAGTGTCGTTCACAAACTTCTGAATCTGAGCAGGAATCAATTTTACAGGCACCATGCTGTTTTTACAACTCAATTCCTTCCACTCTCCGTTTTTATTGAACTCCAACTTATCACCATTGGCAAACATCACATCATACGTAGTATCAAACCAATCTTTATCCGCTTTGGCAAGAGCCACTTTCAAACCAGCAAAATGTTGCTTAATCAATGTCTGAGCCGTTTGCGGCAATTGCTCTACCTTAATAGGTTTGTCATTGTCTGCCATTACCATCTGCATTGTAAACACACATACCAATACTAAAAATAACTTTTTCATAATTGCTTCTTTTTATAGGTTATACATCATTTTGTTTATTTTCGTACTGCAAAGTAAAGCAGTGAATCTGGAAGGAATTTGGAAAAAACAGAAATTCTGGCTTTTTTATTTGTTTCCAAGCTTTATTCCGGAAAACTTACTTACCTTTGAAAGCAGTACAAATAACATAGCCCAACAAATCGAGGACTAAAACAGTACACACAAACCAACCGCCAACAACTCACCAATTATAAAATGATAAAACATATGAATAACACCTCTATCCGACTTCGCCCCTGGAAGCCATCAGATATACCATCATTAGCCCAATACCTGAACAACAAAAAGATTTGGGATAACTGCCGCGACCGTCTTCCGTTTCCTTATACGGAAGAAGACGCCTGTTCTTTTATCAACTATGCCATGAGTAGACAAGAGCCCTGCGAATACTGCATCGATATAAACGGTGAAGCCGTCGGCAATATCAGCTTTATGCGAGGAACAGATGTAGAGCGCTTCAATGCCGAAGTAGGCTACTGGCTGGCAGAACCCTTTTGGAATCAAGGCATCGCAAGCGAAGCTTTACGCGAAGCCCTGCAAAGTTACTGGGCTACCACAAATATCGTCCGCATCTTTGCCAACGTGTACGAAAATAACATTGCCTCCATGAAGGTACTCGAAAAGGTTGGCTTCCGAAAAGTGGGTATTCTCCGCAAAGCCTGCTTCAAGAATAGTCGCTTTGTAGATGCCCACTATTTTGAACTGCTGAAAGAAGATTTCGTATGAACATCCAACTCATCACCACCGACAAAAAACGTTTCCTCCCCCTCCTTCTCCTTGCAGACGAGCAGGAGTCAATGATCGACCGCTACCTGGAGCGGGGAGATTTGTTCGTCATGTTCGACACTGAAACAACCCCTATATCCGTGGCTGTTGTGACAAACGAAGGAAATGGAGTTTATGAACTGAAGAACCTGGCCGTTACACCCACCTACCAGCGAAGGGGGTACGGACGGCAAATGATAGAATTCATCGAACAGCACTATGCCGACGTATGCCACACCCTGCTCGTAGGCACAGGCGAAAGCACACAGACAATATCCTTTTACAAAAGTTGTGGTTTCATCTACTCGCATACCATCCCCGACTTCTTTACCCTCAACTACGACCACCCGATTGTGGAAGACGGAAAGCTATTGAAGGATATGATTTACTTACGGAAACAACTAGCCAAATCTCTCAACCTCCCCTCCCCAAAACGGACTGTTGACCTAATAAAGGGGTTAGTCAGATTATGGGAAGCATCGGTTCGGGCGAGCCATCACTTCCTGACAGAAAAGGATATCTCCAAACTGACTCCATACGTAAGAGAAGCTATCCGTTCAATCGAAACATTGCAAATCCTCTATCAAGGTCAAACACCTATTGCCTTTATGGGAATTGAAAATAGAAATGCTGTTTATCTCACCGACCCATTTTGGCTGTGGATTCGGAAAACATCTTATTAACATTGCTATTAAAAACTATCACGCTTTATATGTAGATGTGAATGAACAGAATCCGCAAGCCGAAGGTTTCTACCGCCATCTTGGTTTTCGCACGTTTAAACGAACAGAAACTGACGAACAAGGCAATCCGTTTCCAATTTTAAAAATGAGTTTGGGGAATAAAAACAACAATGACTTTAAATGAATACGTCAACCCTTCTTTCCCTCCTTCCACTTTTCTTCCTGTTTCACGAACTGGAAGAAATTCTCATGGTATGCCCGTGGATTAAAAAGAACAGCATCGCAATGCACAGACGCTTCCCGAAATTTAAGTCTGTCATCCGAAAGATGGAACAAATGACTACACCCAAATTTGCAGCAATTGCCACTGAAGAATTTCTGATTGTCTCCGCCTGCACGATTGTAAGTATCCAAACAGGAAATCTGGCTGCATGGTATTGCTGCCTGACTGCATTCGGCATCCACCTCATGGTACATATCGCCCAATTCATCATATGGCGAGGATATATTCCAGCGATTGTTTCTACTACATTATGCCTGCCTTATTGCATTTGGGCTATACATAAAACCGCCTCGATTTTACCCCTGAATGAACAACTTTTCTACGCAGCAATAGGAACATTACTTGGCGGTCTGAACCTGATAGTAATGCATATAATCATGCACCAGCAGCCACAACCTCGATAAAGAAAAAAGTATCGGCATATAGCAACTACTTTACGTTGCTACCTGCCCCAACCAGTCGTACAAGAATTTAAATGTACGATTGTCCCATCCAAACATGCCCTTCGTGCAACACAAAGTATAACCGGAGGTTTCGGTTTTATAACCGGAACTTACGGCTATATAACCGAAGCTTGCGGTTTTATAACCGAAGCCTTCGGTTATAAATTACTAGAAAGGACGAGACTTTTTTACAGCCACGGCAGAAAGTATATGAGCCTGTTGTCCATAATCCGAACGCTTGAATCTTCCAAAGAATAAAAAAAGGATGCCGGAACGGTGACAGAGTGTGTGTCCTCTCTCACCTTTCCGGCATCCTTCCTGTAGAGATATCCTAAACCCGTGGATGCAATAGCATCACTCACGGCGTCCCAAGAAAATCATAACATAATATATCAGTGTAGCCAACGAACCCAAGGCAGCTACCACATAAGTATAGGCGGCCGAACGGAGTGCGTCTTCAGCCTTGTCGTGATTGAAAGCATTGGTTATGCCCGAAGCACTGAGCCATACCAACGCACGCTTGCTGGCATTGATTTCAACCGGCAATGTAACGAAGCTGAACAAGGTAGTGGTAGCAAACAGAATAATTCCAATCAAAAGCAATTGCGGGAAGCTATTCAGTAACAAAATACCAGCCAGCAACACCCAAGTCATGATGTTCGAAGCAAACGATACTACCGGCACAAGCTTGCTACGCAGCGTAAGGGGGGCATAAGCACATGCGTGCTGTACGGCATGTCCGCACTCGTGGGCAGCTACGGCAGCTGCCATAATACTATTGCTCGAATAAACGCTTTCGCTCAGATTCACGGTTTTATTCGCCGGATTATAGTGATCGGTCAGATGACCAGGTGTACAGGTAACTTGTACATCATAGATTCCGTTATCATTCAACATTTTACGGGCAACATCAGCACCCGTCATACCATTACCGGTAGGTATTTGAGAATATTTCTTGAACTTGTTTTGCAAATTCATCTGTACCAGCCAGCTTACAATAGCCACACCGATAAATATAATCCATTGGATTCCTATCATTCCTGTTCCCATAGTGTTTGTTTTTTCTTGATTGATAAATAAAGTTTAATTTCTGACTATAGCACAAATAGCTTGCCAAATGTAAAGAAAGATTGCCCACTGGCATCGGGAATTAACACAGATTATAGATTTTACCGGCTTCTTTCTACATTTTACAGAAATCTTCAATACCTTCTCACTCTTTTCCAACCTGTATCTGACAAGCTTTCCGATTATCACTTCAAGTGCAATTCGACTACTTTATCAACTTCCGTAGGAGTTTCATCAAGCAAAAGCGTAATGCCTCCGTCCACACGCTTAAATGCCAACGGCTTCTTACCGTCAAAAGTTAAAGCGCGCTTCACCGTTTTTCCATCCAAAGGCAGGAACAAAGCCTTGTCCTGCAAATTAAGGATATGCACAAAAAGACGGTCTCCTTTTTGCGTTGTTACACCCCAGTCATGCGGAGCAATACAACCGCCCCGTGTGCCATAAATGGTTTCACCATAAACACGCATCCACTCACCCACTTCCTTCAGACGTTGTACAGCCACTTCGGGCAGGCATCCGTCGGGTTGAGGGCCTATGTTCATCAGCAGGTTGGCATCCTTGCCGGCCGCCTTCACCAGATAGTGTATTAAAGTCTTTGCCGATTTATAGTTCTGGTCGGTAATCTTGTATCCCCACATACCATTCATAGTCTCGCAGGTCTCCAATGGCAGGCTACTGATATCCTGCCCCGAAAGCCCGGCTTTGTTCTCGCCCGGCAAATCCCGCTCAAAAATCTGAATATCCTCTCCCGCGAACGGTACCTGATGGTGATTGTTACCTACCAGACAACCCGGTTGCAAACGGTGTATCAATTCGTACTGACCGGGCAATTGCCAATCAAAGTCGGGATTCTGGTCCTGGTCCCACCAACCATCAAACCAAATGGCACCTATCGGACCGTAATTGGTAAGTAACTCAGTAAGCTGGTTGTTCATAAACTGATAATAGCTGGACCAGTTTCCTTTCGCATCGGGGCGTCCTGTTCCGCGTCCGGTACGTCCCCAAGGATAATCTTCGCGATACCAATCCAAATGCGAATAATAAAGATGAAGACGGATGCCCTGCTTGTGGCACTCATCGGCCAGTTCCTTCAAGATGTCGCGTTTAAAAGGTGTGGCATCCACTACATTGTAATCCGAATACTTTGTGTGGAACATGGAAAAGCCCTCATGATGCCGGCTGGTAAAGCAGATATATTTGGCCCCTGACGCTTTAATGGCAGACACCCATTCGGCCGCGTTGAAACGGGAAGGATAAAAACCTCCGGCCAACTTGGCATATTCTTTATAATTAAGATTGTTGTTGGTCATCGTCCACTCGCCCGTAGCCAACATGGCATATAGCCCCCAATGAAGAAAAATACCAAAACGCGCATCACGAAATTCCTGACGGGATTTCAAATTTTCTTCCGTAGGTGAATAACCCTGCGCAGCAACCGGAAGGAAAAAACTGCCCAACAACAAAACAATAGCTAAAAAATGTGTTCTCATAAATATAAACGCTTCTTTGTTACATAAATCCAGTACAAGTTAACCAGGAAATGTCCGCATACAAAGTTAATCAAATATCAACTCAACTAAAAGACTTACGGCTGGAAATGCAATATCCAACACACAAAAAAAACGCAAGCTTATTGTTTCTTCTTCAACAAGCCTGCGTTTACATAAAATTAAAATACTTATTTTACTCTTCCGTATACCGTTCTATGGTCTGCTCACGGTCGGGACCCACAGAAACAATCTTAATGGGCACACCCAACTGTTCTTCCAGGAAAGAGAGATAAGCGTTGAATTCCTCGGGGAATTCGTCCTCACTCTGCATCTTGGTCATATCGGTCTGCCAGCCTGGCAATTCAACATATACAGGTTCTACTCCTTCATTAATATCGAAGGGGAAATAATCAATTTCCTCGCCGTTAACCTTATAAGCCACACAAGCCTTGATTGTTTCAAAGGTGTCGAGTACATCGCTCTTCATCATGATAAGCTTCGTGACACCGTCAACCATGATGGCATACTTCAACGCTACCAGGTCAATCCAACCGCAACGGCGTTTACGTCCTGTAACAGAACCGAACTCATGTCCCAAGGTACATATTTTATCACCTGTTTCATCGAACAACTCGGTGGGGAAAGGCCCTGCTCCTACACGGGTGCAATAAGCCTTGAAGATGCCATACACATCGCCAATCTTATTGGGAGCAACTCCCAATCCGGTACACGCGCCTGCACAGATGGTGTTGGATGAAGTTACAAAAGGATACGAACCAAAATCAATGTCAAGCATCGTACCCTGAGCACCTTCACAAAGCACCGACTTGCCGTCTTTCAGCAGATTGTTCACCTCATGCTCGCTGTCTACCAATGAGAACTGTTTCAAGTATTCAATGCCTTCAAACCATGCTTTCTCTATCTCATCCAAATTGTACTCATAGTTCAAGCTTTTCAGAATCTGCTCATGACGCGCCTTGGCAGCAGCATACTTTTGCTCGAAATTACACAGGATATCACCTACACGTAGTCCGTTACGGCTCACCTTATCGGTATATGTAGGGCCAATACCCTTACCCGTAGTACCCACTTTGGCATCGCCTTTGGCAGCCTCATACGCTGCATCCAGAATACGATGAGTAGGCAAAATAAGGTGTGCTTTCTTGGAGATGTGCAGGCGTTGTTTCAAATCATGGCCGGATGCTTCCAACGCTTCAGCCTCTGCCTTGAACAAGGCAGGATCGAGCACCACGCCGTTACCGATGATATTCACCTTATCGCCCTGAAATATACCGGAAGGGATGGAACGAAGTACATACTTCTGTCCTTCGAACTCAAGTGTATGCCCTGCATTCGGGCCACCCTGGAAACGAGCTACAACATCGTATCTCGGAGTCAATACATCGACGACTTTTCCTTTTCCCTCGTCGCCCCATTGTAATCCTAATAATACGTCTACTTTCATTTTTCTTTCTTATGATTATTGATATTTTTCTTGCGTTTGTTGGCACGGTCACATTTACTGCACAACCCGTATATATACAACGAATAATGCGTCAAGTTGAAACGGCTTAACTTCGTATTTTCAATGGCGTGTTGCAATGCTTCATTCTGAAATTCTACCACCTTGCCACATTGCGTACAAATCTGATGATGATGAGTATCCCGGTTATAGCATTTTTCGTATTGGGACGAATTACCAAACTGATGTTTGATTACCAGCCGGGCATTAATAAGCAAGATGATGGTATTGTAAAGAGTGGCACGGCTGACACGGAAATTTTCCTGGTCGGCCATTAATGAATATAAAGTATCAATATCAAAATGACCTTCTATGGAATAGATAGTATCAAGTATGGCATATCTTTCGGGAGTCTTTCGATGCCCGTTGGCATTGAGATATTCGGTGAATATCTGCCTGACCGTATCTTTCACATTCTGACTTTCCATATTGGGTTAGCAGTAACTTACAGCTTACAAAGTTAAGTCTTTTTTGTTGAAAGCAAGTGATAATAGAGATTTTTTCTTTAGAACAGAGAGAGAAAAGCAATTCCAAAGTAAGGATATACTATCTGTCGTACAAATAGAATATAACCACTTACTATTGATAATACTTAATATCACTACTTACTATTGATATTACTTACTATTGAGACTACTTATACTACTTACTACTGACTACTCATAAGTAGTAACGAGGAAAAACGGAAGAGGTTCCCTTTTTCTGTAACTTTTTTACTATTTTATTTTACAAAATCGCTATTAGAAAAGAAAAATCGATGAAAAAAGCTACGCTCACAGATTTGCCCGAATATGAAAAATAACACAATACAAACCTGTTCGGCAGCTTGAAACTTACCGAAACAACCAATAATGCAACTTTCCTGTAAAGAAAAATTACTCCCGAACCCTTCCAGGAAAATTCTCCTTTTTGACTTCCCAATCCAGAACTCAAAATCTCTGAATGCTCCACGTTTACAACACCAAGGCCAGTCCACCCATCGGTCGTTGAAGGGCAAGATTAGGGTTTTAACCCTAAAGAATTGGCATTTTCATCTTCAAAAGTCCTCAAAGCGCCCTTTTACTAGACTTTTTCAGATTTTTCTACAAATGTAGCCGAAACGACTATTAAAACATGTTATTTAAGTATAAAATATACAAATTTAAAAGTAACCTAAACAAACTTTATACGTTCTATCTTAAAGAGAGAGATGAAAAGCAGCAGAAGCAACTGATAAAATATATTTATAGAAAAGAACAATATTTCATATAAGCAAGAACCAATCCTATCATACCTCCACCCACAATTACAACATGGTCGGCATGGACTAAACTTAGTAAAAGCTTATCCTTAGAGACAACAGGACATAGCCCGACAAGTATACCCACAAAGCCATTACGACCAACCTGTCACAAAACACAATCAGAATTATTCAGAATATTAACCTTAAAAAAAATCACAAATATGGCATTCTACAAAAAAGCATATAACAAGAAAACAGATGTATATTACCCCCGCGCAATCACAATAGGCACTGCCATCAATACCGACCAAATAGCAGAAACCTTGGCAGACAGAAGCACTGTCACCAAAACAGACGTTAAGGCGGTATTGACGGAAATGGCAGATGTCATGTCACAATACATGGCACAAGGTAAAAGCGTAAAACTGGACGGACTCGGTTCTTTCCGATTGGGACTGAACACCAAAGGTGTGAAAAATGAAGAAGATTTTGATTTTCAGACGCAACTGCAACACATCAAAGTAAATTTCACCCCGGAAACTACCTACCCTGCCTCCACAGGAACAGCCACCCGCAGCATGGTTAGCAAAAATATCGAATGGGTTGAATACAACAAAACACAGACTGAACCCAACACCGGAGGAGAAGAAGAATTACCATTAGGATAACCCGGTTTCATAAAAACACAAATAAGCTGACAAAGCACAAGGCACGTTTTATCAGCTTATTTGTTTCGTATATCAGTCAGCTAAGCATCCATAAAAAAAGAACTGCACTCCAAAAGTTTGATAAAAACCTTTGAGGTACAGTTCTTCCTTTGTTTTGAAGGTTCTTTTATTATGTATCAGGCTCCCACTTCATCACTTACCAGACTGTATAAAAGCCGCTCCCCCTCTTGCGAGGAATCTTTCATCCCCTCAACCCGTCGACACACCATAAAAGCATGCTCTTCGCTATGCTGCATAAAACGACGAATGGCACTCATTACAGCATTGCGCACATGATAAGAACCAGAAAAGAAGGCGCAAACAGCCTGGTCAAGAAACTCATTGGCCACACGTTCGTCCATATCGCCTTTTTTCATCAATAAACGCGCAATGGTTAAATAACCACATATCTGTACCAACTCACGTTCGTCGGCAATCCATTGGAAAGACTTGGACGGCGCATAAGGTAAATGTTGGAACAGATTCATAGACGTCAGTTCGGCAATCTCGATGTTAGGCATATTCTCGACCCAAATATCGGCTATCTCAGGATAAAAGGTATCAACCGGCTGCAACAATCCCGCCAGAATCTTACACTCGCGGATATCCTCTTTCCACAATACCTGCGCCAACTCATGATTTTTTGTATAACTAGCCGCTATATTCTTAATACGGGGAAGTTCCACGCCAAAGTTCAGTTTGTAAACAAGTCCTTTTTCACGCATACTTTGCGAAACCGCCCCATTCATAGATAAGCGCAATTGAGTTTTGATATCTTTCAATTGTTGATGTAAGTCCATTTTTTACTGATTATGCAAGTTTTAAAAAACAAGGCACGGATAACATTGCCAACATACAGAAAAGACTACTGTACACAGCCACATTATCCATGCCTTTATAAAATATCAATGCTGTTCACATTTACTCGTTGATATAAGGCAAAGTAGCATAATCCTTGCTATAACGTAACATTTGTTCTGCATAACCTTCATCATAGGTCACTTTTACATCGGTAATATTGCCGAAAGCATCGGTTACAGCCTCATACTTCGGATTGACAAAACCTTTGTAAGGAGCCAGATTCAGTTTCTTATAGCGTTCGAGCACCTCGGCATGCAAAACCGGATCAACCTTCACAGCATAGTTCTCAACCAATTGGCGGGCAGCCTCAAAATCACCGGTAGATTTGATACGTTGTATTTCGGCCAGCAAATCTCCGAAAAGTGTACGAAGTTTGGCATAATCATTCACTACCACATAGGTTTTACCATCCTTTTTCGTCAGTTCAACCACTTTGTCGGCATTTCCTTTTTCAAACACCCAACGGGCAATAAGAGCACGGTTACGCATGTGCGCTTCCTCTATTTGGTTTCCCGGTTCGATACGCACCAGCTGAGTCATCAAACCATTCATCAAATAAGTATAATATTGGGCTTTATATGCATCTGTATCGGGCAATAAACCTAATTCTACCAATTTAGGATCGGCCACATAATAAAGACCGAATAGATCTGCACGCGCCTCTTCTATTGTCGAGCCATAAGCCTTCAAAGCATCAGGGTCTACTCCCGGCAACAATTTACCGGAACCATGTCCCAAACATTCGTGCAAATCCGTATGCAATTCATCTGTCAAGTCTGCATACTTGTTAATATTATCCAGCTCTGTCTGGCTGTAAACAAATTCTTCATTAAAGCCATTGCCGTGAGCAGCCTTATTATACGCATCAGTAATGTTGCCGATGGTAACAGACTTGGAACCATGTTGGCTACGAATCCAGTTGGCATTCGGCAAATTGATACCAATAGCCGTAGACGGATAAAGGTCTCCTGCAAGAATAGCCGCAGTAATCACTTTAGCAGACACACCTTTCACTTCCTCTTTCTTAAACTGCTTATCAACCGGAGAGTGGTCTTCAAACCATTGCGCATTGGAACTGATAACCTCTGTGCGATGAGTTGCCTCCAAATCTTTAAAGTTGACCAAAGACTCCCAGCTGGCTTTCATACCCAGCGGATCACCATAACTTTCTGTAAATCCATTCACAAAATCAATCCGTGAATTCAAGTCTTTCACCCAAAGAATGGCATAATCATCAAAAGTCTTCAAATCTCCAGTTTCATAATACTCAATCAGTTTGGCTATAACCGCTTTCTGTTCGGGTGTCTCGGCTACACCTTCGGCTTTTTGCAACCAATATACAATCTTTTCCAGTGCTTGCCCATAAAGACCGCCTACTTTCCATACCTTTTCCTGAATTTTTCCATCCTCTTTGACCAAACGACTGTTTAAACCATATGAAACAGGCGTCTCATCATTCGGATTCTTTAAAGCATTATAAAAGTCTTCCGCTTCTTTTTGCGTCACTCCTTCATAATAGTTGCAAGCAGAAGTCAATACCAAGTCTTCACCATCGGCCTGGTTTACACGTTTGGGCATCACAGCAGGATCGAATATAACAGGAAAGATTTCATCACAAAACTGTGCCAATGTCTGCCCTTCTGCCAAAGGAAGTTCCGAAGCATCTACATCAGCCAAAGCCTGTTTAAAGAACTCTGGAGTAAAACCCGGTACAAATTTCTCACACCCATAATGGTGGTGAATGCCATTAGAGAACCATACACGTTTCAAATAAACCTCCAATGCCTTGAAATCTGCTGAATTCTTATCTCCTGTATAACCTGTATAAACGGCTTCCAAAGCTCGACGGATGCGAAGGTTATATTTACCGTTCTGATCGAACAGAATATCACGGCCCTGCAAAGCTGCTTCCGTCAAATAATACACCAATTCCTTCTGCTTAAGCGATAATTGCTCAAAACCCGGTACACGGTAACGTAAAATCTGTAAATCTGCAAACTGTTCCACTGTATAATCAAATTTATCTGTCTCAACAGTAGACTGTGCACTTCTCCCACATGCAGTTAATACTGTCAAGGCAGCGGCCATCGAAATAAGTTGTTTTTTCATTTTATATTCAATTTAAAAACAAAAAGGAAGTATCCTGAAATCTTCGACTTCAGAATATTTCCTTTCTGTTATAGTTATTCATGCTAAATTATTTCTTTTTTTCAGCGTGTTTTTTGCGATAACCATTTGGAGTCTCCCCCACATTTTTATAGAAAGCTGCATAAAATGACTGCCTGTTTGCAAAACCGACCATTGTGCTGATTTCTTCAACATTCTTGTCTGCATATCGCTTGTCAGTAAGCAAATGCATTGCTTCCTTTACACGATATTCGTTCAGCAAACAAGAATAGTTCATTCCAAAACGGGAATTTACTACCGCTGACAAATAACGTGTATTAGTCTGTAACTCTTTTGCCAAATCTTTAGCTGAATAATCTTGATCCCTATATTTTTTCTGAACCACGATTATATTCAATATTTTGTCATACAACTCGTCTGCCAATTCCGGACGTATCAACGAACGATAGGCAGCGTCCTTCTCTTTTTTTTCGCGCAAATTGTACGGACGCTTTTTAGGCTGTTCCTGCTCCTGCGCTTTGTTTTCTAAATCACTCATCGAATTAACTGGTTAGGGTTGTTAAAAAATTGGAAATCCAAAGTTTTTCGCTTTGAACCTTACAAAAGTCTGACATTTTTTTCAGATATGCAACTTTTTCAACGCTTATTTAGCTAGGAGAAATAGCGAAATAGACACAAAAAGACAGCCTACACAAGACTAATAAGAAACTTTAACTTTGCACGCTCCATTTATACTACAAAATGCAATGCATAGATAGCAAAATATAAGTAATAATGCACAAATTACCGACGAAAGAACTGACGATTCCACACACCTCTATCATTTACATTGCTGCAATAATTCTCGCATTTCAGCCATAGGAATCCCTAAAGAAACAGCTTTCTCAAAATCCCGTTTTGCCTGTTCCTTTTTTCTTTGCGTTAAATAAATCCGGCCACGCATCAAATAAGCTTCAGAACATGCGTCATCTAATCGTATGGCTTCCTGTAAATCCATTAAAGCCATATCATCATGTTTCATATCACGTTCTACACCAGCACGTGCCACATAAAGTACAGCCCGTTGTGATGCTGTGAACAAAGAAGCATCATCCATACCTTCAGAAATCATCGCATTCAATATTGCAAGAGAAGATTCATATTTGTTTTCTTTCTGCCAAAGTGTGGCCAGCCCTAGACGAGCTTGAAAATCTTGAGGAGACAACTTCAAAAGTGAATCATAATCGGCGTGCGCTCCTTTGTAATTACGCTGCTGACTATAAATGTAAGCACGCATAGACAATGCTTCTTTATTATCTGGTTGTAAATCCAATACCATCGAATAGTCCACACAAGCCTGTTCGTTTTTTCCCAGCTCAAGATATAAAGCTGCACGATTCAATAAGATAGGTACATTACGTGGGGCCATATTCAATGCATACGTATATGATTCCAAGGCCAGTTCATATTTTCGTTGACTCCGTTGTATGGTTCCCAAGTTAGAAAACAACAAAGCATTGCGGGCATTGGCCGGATCCAGTTGTAAAGCCTCACGAATATAGCGTTCGGCCTGTTGCAGACTATCCTGCTCAGTAGCTAGCACAGCACGTTCGCACAACTCATCATAGGTTTGTGAGAAAACCGGAAATGACAAGAACACACTCAAAACAATAGAAAAAATCATCTTTTTCATACACAAGCAAAAAAGGATATTGCATTATTCAACATGATACTATGATAACATTAGTACAAGCCAGCCGACAAATAGCGCTCACCCGTATCGGGTAACAGGACTACAATATGCTTATCATGCATATCGGGGCACTGTGCCAAAACACATGCCGCATGAAGTGCAGCCCCTGAAGATATTCCTGCCAACAACCCTTCGGTAACGGCCAACTCACGACTTGCACGGAAGGCATCCTCATCAGTTACGGAAAGCACCTCATCTACCACCGAAGCATCGTAATTGCCTGGAATAAAGTTAGCACCAATACCCTGCAACCTATGTGAACCCGCCTTACCTCCTTCAAGTACAGGCGATGAAGCCGGTTCAACAGCTACAATACGCACCGTTGGAGAATGCTTTTTTAATGCACGAGCCACTCCGCTGACCGTACCGCCGGTTCCTACACCAGCCACAAAGGCATCGACCTGTCCACAAGTATCGTTCCACACTTCCTCACCTGTAGTACGTTCGTGCACGGCAGCGTTGGCTGGGTTGTCAAATTGTTGAAGGATAAGTGCGCCCGGAGTAGCGTTGCGCAATACTTCGGCTTGGGCTATGGCTCCTGCCATCCCTTCTGTACCGGGTGTCAACACTATCTCAGCTCCAAGAGCCTTTAACAGGTTTCTACGCTCAAGACTCATAGTCTCAGGCATGGTAAGCACCAAGCGATAGCCCTTAATGGTAGCCACCATAGCCAGTCCAATGCCCGTATTACCGCTGGTAGGTTCGATAAGAGTCGCTCCAGGTTTCAGTAAACCACGAGCCTCGGCATCCTCAATCATGGCGAGAGCCGTGCGTGCCTTGACACTGCCCGAAGGATTAAACATCTCAAGTTTTGCCACCAAAGGACGGGACAAGCCATATAAATGGCTGTAGGCCGACAACTCCATAAGGGGCGTACGGCCTACAAGATCAATAAGATTCTTTGCTATATACTGCATATGTTACACATTAAATTAATCGATACAGATCAATCCTCCTTTTCCAATCGGACAAAAGAGTCAAAGCTAATAGTTTCCAACTGCTTAAACGGTTCCTTGCGGTACTTGCATTCCAATGGACAACAATCGCACCGCGAACGGTCGAAAATGTTACAAGGATCCAGATGAATGGTCAACTGGATGCGGTCGGCAAAACGTCCTTCAAGGGCAGCCTTCAACCGGTCCCCCGATTTGTGTCCTTCTTCTATCGTATAATACCACGGAATCGTAAGGTCACAGTCCATATACAGGAAACTGCCGTACTTGATAACCTTTGTATTATGAATATCAATCCACTCCGGGCCACGCTTTTCGTTGAGTGTCTCGGCCAATTGTCGCAACAATTCCTCATCGGCCTTGTCGAGCAGATTAGCCGTGGTCTTACGCAAGATGGAAATACCGGTAGCTATGATGATGCCGCCGAAGAGCAATGCCAGCACGCTGTCGATCCACGCAATGTGGGTGAAGTAGAGCAACAGCAAGCCGGCTACCAACCCGATGGTGGAGTACGTGTCCGACTGCAAATGTTTGCCGCCAGCCACCAGTGCGACGGACGAGTAGCGCTTGCCCGTGCGGATACTGTACCACCCCATGAGGTAATTCAGCAGCCCTGAAACAGCCACGATGAGGATACCTACATCCAGCCGCTGCACCTCCACCGGGAAGAACAGGCGCTTAATGCCTTCGTAGATAATCATCAGTCCGGCCATGCTTATCATGATGCCCTCCACCGAAGCCGACAGCAGCTCCACCTTGCCGTGCCCGAAGGGGTGGCTCTTGTCCTTGGGGCGGGCCGACCAGTAAAGCGCATACAGGCTCATGGCGCCAGCCGCCACGTTGACGATGCTTTCGAGGGCGTCGGTCAAGATGCCGACCGAGGCCGTCAGCCAGTAGGCATCGAACTTCCCGACCAGTATCAAAAAAGAGAGCAGCAGGATTTTCTGCTGCACCTTCTGTTTCAATACATCCTCCTTCATCGGCACATCAGGCTTTCTTCAGATAGTCCACCAACCAAGCACCGACCTCCTTTGTGCCATACTTGGCACCACCTTCGACCTGAATCTCAGGCGTGCGAATGTTGGCATCGAGCGAAGCATCGACCGCGCGACGGACGAGCGCGCCCTCTTCCTTGAGGTTGAAGTACTCGAAGAGCATGGCCACGGACAGCACCTGTGCCAATGGATTGGCGATGTTCAGCCCCTTGGCCTGCGGCCACGAACCGTGGATGGGCTCGAACACGGGCGTGCTCTCACCCGTAGAGGCCGAGGGAAGTAACCCCATCGAACCGCTGATGACGGAACCCTCGTCGGTGAGGATGTCGCCAAAGGTATTCTCGGTCACCATGACGTCGAAGAAACGCGGTTCCTGAATCATCTTCATGGCAGCGTTGTCCACAAACATGTAGTCGGTGGTCACCTCGGGATATTGCGGAGCCATCTCCTGGGCAATCTGACGCCACAGACGGGAAGAAGCCAGCACGTTGGCCTTGTCGACTACGGTGAGATGCTTGCGGCGCTTCATGGCGTACTCGAAACCAACACGCAGGATGCGCTCCACCTCGGGACGGGTGTAGTAGTTCGTATCCCAGGCCTTGTCGTTGTCCTGGTACTTCTCACCGAAATACATGCCACCCGTCAGCTCGCGGATGCAGAGAAAATCGGCACCTTCGACCAGTTCGGCACGCAGGGGCGACTTGTGGAGCAGGCACTTGAAGGTCTGCACCGGGCGGATGTTGGCAAAGAGGCCCAGCCGTTTACGCATGGCCAGCAGTCCCTGTTCGGGACGTACCTTGGCCGTAGGGTCGTTGTCGAACTTGGGGTCGCCCACGGCGGAGAAGAGCACGGCATCCGCATCCTTGCATATCTGGTAAGTCTCTTCGGGGAAGGGGTCGCCCACTTCGTCGATGGCGTGCGCGCCGCAGAGGGCATATTCGTACGTCACTTTGTGACCAAACTTCTCGCATACGGCGGTCATTACATCCACGCCTACGGCGGATATTTCGGGGCCGATACCGTCACCGGCCAACACTGCTACTTTCAGTTCCAT
>ENA-OOXJ01000733-OOXJ01000733.1-human-gut-metagenome-genome-assembly--contig:-NODE-733-length-25183-cov-17.260108_pt1 | contig 25183 bp, 21 predicted proteins | sample MGYA00241587_ERZ501343 | MGnify/ENA primary metagenome ERZ501343 (study PRJEB25962, sample SAMEA2042918) | human gut metagenome | biome: human gut; feature: human-associated habitat; material: faeces... | reverse complement strand
ACGCCGGACACCGGGCCGTACTTCAGGTGCTGAAGGATACGGCCCGGGAGGAAGGCGAGGAGAGTGCGGTGGTCACATTCTGGCCGCATCCGCGTAACGTACTCCAGCAGGACGCCTCCACCTTCCGTCTGCTCAACACTCTGGACGAGAAGAGAGAGCTCATCTACCGTTTCGGCATAGACCATGTCCATGTCGTCCCGTTCACCCGGGATTTCAGTCAGCTGAGCACGACCGAATTCATGAAAGAGTATCTCGTGGACCGCTTCCACGCAGATACTCTTATTATAGGTTATGATCATAGACTCGGACGCTCTTCCACAGCTTCGAGGGAAGAACTGGCAGCCTTGGCCGCTTCCGTGGGCCTTAGGACCCGCATCGTGGAGGAGGTACACTGCGGGGAACGGAAGGTAAGCTCGACCCAGATCCGCAACGCCATTGCCGCCGGAGAAGTTCAGGAGGCTGCCGGGATGCTCGGCTACAGCTATTCCCTCCTCGGGGTAGTGGTCGCCGGCAATAAGCTCGGCAGGACAATGGGCTTTCCCACAGCCAACATGGAACTCTACGAGCCGCTGAAAATAGTTCCGGCCAACGGAGTCTACGCCGTCGAGGTGGAAGTCCTCGGACAGCGTCACGGCGGCATCTGCAATATAGGTACCCGTCCTACCGTAGGCACCGGCAACGCCCGCACCATCGAGACCAATATCTTCGGCTTCGACGATGACATCTACGGTCTCGACCTCCGCATCAGCTTCATTGCCCGCCTCCGGGACGAGCGCCGCTTCGCATCCCTCGATGAATTGCGTGCTCAGATTGAGGCCGACCGCAGACAGGCTTCGGCTTATGTTGTGTGATCGGTATTTGTCAAAAATAGATAAAATTCAGCTGGAAATTATTATCTTCGCAAGAGTTAACTAAACTGCGTAATCATGAAAAAATACGACATTTTCATAAGCTACAGAAGAGTAGGCGGCTATGAGACCGCAAAACACCTGTTTGACATGTTGACTAAGGACGGTTTCAGTGTCAGTTTAGATATCGATACACTTCTTAACGGAGATTTCGATACCGCGATATACAATATCATAGACAGCTGTAAGGACTTCATCATCATCCTGTCACCCGGAATATTCGAAAGAAGTGTAAATAATGATGATGCAAAGGATAACGACTGGGTGAGGATAGAACTTTCCTATGCCTTGAAAAAGAAGAAGAACATAGTTCCGATAATGCTCAAGGACTTTGAGGGCTTTCCGTCCGACCTTCCTGCTGACATAGCCGGAATAGCAAGTGAAAAAACTCTCATCTGGGAAATGCCGTATCTCAATGCATTTTACGAAAAACTCAAAAAGAGCTTTCTGAAAAGCCGCAGCCGGAGACGCTGGGTAACTCCGGTAGCAGTAGCTGCAGTGGTTCTGGCACTGGCCATAGCCGGATTTCTGCTGTTTTAGATTTACATGAGCTGACTGCATGATTATGAAAAAATACGACATTTTCATAAGTTACAGAAGAGTAGGCGGTTATGAGACCGCAAAACACCTGTTTGACTTGTTGTCCAGGGACGGTTTCAGTGTCAGTTTCGATATTGATACACTTCGGAACGGGGATTTCGATACCGCGATATACAGTATCATAGACAGCTGTAAGGACTTCATCATCATCCTGTCACCCGGAATATTCGAGAGAAGTGTAAAAAATAATGATGAGGCAAAGGATGACGACTGGGTGAGGATAGAACTTTCCTATGCCTTGAAAAAGAAGAAGAACATAGTTCCGGTAATGCTCAAGGACTTTGACTTTCCGCCCAACCTTCCTGCTGACATAGCCGGAGTATCGAGGAAAAACGCTGTCATCTACGAAATGCATTATTTCGATGCATTTTACGAAAAACTCAAAAAAGACTTTCTGAAAAGCCGTAGTCGAGGGCGCAGGATAATCCCGCTAATTGTAGCGGCAGTAGCTGTGGTGGCGGGATTGGCATGGTACGCTGTCGATAAAGGAGTATTGAGCTTAGGTAATATCGGTGGGATAGACGGTTCAAAGACGGAAGCTGTTGTAGACAGCACTGCCGCTGCTCCGGCACCAGAAGTCACGCAGTCTGTCCGGCAGCAGGAAAGCATCGCAGTCCCGGAGAAGAAGCCGGAAAACAAATCCGTGAAGAAAGTTGAGACTGTCGCCGAATGGCTTTTCGCAGATGAGCCCGGCTACATCTGCATAGTCCCTTCCGACAATGATTACGATAAGAAGACATCGGAAATGCTTTCTGTAATATACGCTGCATACCAGTGGGTGATAGGCGAGGGCAAACCAGTGTCTAAAAGAGACTCCTCGACAGTCGAAAATTACAATGGATATATTGCGACGCAGGATAAGATGTATTTCGATTATAAAGTCCGCAGGAGTGGAAAGACGGCAGGAAGTGAGACAGCTTACAGAATATCCGTAACCGGAACATCGGGACGGTCTTCCTCCGTTTCGTCCTTTGTTGAGATCTTCCGTTATATGATATTCGAACAGGCCGAATCCGGAAGCCTGTCGTCTTCGGCAAATGCGCAAGTCGGGAATTACATAGTCGGGCAGATAAAAGGAGAGCCGTTTGTCCTGGAAACTATGAGCATGGCTGACAGCCGGGGTAACAAAGTGCTGAAGCTCTGGCTGAACGATGATGAAATCAGGATGCCGTCGTCATATGGCGGATCCATCGAGGGAGGAAAATTCATAGCTCTTGAAGACGGTATGGCTTTAGACACGGAGAACATACTGATGAACGGAGATTTGGCTGAATACGGTTCTCTCAGCAGATACTGGGCCTCGGTTTTATTCGACCAGTTTGTCTTTTTAAGCTATCCCTCAGCAAAGACAAATGTTGAGGGCATAACCGGTTCCGATCCGGACAAAAACATAATGGTTACCTTTACCGATAATTCTTTCCTCGAGCCCTACAATCTCGTGTTGAACGGAATAAAAGACGGTAAAGTCTCATTATTCATGCGTCTTGACAAAGAAAAGGAGCAGGAGCGCATACGCTCTTTGGAAAGCGTGGACGGTCATCAATAAAAATTAAAAGTAATATGGATAAAGATTGGTTAAGCATTATCATAGCTGTTTTAGTAGTTGTACTTCCTGCTATTTTTGAAAATGACAAGAAGAAAAAACGGCGGAAAAAGCCGAGGACTGAGGAAGAGCTGCTGCCGGAGCTTATGGAGCCGGAGCCGGTATCCGTGTCTGTTTCAGATTCGGTGTCAGCCCCAGCTCCCTCGCCTGTCCCTGATCCTGCGCCTGCAGCAGACGTCCCTGCCGTCCCGCATACCGGTGCTCATCAGACGGTATCCCGCCGCAAGCGCCGCTTCAATGCCCGGGATATGGTGATTTATTCCGAGATAATGCACCCGAAATATTTAGAGAATTAAAAAATATACATATCTTTGCATAGAAATATAGAGAAAGAGTCCTGCCCCTATGCGCGGGATTCTTTTTTTGATTTATCAATTAAGCGCATAAGAAGATTAATTATGTCAGACATCCATTATGTAACAGCAGAGGGTCTTGAGAAACTCAAGGCCGAACTGGCTGAGGCAATCAGTCAGAGACCCGTTATTTCCAAACAGATAGCGGAAGCGAGAGACAAAGGAGATCTCTCGGAGAATGCAGAATATGACGCAGCCAAGGAGGCTCAGGGCCTTCTGGAGCTCAAGATATCCAAGCTCGAGAATCTCGTGGCCAACGCCCGTGTCATCGATGAGTCTAAAATCAACACTGACCACGTTCAGATGCTTACAAAGGTGACTCTTAAGAACTTGCTCAACAATACGACCGTCCAGTACACCTTGGTCGGTGAGAGCGAGGCCAACTTCCGCGAGGGCAAGTTGGCTGCCGGCACCCCTATAGGCAAGGCCTTGATAGGCAAGCGTAAGGGCGATGTAGTGGAGGTCAAGGTTCCCTCCGGCATCCTGAAGTTCGAAATCCTCGATATCTCACTCTAACGGCTAAAGGAAATTATGGCATCTGTTTTTTCTAAAATAGTCAAGGGGGAAATACCCTCCTACAAGGTCGCCGAGACCGAGAGCTGCTATGCATTTTTAGACATCAATCCCCTGAAGGAGGGACATACCCTGGTTATACCGAAGAAGGAGGTGGACTATCTTTTCGATCTGGACGAGCAGACCTACGTTGAGCTGCAGCTCTTCGCCCGCAAGGTCGCCAAGGCTGTCAGGGCTGCAGTCCCCTGCAAGAGGGTAGGAGTGGCAGTATTAGGTATGGAAGTGCCTCATGCACACATCCATCTGGTCCCTTTAGACAGTGAGGGAGACATGGATTTCAAGAAAGCTAAACTTTCACTGAGCGGCGAGCGCTTCGAGGCTCTGGCAGCCTCCATCGCTGCGGAATATGCAAAGCTCTGAGTCTATGAAATCGAAATACTACTGGATTTGTTTATTTTCCCTTCCGTTGATCACAGCCCTTATTGCGACGTGCGGAAAAAGGGATGAGGCGCGTGTAAGTCTTACAGTAAAGGGTGCTCCTGACAGTACGGAAGTCGTAGTATCACGTTTGGCCTTGAATCAGATGCAGGTGCTGGATACGCTGTATACCTCTAAGGAAAAGGTTTCCGCTGAGGTACCCGTGTATCCCGGTTCTCCTGAATTCGTATATCTGACTTACGGCAATGGGGGCAGTGCCGCTCTCTTGCTGCAGAACAGGGACAGAGTGACGGTTTCCGCTGATATGACAGGAACAGACGTGAGGATTGAAGGGTCTGAAGAGTCTGTTCTGATGCAGAAAGTGGATTCAGATATCCGTGCTTTCAATGCGGCCTTTGATTCTTTGACCTACGAGCTTGCCGCTGTTGGCGAGGACGGAAGTCAGGAAGAGATTGCACGTCTGAAACGAGAGATGGGCGCCCTCTATGTCAAGTGCAAGCAGGAGGCGGTCAAATACGTCGTGACTCATTCCAAATCACTTACTATAGTTCCGGTTCTGTATCAGAAGACTTCCGGCGGTCTCCCTATCTTCGCGCAGGCCACCGATGCCATCATCATGGAAAGGGCATACGACTCTCTGCGCACGGTGTATCCGTCGTCTCCGTATATTGTCTCGTTGGCTGACGAGGTGAGCGCCAGACGCAATGCCCTGGAGATTCAGAACCGTATGGCCTCAGCCGAGGAAGTGGACTTTCCTGAGATTGTCCTCAATGACGTGAATGGTCAGCAACAGTCCCTTACAGCCCTTAAGGGGAATGTGGTCGTCCTTATGTTCTGGGACGCAGCAAATGTTCAGCAGAGAGTATACAATACGGACTTAAAAATCCTGTATGAAAAATACCACAGCCGCGGCCTGGAAGTATATCAGGTCGGCTTGAATTCGGACAAGACTGCCTGGGCTTTACAGGTTAAGGAGCAGGAGCTGCCCTGGATCAGCGTATGCGATCCCGCGGCAGGAGCTTCTGTAGGAGCAATGGTGTACAATGTCTCCCAGCTTCCGGCCATGTACTTAATCTCGCGTCAGGGCAGTATCGAGTCCAAGGATGTGTTCGATATGCGCCTGCTTGAGACTGAGATACGCCGCCTGTTATAGTCTGCGGTCAGGATGCAGCACCGCTTCGAGCTTCTTCGAAGGGTCTGCTGCAATGAATTCCTTGAGATAGAAGGGTTCGAAGTACGCTGTGTCTTCGAACCTTTTTTGTTGCAGGGACCGGAAGGCAGGTATGGCCATATCTATGGCCTCAGGATGGGAAGGCAGGAATACACATCTGCTCCGGTAGTGTTCTGGAAGTATGTCCATAAACTTGGCGGCACCGTCTCCGGTGAGAATTACTCTGTGGAACTTCTCGAACTCTGCTGTAAAGGTGTCAGGAGTGAGAACCACGGCCGCTGTTTCTGAGATGCGGTCTCCATGTATGTCATAGAGCGCTGTATACACTTCCATGCGGCGTGCGTCTATCATGGGTATTATGACGGAGTTTTCTGTAGCCTCTTTTACGGCTCCTGACCTGATGGCCCCAAAGGCGAGGATAGACAGTGTCCCGACACTTATGAGAGGAATCCCTGTGCCGAAGCAGAGCCCTTTTGCAGTGGAAACGCCGACACGCAGTCCGGTGTATGAGCCCGGACCGGAACTTACTGCTACCGCAGCAAGTTCTCTTAACCGTATGCCGGCACCGGCAATGGTGTCCTGAATCATGGGCGCGAGCCTGGAGGCCTGGCTCCTCGCCTCTGTTATGTGTCCTGTGGAGAGAATCTTTTCTCCGTCAGCTACGGCTGCAGAGCATACGTCCGTTGCTGTCTCGATAAGCAGTATTTTATTCATTGTTCTCTTTTTTGTCTTTTTCAGTCTGAGGAAGGACTTCCATTCCGTCCTCAAGAATCTTGCTGATGGTACTGTATGGTCCGGTAACTATCTCGACCGAATCGGCTGAGCAGAGACCGGAGATAATCTCTATGTTTCCGATGTCCTGAATGCCGGTTACGACTTTCGTTTTGTGGACTGTCGAAGTGCTTCTGTCTAATACGTAGATACATCCGTCAGGGGTGACAGCCTGCAGCGGAACAGTTGTCACGCCGTCCTTTCGCTCTGTTTCGATCTCTACGGATGCTGACATCCCCGGTCTGAATGGAATGGGGTCTGTCTTCAGCAGGTCGGAGTAGGAGTCCTGTAGGATACGTACCTTGACCTCAAAATTGGTGACGTCTGTCATGGCTGTAGTAGTGCTGCCGAGGTTCTTGGCGGAATTGGCAATCTGGGTGACCACGCCCTTGAAAGTTCTGCCCGGGTATGCGTCCACTTCGATGTCCGCAGTATCTCCCTTGGAGATGCGGATGATGTCGTTCTCGTTGACGTCCACTAACACTTCCATCATGTCGAAATCTGCAATACGGAGCATCTCAGTACCGGCCATCTGTGAAGTGCCGACTACTCTCTCTCCTTTTTCTACGGTCAGGCTTGAGATAATACCGTCTATAGGTGAGTAAATTACGGTCTTTGTAAGATTCTCCTCCGCCTCGTCGAGGGAGGCTACGGCGCTTTCGATGTTGTATTCTGCCGCATTGAGCTGCTCGCGGGCCATTTCATACTCGGCCGTGGATGCCTGGAACTCCTGAAGGGAGATGGCACGCTGCCCGTAAAGCTGCTTGTTGCGCTGATAGTTCTGCTCGGCCTGAGTCAGGCTGGCTTTCTGCTGCTGGTACTGTGCCTTAGTGGCGTTGAGTGTAGCCGCAGCTCTGTCGCGCAGGGATATGTAGACATCCTGCTTGATCATGATGATGAGGTCTCCCCGGCTGACTCTGTCGCCTTCCTCGATGTTGAGCTGGATAATCTCACCGGATACATCCGGGCTGATTTTGACTTCAGTTACAGGGTGTATCTTGCCGTTGGCAGGAATCCGCTCGACAATGGTGCCGGTGTCAGGATACCCGACGGTCACAGGTTCTCCCTTGTCCGAGTTGAGAATTCCGTAGAGCACTGCGGCTGCTGTTATTACGGCTATGACGGTCATTAATCGCCTCAAGCCTTTGTTCTTCTTCTTTTTCATGTGCTATAACGTGAGGGGGATGCCTTTGTAAAAGTCTATAATCTTCAGCTGGAATACGAACTGGTACTTCGCCTGGATGTATTCTGACTGTGCCTTGAACAGATTGACCTTGGCTACAGTGTAGTCCGTGCCGTTAAGAGTACCTGTGTTGAACTTCTCCTGTACGTATCGGAAAGACTCCTGCATGGACCTGACGTTGGCCTCCGCTGCTTCCATCTTCCGGAAATAAGTGTCGGCTTCTGTTACTGCTGTCTGAATCTCTTTGTACAGATTCTGCTGTTTCATCTTCAGGTCTATCTCAAGGCTCTGGCGCGAGAGCTTGGCGTTCTTGACATTGGTCCGGACATTCCAGTTGTTGAATATGGGAATGCTCAGACCGATGCTGACCGCCGGGTTGATGTTGTCGCGGAACTGCTCGAAGAACGGGTAGGTGCTTCCGTCCGGAGCGAAGGACGAGGAACTGTAGAATGTGCCGTAGCTGGCGGACAGGGACAGTTTCGGCCAGTACTGACCTTTGGCGGTCTTCAGCTCTATGTCTCCGCGCTCGAGGGCCATACGGGCACTCTGTATGACGGGCAGGTCCTGTGCCGACTCGTAGATCTGGCCGATGTCATCGCCTAAGTAGTCTGCGACAGTACCGTCAATGTCCGGTGTCTCGATCTGGAAGTCATCGCTGTATGGCAGGTCCAGGAGCTGTTGCAGTGCGAGGGTGTTGGTGATAACCTGGTTCTCAGCAGTGACTACCTGCACTCTCTCGGAGGCGAGCTGTGACTCTATGTCTAAAAGGGAGGTGTAGGGCTGACTGCCGGCCTCTACCAACAGCTGTGTGCGGTCCCTCTGTTCTGAGATGGACCTGAAACTCTCCTGTGAAGCGGCAAGCATCTCTTTGGAAAGGAGAATCTGGAGATAGCTGCGGACTATGGATACGGATATTTCGTCCTTCAGCCGTTCTACTTCCTGCAGGGATATCTCTACGCTTTTCCGGGAGCTTCTGAGATTGTAGAGCTTGGAGAGTCCGTCCAAGAGGTAGATGGATGTGTTGGCGGATGCACTGGTACTCTGGGACAGCTTGTTGTGAATAATCTCGAGGTTCTGCAGGTCTACCGAGCGGCCCCAGTTGAGACTGTGGCCGAAGGAGGCGTTCAGAGTGGGAACAAAGTTGAGCTTGTTCTGCAGGAGCTGATTCTCGCTTCGGGTCACTTCGACGAGCTGCTGCTTGATGGTAAGGTTGTTTGCCCATGCATGCTCGATGCACCTGTCCAGAGACCATGTGTCCTGGGATATGAGCTTGAGCGGCATGGCCAGCAGCAAAAAGATGACGGCAATGTGGACTTTCATAATACAAAAATATAAAAAATACTCAGAAAAGGTCCGCCGGCCGATTATTCTCCGGCGGACCCGGTCTCAGTACAGATGAGGGGTTGAGATGTTACCAGCTTGTCGCGGCCTGCGGTCTGCGGTCCATAGTCAGCAGGTCGTACAATGCCCTGCAGGCAGCGCCTACGAGGCGGCCGAGGAGTCTTACGACTCTTCCTTCAGGAGTGCCTGCGCCGCCTATGACGGAGCACGCCTGGGATCTTCCGATGGTTATGAACTGTTCCATAGTCTCTTATTTTAGTTATTTTGCCAATGAACTCACGAACTCATGTCCGCTCCATCCCTCGATGAAGCCGATGAGGAACTGGTCGATGTGCTTCTTTACGAAGTTGGCGACGATGCTCCATACGCTGCCGCCGTAGACAGTTGTGCTCAGGTCGGAATTAATACATTCAAACCCTTCATACCCGATAATAATTCTTTCCATGATGTTTGATTTTAATGTGATGCCGCGGATAAAAGGCGCCGCGGCTTACGCCTGTGAATGCGCATTCTTTGTATTTATGTCGATGATATGGTCTGCTATGCTTTCTGCTTCCTTTTCGTGAGAGATAAGCACGACGGTCACTTTTCTCTCCCTGAGGGTGCGTACTGTGTCTAAGAGCCTTTGTCTGCTCTCGCTGTCAAGATGTGTGGCCGCTTCATCTAAGATGAGGACTTTGGGCTGGCGGTACAATGCCCTTGCGAGGGCTATCTTCTGTCTCTCGCCTCCTGAGAGACGGCAGGCGTGCTCTCCGGTGTGGGCAAGTACTCCCCCGGGCAGAGAGTCTATAGTGCGGCTCAGTCCGGCTATGGCGCAGGCTGCGGCAACGGCCCTGATGTCGTAGTCCGTGTCTCCCATGACGATGTTGTCGAGTATGGTACCGTCAAATATCTCGGGTTTCTGCGGCACGATGGAGATGAACTCTCTCCACCGTTGCGGCCGGATGGTGCGGATGTCGATGCCTCCTGCTGTTATCCGGCCCTCCTGAGGCTCGTAGCCTTTCATAAGCAGAGCCGCTATGGTGCTTTTGCCGCAGCCGTTGCTGCCGCGGATGAGGTTGATACTGCCGGGAATGATGTCGAAAGAGAGGTTGTCTATGATCTTCATCCTTCCAGGGAAAGCGAAGCTCAGGCCTCTTGCCTCTATGGCGTCAGCGGCATCGGGTGTGAAATCGATATATTCTCCGCTGTCTTCCGGCTCAAGGTCGAGGATGTCGAAAATCCTTTCTGCACTTATTCGGGCCTCGGCAATCTCCCGGGTGCTTTCAATAAGCATGACTATGGGGGATGTAAAGATTGAGGAAAAAGAGAAGAAAGAAACAAGTTCCCCCACAGTCAGCTCTGAATGCAGAACGAAAAAAGCCCCGGCTACTATTGTGGTTATGTTGATGAGGCGGCTCATCATGTCGGTGGAGCAGGATATCATGGAGGCGAAGATGCCGCCCCTGTATATAGCCGAGGCTGTCCTGTAATACTGTCCTTCGATATGGCGTGAGGCCTTGTCGTCCGAGTTGAAGTATTTCACGGCTCGGGCGGAGGACAGCCATTCTATGTTGTTCTGTTCAAATTTTGCATTTTCTTCTATGATTTCCCGGTTCAGCTTCCGGTTTACTTTGTCCGAGACGAGATACAGCAGAATAAACACCGGAGCGGAAGCAAGGGTGATAAGGGTCAGTTTCCAGTCAAAAGTCAGGAGTATGGCGATGGCCGCGGCAAGAGTGATGCAGCTTATGGCCATAAGCAGCAGGCGTCCGGTTATGAACGAACGTATGCGGTATGCGTCCGATACCCTTGAGTTGAGTTCTCCGCTTCCCATCGAGTCGAAGAAAGATACGGGAAGAGAGAAAAGTTTGCGGAAGTAGCTCGTGATAAGGCGGCAGTCGATCTGGAGGCTGATCCTTACCAAGAGGGTGGAACGGACAAATGAGATGAACCAGGCAAGTCCGGTGAGAATTAGCAGGACTACACCGGTCATGATGACAGCGTTGCGCTCTCCTGAGGGGAGTACATCGTCGATGATCCGCTGTAGGAACACGGATGTGCTGAGGGTGGCGGCGATGAATGCCGCTGAACCCACAAGGACGAGGAGCATCTCTTTTTTATAGTACAGGAGCAGCTCCCTGAACCGGCTCATGACAGGTGTGCTGTGGTCGCCCTTGCGGAACATGGGAGACGGACTTAAGGCTACGATAAAGCCGCTCCACTCGTCCTCGAGTGCTTCAGGCGCTAACTTGTGAATCCTTCCGTCCTCCGGGTCCATGACTGTCGCAGTCTCCGCGTCTAAGCCGTAAAGGACGACGTAGTGCAGCCATCCGTTCTTTTTCTGCAGGTGGAGTATTACCGGCTTGGCGGCACCTTCGAGGTCTTTGAGGCGTTTCTTCTTTGCCTTGAGACCGGCTGCGTCCATCCCGAGCTTGCCGCAGGCGTCTATTATTCCCTGCATGGTCGTGCCGTCCGTGCCGGTGCCGCAGGCTTCCCTTATCCTCATCAGCGGCAGCCGCAGGCCATAATAAGCACATACGGATGCGACGCATGCAGCGGCGCAGTCGCTCTTGTCGTGTTGTCTGATCTTTATCTCCTTCTTCATGTCCTTCCCTCCCGAAAATGTTAAAATGTGATTAAAAGACAGGGAGAAGGGGCATGACTGACAGCAGCAGCGCAGCCGCGACAGCCAAGATGTACCACACATATCTGCCTTTAGCCACTGGCGGCAGCATGGTGTCTGCCGTAAGACCGATTCTTTCCTTCAAACTCAATTCTTCCATATCGGCATCAGTTTAGTGTTTCTGATGCAAAGGAAAGAAAAATTTTTCAAACGCTTATACCACTTTTATCAAAACTTTAAATAATTTTACAAAAGTGGTAATTCATAGTGTTGTCAGGTGTTGAAAAGTTGCTTTAAATAAGGGAATACCGTATCTGTGATAGAGGATATGATCTGCACTCCCTTGGACTTGGCCATCTGCTCGGGAGGAATAATCGTGAACCAGGTTGTGTTCACGTATTCTATGACGGAGATAACGACTCCTATAAGCAGGACGACGGCGGAGACCGAGAGCAGGACGCCGAGGAGGCGGTTGATCCAGCCGAGGGTGGTGATCTTGATGACCTTCTCGAGGAGGCGGCTCAGCAGGACTACGCAGAGGCAGACCACGACTATGATGACGATGAACGAAAGCACCTTCACTACGTTCTCGGAGAGGGTGGGCGCCACGCGGTGGAGCCAGCCCGAGAGCATGGCCGAGAACCTGCCCGCTAAGAATATGCCGAGAATGAGTCCCACGATGCCGCCGAGCTGCCGCATCAGGCCGTCCTTGATGCCCTTGAACACCGCCAGGGCCAGGAGTACGAGAATGATGATATCTATAACTGTCATGACATGCGAAGATAGGAATATTTTCCCTATCTTTGCCCATTAAAATTCAGAATATATGTTCAAAGAGTATAAAGGACTGGACCTGACAGGTCTCTCCGCCGAGGTGCTGGAGAGTTGGAAGAAGCAGGACGTGTTTCACAAGACGTTGGAAATGAGGGAGGGTGCTCCCGAGTATGTGTTCTTCGAGGGACCTCCCTCGGCCAACGGCATGCCGGGCATACACCATGTGATGGCCCGCTCCATCAAGGACGTGATCTGCCGCTACAAGACCCAGTCCGGCTACCACGTGAGCCGCAAGGCCGGATGGGACACCCACGGTCTGCCCGTGGAGTTAGGAGTGGAGAAGGCCTTAGGCATCACCAAGGACGACATCGGAAAGAAGATATCCGTGGCGGAGTACAACTCCATCTGCCGCCGCGAGGTCATGAAATATACCAAGGAGTGGGTCAACCTGACCGAGCGCATCGGATACTGGGTGGACACCGAGAACCCCTACATCACCTACGACAACCGCTACATCGAGACCCTCTGGTACCTCCTGAAGGAGATCTACAAGAAGGGTCTGCTGTACAAGGGCTACTCCATCCAGCCCTATTCCCCTGCCGCAGGCACCGGCCTGAGCACCCATGAGCTCAACCAGCCCGGCTGCTACCGCGACGTCAAGGACACCACGGCCGTAGCCCAGTTCAAGGTCATCCGCGACGAGGCTTCCGAGCCTTTCTTCCAGAAAGCTGGAGGGGATCCCCTCTATTTCATCGCCTGGACCACCACCCCCTGGACCCTGCCCTCGAACACCGCCCTCTGCGTAGGCCCCGGCATCGAGTACGTCTTAGTGCGCTCCTCGAACCCCTACACCGGTCTTCCCGGAGTGTACATCGTCGCAAAGGCATTGGTCCATGACCATTTCGGAGGAAAGATACCTTTCGAGGTGCTCGAAGGCTCCTACAAGGGCACTGACTTAGTGGGGATGCACTACGAGCAGCTGATTCCCTGGGTGCGTCCCGACGAGGGCGCCTTCCGCGTGATTCCCGGCGACTACGTGACCACGGACGAGGGCACCACCGGTATTGTCCACATTGCCCCGACCTTCGGAGCCGACGACGCCAAGGTGGCCCGCCAGAGCGGAGTGCCCGCCCTGATGGTACGTGACGCTGCCGGAGTGATGCAGGCCTTAGTGGACCGCACCGGCAGGATGTACCGGATAGAGGACCTCGACCCGGAATTTGTCCGCGAGAGGGTGGATGTGGAGCTGTACAGGGAGTATTCCGGCCGCTATGTGAAGAATGCCTACGACCCTGAGGCCACCCCCGAGACCCCGACCATCGACGTGGACATCTGCGTGATGCTCAAGGGCCAGAACAAGGCCTTTAAGATAGAGAAGCACGTGCACAGCTATCCTCACTGCTGGAGGACCGACAAGCCCGTGCTGTACTACCCCCTCGACTCCTGGTTCATCCGCACCACCGCCGTGCAGGATCAGATGATTGAGCTGAACAAGACGATAACATGGAAGCCCGCGTCTACCGGAGCAGGCCGCTTCGGAAAGTGGCTGGAGAACCTGCAGGACTGGAATCTCTCCCGCAGCCGCTACTGGGGTACACCGCTGCCCGTATGGAGGACAGAGGACGGGGCCGAGGAGAAGTGCATCGGCTCGGTGGCAGAGCTTTACGCAGAGATCGACAAGGCTGTGGCCGCCGGCATCATGAAGGAGAACCCGCTGGCAGCGGCAGGTTTCGTCCCCGGGGACTATTCCAAGGACAATTACGAACGCATCGACCTGCACAGGCCGTATGTGGATGAGATATACCTCGTCTCGGACAAGGGACGGAAGATGGTGCGCGAGACCGACCTGATCGACGTGTGGTTCGACTCGGGCTCGATGCCATACGCCCAGGAGGGGCTGCAGGCGCTCGGCTCTCCTAAGTTCGGACAGACCGCCGACTTCATCGCCGAGGGAGTGGACCAGACCCGCGGATGGTTCTTCACCCTGCACGCCATCCATACGATGATCAGCGGCAGCACGGCATTCAGGACCGTGATATCCAACGGACTGGTGCTCGACAAGGACGGCAACAAGATGAGCAAGCGCCTGGGCAATGCCGTGGATCCATTCAAGGCACTTGATAATTACGGACCCGACGCCCTGCGCTGGTACATGCTCACCAACTCCCAGCCCTGGGACAACCTCAAGTTCGACGAGGCGGGAGTGGACGAGGTGCGCCGCAAGTTCTTCGGTACCTTATATAATACCTACTCGTTCTTCGCCCTCTATGCCAACGTGGACGGATTCGGCACTAAGCCTGAGCACCTGCAGAAGCAGATACCCGTGGCTGAGCGTCCGGAAATCGACCGCTGGCTGATGTCCCTGCTCAACACCCTGATCAAGAACGTCAAGGAGTGCTACGAGAGCTACGATATCACCGGCGCCGGCCGTCTGATCCAGGACTTCGTCTGCGACAACCTCAGCAACTGGTACGTGCGCCTGAACCGCAAGCGTTTCTGGGGAGGCCAGATGAATGACGACAAACTGGCCGCCTACCAGACCCTGTACTCGGCCCTCGAGACAGTGGCCGTGCTTGCGGCTCCCATTGCGCCTTTCTATATGGACCGCCTCTTCTGCGACCTGAACAGCGCGACCGGGGCTCATGACGTGATGTCCGTACACATGATGCCTATGCCTGAGAGCGACCCTGCCTGCGTGGATACTGACTTAGAGGAGCGCATGGCCTTAGCCCAGAAGTCATCCTCGATGGTGCTCGCCCTGCGCCGCAAGGTCAATATAAAGGTGCGTCAGCCCTTAGCCCAGATGATCATCCCCGTCCTCGACCCTAAGATCGAGGAGCAGTTCGAGAAGGTGCGCAACTTAGTGCTCAGCGAGGTCAATGTCAAGGAGGTGGTCTACATCAAGGATACGACCGGCCTCATCACCAAGAAGATAAAACCCAACTTCAAGACCCTCGGCAAGCGTTACGGCAGGCAGATGAAGGAGATAGCCGCCGCGTTCGGGACTCTGTCCCAGCAGGAGATAGCCGCAGTGGAGCTCGCCGGCATGCAGGAGGAGGTCTATACCCTCCGTCTGCCCTCCGGGGACGTGGAGCTGCAGCCCGCTGACTATGAGGTGTCCTCCGAGGACATGCCCGGAAGGCTCGTGGCTACTGAGGGCAAGCTGACCATCGCCCTCGACATCACCGTCACTCCGGAGCTCCGCAACGAGGGAGTGGCCCGCGAGCTGATCAACAGGATACAGAACCTCCGCAAGGACAGCGGATTCGAGGTTACGGACAGGATCGTGGCCCGTATCCAGAGGCTGCCCGAGGTGGAGGAGGCCATAGCCGGATTCAAGGACTATATCGCTTCCCAGACCCTCGCCCGCGAGATCATCTTAGAGGATGCCGTCTCCGGTGGAGTGGAGGTAGAATGGTTGGAAGACAATAAGATAACCCTTAAGCTCGAGAGAATATGAACAGAGACGAACTGATGCTCAGGGCAGTGGCCCTCGCCGAACGCAACGCCGCCTCCGTGACGGGCGGACCCTTCGGGGCCGTCATCGTCAAGGACGGGAAGGTGGTCGCAGAGGCCTCCAACACCGTCACGGTCGACAATGACCCCACGGCCCATGCCGAGGTCAACGCGATACGGAAGGCCTGTGCCGCCCTGGGAACATTCGATCTCTCCGGCTGCGAGCTTTATACCAGCTGCGAGCCCTGCCCGATGTGCCTCGCCGCCTGCTATTGGGCCCATATCGACAGGGTGTACTACGCTGCGGACCGGGAGGATGCCGCCGCGGCAGGATTCGACGACAGCGACATCTACAGGGAGGTCGCTCTGCCCGTGGACGGACGGAAGATACCGTTTGTCCACATCATGGAGAAGGAGGGGCTCCGTCCCTTCATGCTCTGGGCCTCGAATGATAAGAAAGTGGAATATTGACAAAACACATAAAAATTTCAACTTATGGACGACAACATGGATAACAGGAATGAAGTACTCGAGAAGGTACGCTACAGCGATGAAGAGCTGCAGGAATTCAAGGAAATCATTCTGAAGAAGCTGGAAAAGGCCCGCGATGACTATGAGCAGCTCCGCTCGGCCATCACCCACAACACCAGCAACGACACTGAGGACACTTCGCCGACATTCAAGGTCCTCGAGGAGGGAGCATCCGCCCTGTCCAAGGAAGAGTCGGGACAGCTGGCCCAGAGGCAGCTTAAGTTCATCAACTCGCTGGAGGCCGCTTTAGTCAGAATCGAGAACAAGACTTACGGAATCTGCCGTGAGACCGGCAAGCTGATCCCCAAGGAGAGGCTCAAGCTCGTTCCTCACGCTACCCTCAGCATAGAGGCCAAACTTAACTCCAAGAAGAAGTGAAGCACCTCTCCCGCGGTAAGAAAACAGCCTTCATCGTCATTCTTGCTGTAGCGCTGCTGGTCTTCGATCAGGTCACCAAGGTCTTAGTCAAGACCGGCATGCACATAGGGGAGTCCATCCCTGTCTTCGGGGAATGGTTCCAGATCCTCTTCATCGAGAACGAGGGCATGGCATTCGGCATGGCGTTCGGCGGGGAAGTCGGGAAATACGTCCTGACCTCCCTGCGGATCGTCCTCTCGGTCCTGCTGTTCTTCTATGTGCGGCATCTGCTGCTCAGGAAGGACGCTCCGCTCGGAGTGCTGCTCGGCCTGACGGCCATCATGGTCGGGGCCATAGGCAATGTGGTGGACTGCATGTTCTACGGACTGATATTCGAGCCGTCGACCTACACCCATGTGGCTTCGGCCGTGCCTTTCGGAGAGGGATACGGAACGTTCGGCTTAGGTAAGGTGGTGGACATGCTGTACTTCCCGATAATCAACACCACGTGGCCGGACTGGGTGCCCGGCAAGGGAGGGGAACCGCTGATTTTCTTCCGGCCCATCTTCAACGTGGCTGACTCCTGCATCACTGTCGGAGCGCTGTACCTGCTGATCTTCAAGTGGAAGTATTTTCAGGTGCACGAGCTCTCCAAGTGATGTTCCCGCTGTTCTATGTCATAGTATCCCTGCTGGTCGTGCTGCCGGATGTGTATATCCGGTGGGTGTGTCTGCGGGGGATAGACTTAGGCTGGTGGAACCTGCTGTTCTGGGCTCCGCTGGCTTTTTTCGTGTTCCTGTTAGTGATGTATTTTGCCGGCGGGCCGCAGCCCTTTGTGTTCAAGGGGATGGTGTCCGCGATACTGTGCTTCACGGTGCCGAAGCTGCTTTTCTGCATCGTCTCGATGATCGGAAGGGCGGCGGGATATATCGCCTGGGACTCGGGCGGGTCGGAGGTGCTGCGCGGGGCTCTGACTGGCGGTTTTGAAGCGGCGGGCATCGTGCTTGCGGGCTGTTTCTTAGTGTCGGCGGTCTACGGCCTGACCTACGGGCCGAAGCGCTTGGAGGTGCGGGAGGAGACTCTGACCTTCGAGGACCTTCCGGCCTCCTTCGACGGCTACCGGATAGTGCATCTGTCGGACCTGCATGCCCGTTCGTATGCTGCGCCGGGGCTGGTCGAGAAGCTGGCCGCTACGGTCAATGATCTGGATGCGGACCTGATAGCATTTACCGGGGACTTAGTCAATTCCTCCCCGGAGGAGCTGGATCCGCGGATGACTGCGGCCTTGTCCTCCCTGCGGGCCCGGGACGGGGTGTTCTCCGTGGTGGGCAATCACGATTACTGCGAGTACCATGACTATTCCAAGGCAGACGGGGCGGCCCGAGCCTTCGCCGAGGTGGTCCGCCGCGAGCGGGCGATGGGGTGGAGGGTGCTGATGGATTCTTCGGCGGTGATTACCCGGCCGGCTGTTTCGGACAATGGTGAGCCGGAGCGCAGGCAGGACAGCATCTATGTGGTAGGGGTGGAGCACTGCGGCAAGCCGCCTTTCGGCAGCAGGGGAGACCTGCAGAGGGCCCTTTACGGAGTGCCGCCGGTGTTTTTCTCGGCGGATTCCGCTGCTGTCGGTCTTGCCGGTTCTGATACCGTGCGTTCTTCCTCGCCCTTTAAGATTCTCCTGAGCCACGACCCGAGCCATTGGCGCTTAGAAGTCCTGCGGAACTCCGATATTCAGCTGACCCTTTCCGGCCATACCCACGCCATGCAGTTCCGTATCGGGCGTTTCTCCCCCTCCCGCTGGATGTACCGCGAGTGGTACGGGGTGTACCGGGAGCCGGCGGTGGACTCTACAGATGCCCGTGTCCTCAACGTGTCCGCGGGCATCGGCGGTTCCTTCCCATTCCGCATCGGTGCCTGGCCGGAGGTCGTTGTCATTACCCTCCGCCGTCCCGGATGAAACCATTTATTACATTGACATGATATTCCCTTTATTATGACTAACAGACAGATATCATTGGACAATATTGACAGGGTGGAGAACCTTGCATTTGTTCCCCTCGAAAGAAAGTACCTTAAAGCCCATACGGCCGCTACGGCATTGGCCTGGCTCGGCCTGATGCTGCTGCCGCTTTTTATTCTCTTAGCCGATGAGCTGGACGGGCGGAACCTGATCGTGATATGCGCGGAGGCGGTGCTGCTTGCAGCGGGGCTCGTCAATCTGGCGATTCTGCCCAAGGCATACGCCTACAAGGGCTATGCGGTCCGGGAGCACGACATTACCTACCGCTCCGGGATTGTCTTTCCGAAGACTGTAACGATTCCATTCTGCAAGGTGCAGCAGGTGAGTGTCCGGCAGAATCCTGTATCGCGGATGTTCGGACTCTATGCTGTGGATGTCGTGAGCGGGGCGCAGATGCTGGCGGAGACCGTCATCCCCGGACTTACGCGGGAGAAGGCGGAGGAGATAAAGTCACTGTTGATAGAGAGGACGCGGAATGAGAACAGGTGATTTTTCCGAGCCGAGGCGGATGAGCGGGAGTGCTTACTGGGTACTTTTTGCGAAGGGGCTGCGGGAGTATGCGAGCCTTTTCGTGATCCTTATCGTCCTGAAATTTATCGATGCCGATGACCAGCATACCTTCATGGAGAAGATGCGGACGGTGTCGCTGCTGAGTGCCGGGTATCTGGCCCTGGCGGCTCTGACGGCTTTCATCAGCTGGTATTTCAAGAAATACTATATCGAGGGCGGCAAGCTGATTTTCATTCACGGGCTGCTGAGCAAGGAGACGACCAGCATACCTCTGAGCAAGGTCCAGTCGATGCGGACCAAGCAAGGGTTCATCTACCGGGTCATGGAGATGCGGGGCGTACTCTTCGATACGCTGGCGTCCAAGTCGGCGGAGATAGAGCTTATCTTAGATGACCGGGACTGGAAGGCGCTGATGGAGAGGGTGGAGGTGGAGGAGGAGGCAGTTCCTTCTGCTGCTGTTTCTGCTTCTTCTGAATTGCCTGTTTCTTCTGAATTGTCCGGAGCTTCCGGCACCTCCCGCTTTTCCGGAGCGGCAGAGGGGCGGACCTCCGGGAGTTCGCTCAGTTTCAGCAATTTCAATTTGATTAAGGGGGCGTTCTGCCAGAACCACCTTCAGGGCATGGCCGTGCTCTTTGCCGCCTTAGCCGCTGTGTATAATACAGTCTCCACTGTCGATGACCATGCTGTGGACCATATCATAGACTATGTGGACACACATGCCGGGACTCTGTCGCTCCAGCCTTCGGGTTATGTGGTCGTCGCTGTGGCTCTGTACTTCTTCGTGATGCTGCTGTGGATAGGCAAGGTCTTTCTGCGTTATGCCAACATGGAAGTGCGTATCGCCCGCGGTCAGCTGACCTTCGAGAGCGGACTTATAGCCCGCAACAGCAGCCGCTTCTCCTACGATAAGATCTGTACGGTATATGTCAAGCGCAATTTCCTGGAGCAATGGCTGCACGGCAGTACCGTCATGCTGCGGCAGGCACTGAATGCCACCGATGAGAAAAAGGGCGCGGATGTGAGGGTCTACGGCTCGGAATCGGCTGCGGATTTCCTCAGCTGGTGGCTCGGAAGCAGCTACGGCTCTTCTCCGGAGATCGTTTCGGCCCGCTCGGGGTACGGCCTGATGTGGCACGTCATGCGTCTGGATATTCTGATATCGCTGGCCGCCGCGGTCACACTGGCCTGCTTCGGCCTGTATGTGTGGCTCGCTGTGCCGGCGGCCTGGCTGCTGATATCTCTGGCCAAAGGACTCATGGCCGTCCGCCGGGGCCGTATCACGCTGAAGGAGGACTACATCGAGATCCACAACGGCAGGTTCGCAGACATCCGGAACTACGTCAAATACAGCAATGTCGAGGTAGTCCGCCTTCGGAGCACTCCCTTCACCCCGTATTCCCGCCGGGTAAGCCTCACCCTTTCCACCAACGGTACCTCCTTCACGCTCCGGAGCCTGCGGATAGAGGAGGCCCGGGAGATCTACGAGCTGCTGCTGTGCAACTGCGCTGGCCGCCCCTCGTAGTCTGTGTCCCTGCTTCCGCTCGTTCCGGCCCCATTCTCCCTGCCCTGTCTCGCCGGCATTGCCCCGGATACCCGTCCGGAAGGTGCCGACCGAAGCAGCCTTTCTCCGTCACCTTCTCGAATTCGTTATGAGCGGACCCGCCTCAGAGGCCATTCTCGCCGGCATTGCCCCGGATACCCATCCGGAAGGTGCCGACCGAAGCAGCTTTTCACCGTCACCTTCTCGAATTCGTTATGAACGGACCCGCCTCGGAGGCCCTTCTCGCCGGCATAGCCCCGGCTCCCCGTCCGGAAGGTGCCGACCGAAGCAGCTTTTCACCGTCACCTTCTCACATTCGTTTGGAGAGATTTCGCCTAAAAGACAAGACCTGAATGCTGGCTGTGAATAATATTTACATGGTGAAAAATCGTGCAAGTATCTGATTGTTATGATGGTGTGATGGAGTGTCCGCCATCCTGCCTGTGAATTTATTTATTGCCCCAGATGAGCCGTTCAGTATTATGTTTGCGAAAAAATTTCACAAACACGACACGAACATGAACATGCCATCACGCTTAACCGCCATCCTCCTGTTGACCGCCGTATCCGCGCTCTGCGCCTCGGCCTCCTCCCGCGACCTCAAGGGAAAAGTGACCGATCCGTCCGGGACTCCCGTTGAGTCGGCGCTCGTCGTCCTGATGTCCGGGGCAGACAGCACCGTCATGGATTTTACATACGCCGACACCTCTGGATTCTTCTCACTTGACGGCATTCCCGAAGGGGCATTTGTGGAAGTATCCTTCATAGGATTTGAAAAGGTCCTGAGACCGGTGACTGAGGATTTCCTGACCATAGTCCTGGAGCCGTCCGTGGAGCGGCTGGACGAGGTGACGGTTACTGCCAGCAGGGGGCTCGTGGACAGGCGTCCGGGCAGGTTGGTCTACTCGCCTCCGGCAGAGGTAGCCGCTGCGGTAAACGCATATACTATCCTGGGATACACGCCGCTTGTGACCGTCTACCGTGAAAACGTCTCGGTGGTGGGCGGGAAGAACGCTGAGATATGGATAGACGGCCGCAAGCCTGTGATGGGGCAGGAGGCGGCAATGGACATCCTGCGCAACACCTCCGCTGACAAAATCGAGAAAATAGAAGTCGTCACATCTCCCGGAGCATCCTACAGGGCCGCCGTCGGCAAGGCCGTAATCAACATCGTGTTCAAAAAGGAACCGGGCCGGGGATTTGACGGAAGCGCCAGCGTCGAGGGCATATACCAGTTCAATAAAGTCTCACCCCGGGCGTCCCTGAACCTGGGCTATGCCGGGGAGAAACTGATCGTCTCGGGCAACATCGGGTTCCGCAACACCAGCTCCCTCCTGGAGCAGGACGACGCCTATCACTACCACGACACCGATGAGGACATCAGCTACATATCCAGCACCCGCCGCAACAACTGGCTGCTCAACGGCAATCTGAACCTGAGCTATGATTTCAATTCCAAGAACCGGCTGGGAGCATCGCTCGCCCTCGGAGGAGCCTGGCAGGACAGCGACGGCAGCACCTATACCGACTATGCAAGGCACGGCGCTTTGGAGAGACGTACACTGGTCTCGTCTGTCTCCGACAATCCCGAGGTAAAGCCCTCGGTCGGAGCCGCACTGTACTACAACCTCAAGACTGACGACATGGGCAGCAACCTGGACATCAGCGTCAACTACTCCTCCTACAGCAGCAGTCTCCTCAACGGTACGGACATCTCCGGAACATCCTCCTTAGGCGCGGACTCTCTCTTTCAGAGCTACAGGCAGCACACCGTGCATGACTTCCAGGCCGTGGAGGCGAAAGCCGTCTATGAGCATGACTTCGAGGACGGCAGCATACTGAAAGCCGGTCTGGAAAACTCCACAGCCTTCCTCTCCAACGACTTTCTCAGGACGGACATGGACCTGCTGACAGGGGACTATGTCCGCAACGACCGTTACTCCAATCTTTTCCGTTACGATGAGAACATAAGCAGCGCATACATATCCTACGACAGGCAGTGGAACGACGTCATCTGGTCCGTCGTAGGAGTAAGAGGCGAATACACCGGCATCAAGGGTGACCTCAGGACCACCGGGGAGACCTTCCGCCAGAGCTACCTCAACGTCTTCCCCTCCGCAAGCCTCATGTTCGACATCGCGGAAGGCATGCACAGCATTTCCCTTGACTATATGATGGGAATAGAGAGACCGTTCTACTCCGACCTCAACCCTTTCGAGACATGGACGACCGAGAACACGTTCACCTCCGGCAACATCCGTTTAGGACCCTCCCTGTCCCACGAGGTGACCCTGACCTACGCCCTGATGTTCGACTACATGGTGGGAGTCAGCTATTACCGGCTCTCGGACGCCATGTTCGACTATGACGAGTATGTCGGAGGAAACATTATGAAAACTTCAGTCGGCAACTTCGGCACAAACGACCTCGTCATGTTCTTCCTGAACCTGAATCAGAGCCTGTTCAACGGGATATGGCAGATTACGGTCGATGCCGGGGCCGACTACGAGAGTGTCCGGGCCAATATAGCCGGTGACGATATGTCCTACACAGTCTGGAGCTGGTCTGCAGGAATAAAGAACGTTATCAACCTGTCAAGAAACCACGGCATCAACATGTCCCTGAACTACAGCTACGCCTCCCCCACGAGATCCCTGACATGGGAAATCCCGGACAGGCACCAGCTGGGTCTGTCCTTCTCCAAGCAGTTCGGTTTCGGAGGAACGATAAGCATAGACGCCGTGGACATACTCGGAAGCTTCGGCCCCAGGTTCTTCTCCACGGACAGCTACTCGTACAGGCGTAACCTCCAGACCTATCCAGGACTCTTCATACTCACTTACAGACAGACCTTCGGGGACAAATTTGTCAGAAAAGCATCGAACCGCTCCGCCGGCGGACTTCAGGGCAGGATAAAAAGCAACTAAACTTAAATTGAAAACGGAGATATCCGGAGAATTTGTTATTTTTGCCTTGCGAACTTATGCGTAAGTACAACTATGGCGCAATTGATTAGAATTGCAGTAGCTTTTCTCTGCATAGCATTGTTATTGCCCAATGTACCCGGTTACGGACAATCAGGCGGAGAGCCGGACAGTCAAGGGCGGGTCATTGTGGATTTCATGGGGACACCCCTGCTCACCGGAAATGAATACAATCGGATAATCGGCAATGCGGTGGACTCGCTTTCCTCGCAGGGCAGGCATCCGGTACTGGAAGATTGGGTCGATTCGGTTGAAATGTTTCTGGACAATGCGTGCTTCAGCGGTACAAAGGACAGCATCGTATTCTATATGCTCAGCCACGAAGCCGGGATGGCCGGGCAGGACTGGCAGAGGGCGTACCATAGCCTGAACCGGTTGGAGCATATCACGGACAGCATCCGGTTCGAGGAACTTCACCGGCAGGTATACAGTCTGGGCAATGCCCTTCACAAGGCGGAAGAGGAAGATAAAGAGCAGAATCCACACTTGGGGCTTGTTGTCGCCATCGTCATACTTTCTGCGGCAGTTCTGGCATTGACGGCAGCGACATTCACGCTTTACAGCAAGCTGCGTAAACAGAGAAAAATAACGTCCCTCCATGCTTACATCTCCAGGGACATTGAGGAAGAATCGGTCAGACAGAAAGACGAAATCCGGGAACTTGAAGGTGGAATGAAGAGAATGAAGGAGCGGCAGCGGCAGGAGGAAAGGGCCCGGAAGGCGCTGGCTGTGATGCTGCAGCAGAGGGCAGAAGGCAGTGAAGAACTGATAGCCTTCACCGAGGATCTGCTCAAAGTCACAGGAGAACTGGCCAACATCTACTATGAGTCTTCCTCACGTCCGGAGACCTTGGCCGGCAGGGTGAAGAAAACTCTCGGAGACAGACTGGACAGGAATGCGGCATTCAGGCGCATAGGGCAACTTGTAGAGGCATCCTATCCGGGCTTCATGCAGGACCTGACCAAAGAATTCCCATGGCTGAATGATGATGACAGGCTGCTGATATCGCTGATGATTTGCGGGATATCATCCGGCGCATCATGCGTGATACTGAATATCGGTCTGAACAGCCTCAATATACGGAAGACACGGATTGCCAAGAAGATGAACGCACAGGGCAGGCTTTCGATATACCTGCGCGACAGACTTTACAACTGGAACTGTAAGTAACTGGTTTTCCAACATTTTACGTCAGGACAAAACTTTCAACCCACATCTCCGCACGGTGCTGAAAATCTGTATCTGAAAGTTTTTATATTTTCGCAATCACAACATTTTCAAGCCATTAGCCCACATATTCTGCAACTCTTTCTTCCTTGACACCGGGTATGCGTCCCACTATCTTTGCGGAAACATCAAACCCGACCCGTTATGAAAAAATCCGCATGGATCCTTTCACTCCTGCTTCTGTCTGCGCTTACCGTCTACGCTGCCGGACCGTTGTCCGTCAAAGGGAGAGTAATAGACAGGCAGGGGCGGCCCGTCCCCGCCGCAGTGGCCGTCCTGATTTCCCCGGAAGACAGTTCCG
>ENA-OOXJ01000732-OOXJ01000732.1-human-gut-metagenome-genome-assembly--contig:-NODE-732-length-25219-cov-11.028692_pt1 | contig 25219 bp, 18 predicted proteins | sample MGYA00241587_ERZ501343 | MGnify/ENA primary metagenome ERZ501343 (study PRJEB25962, sample SAMEA2042918) | human gut metagenome | biome: human gut; feature: human-associated habitat; material: faeces... | reverse complement strand
AATCAAGGGTGGTCAAAATAGCCGATATGGCTGGTCAAATTATCCGAAATACTCACTAAATGATAATGGCGGCTTAGAATATATTATTAAGAAATACCTTTCAGAAGAAGCCAAAAATATCATTTTTCATTCCTCATCTTACGATGCAGAGGCAACAATGTTAGCATTAAAATATTTGCTTAATAAGTTCGGTGTAACCCTTGAAAAATTAATAAAACAAGTCGGACCAGAATGCATAGTTAGTAGTAAGTGGGATGTCGAAGTTACTAAAACTAATGCAGATAAAAGAATTTTGAGAAAACAAATAATTGCCAACAAAATTGCAAGTAAAAAACCTTTTGATTTATTAAGAAGCGAAAGAAAAAAAGATAAGAAATATAAAGTTAAATTATCTGAGACAGAATTTATTGGCAAAAGATTTACCTTTTCTAACAAAATTCAAAAATCAGACATAAATCTTGTTGATCTTTGTGAAAAGATAGAAGCTAAAGGTTATTTATTAGGATTTGAAACTAAGGATATTGATATTTTTATTTGCAAAGATGAAGAGGAATGTTCTTCACTTAGAGAAAAAATAAAGTATGAATCCAAATTCGTTAAAATCAATGATTTTCTAGCAGAACTTGGCATAAGCAATCAATTCAATTAGATTACGAAAATTATTTTTCTTAAATCCTATTTCTAAGAGTTTTAAATGAAAAGTCCGTTTTTTATATAATGTTAATGTCTCTACAGCAGGAAGGAGAATAAATTGGGACACATTAAAAACGACGATTTTCAATTAATCCAAATTGGATTAGACGAAAATCTTAGACTAAAAGACATTGCATCTATCATTGAAAAAGATGATAGAGCTGTAAGTAGACACATAAAGAAATATAGAGTTTTCAAAACAGTTTTTAAAAATGAAAACAACTGTTTTAATTGTGGTTCATGTGAAAAAAAGCAAATTTGTGGAAAACACAATTGTAATGGCTTGTGCAAATATTGCGCATTTAAAAACTGTAATGAACTTTGTGCAGATTATTTAAGTTCGCCAACGTGTTTGAATCTTGTAAGATTCCCATATGTATGCAACGGATGCAAAAAATATAATAAATGTGAATCGCCTAAATATTTGTATATATATGAAATCGCAAAAAGAAATGCCGAGGAAACTCTAGTTAATTCAAGAAAGCATTTATATGTTGCTAAGGAAGAAATTGAAAAGCTTAATAATGTATTAAAAGAGGAAATCAAAAGAGGAATGAGTCCACAAGTTATTCTTTTGAACCATCCAGAAATTGATATCTCTCTGACAACATTATACAAACTAATCGATTTGAAAATGATTAATGGCGTCATAAATCTAGATTTAAAAAGAAAGACAAAATTCAAGATTAAGCCGCAAAAATCAAATATAATCATTGAATATAATTATTTGAGTAATCGAACTTATGACGATTTTGTGGCCGTAATTGCAAAGACTTCTAACGTTTCTGTTTGGGAATTAGACACTATCGAAGGAAGAAAAGGCGGAAAAGCAATTATGAGTTTACTTCATCGAAATACTAATTTTCATTTATTATTTTTAATTAATGAGATTAACTCGAATGAAATAATACGAATTTTTGATTATATTAAAAGCCAAGTTGGTGCTTCGATTTTCAAAAATACTTTTAGAGTGATCTTAGGTGATAATGGTAAAGAATTTAAGCGCCCTTCAGCAATCGAAATTGATCCGAATACAGGAGAAAAATTAACAAGTTATTTCTATTGCGAAACTAAACAGTCTCAAGAAAAAGGGAAAATTGAAAAGAATCATACTCTAATCAGGGAAATCTATCCAAAGCGCACTTCCTTCGATAATTTAACGCAAAGAGATATCAACGAACTATCTTTGCAAGTTAATAATTATCCAAGACCATTATTTAATGGAAGTTCACCAATAACTATATTCTCATTAATTTCTCACAAAAAAATCCTCGCACTTAATAGCCTTAAAAAAATAAGTTACGAGGAAGTTAGATTAACGAAGAAATAGACTTAATGTGTTGCTGTAGAGACTTCGGACATAACATTTAAAATTGAGATCTTTACAAAATTCTTTAGAAAAAAACGGACATTAAATCTAAAACTTCTAATTCATTTTAAGATATTATTCTATTTATTTCCAATTTCATGTCCTTTTTTTCTAATTTTAATCAAAACAAAAGAATGAAAACTATCATGAAAAGAACTTTTCATTTTAAAAAGGACTTAAGTCTTAAAATTTACCTTCAATTAGATTATTAAGGGTGTCTTGGAATTGTTAGGGGTGTTCAAAGGCATCAAACTCACTCTAGGAAGACATATTAGAACGACATGTCTGATACATTCTTAGTCGCTGACTAGGGGTGTGCAGACTTTTTTTGATTTTAGGCTTAAATAGTCACTTTTTAAAATTACGCCGTTGTAATAGCGAGAGCAAAAATCTTGGTTCTCCCTAAACGTAAATATTTTACAAATGGGCAAAATTTAGGGCCCTCTATATAGGGTTTAATTATGAAAGTCCGCAAAAGTTCGTTATTTTACCTACTTCAACTCTCGCATAGTGTATTAGAAAATTCTTTAAAACTCAATGAAAAACCATCATTTTTAAGGCTCACTTTGAAACGGCAGGTAAACACTATTACACGGCGACCACTATTTTGTACACCCCTAAGAAAGACAACTGCACACCCTATCATTTTTAACAATATTGATTGACCATCTTGTCTTTATCGAGTTAGGTCTTTTTTATATAGTAGAATCTAGAAAATAAGTTTGTTTTCAAGTATAATTTGCATAGCTAACAAAGCAGGTGTTTTTATAATGAAATACGAAGAAAGCGATAGAGTAGAACTTAAGCGAGAAATGATAAAAGATTTAGATAAGGAAATTATCGCTTTTTTAAATGCTCATGGAGGAACTATTTATATCGGAGTAGACGATAATGGAAATGTAGTAGGAATACCTAATGAAAGCAGAGATATGTATGATCAAAAACTATCATCAATGGTAACAGAGGGAATTAAGCCTACTGCTAAACAACTTGTTACTTTTGGATACAATAGTGATAACGTTCTAGTTATTAATATAAATGAAGGAACTAAAAAGCCTTATTATGTTGCTTCAACTGGTCCTAAACCTAGCGGTACCTACATTCGTGTTGGAAGATGCAAACAACAATTAAGTGATGAAGAAATTCTTTTTATGCTTATGGATAGCATGAAGATGTCTTTTGAGAAAGAAATTTCTGAAAATCAAAACCTTCATTTCACATACGCTGTTGAACTTGCCAAATCTAAAAATATTGATTTTAGTGAAAGAGAATGGCTGGCTTTAGGTCTAAAAAATAGACATGATGACTTTACAAATTTAGGTTTGCTAGTTAGCGATGAAAATCCAATTGAAGTGAAGTTTGCATCATATGATGAAAATTTGAATTTTAAAATGAAAAAAATTTTTTCTGGTTCCATTTTAAAGATAGCTGATCAAACGCTTGAATACGCTAATTTGCTTAACATAACTTCGGCTGTAATTGTCCCTTATCAAGCACAAAGAATAGAGACTAAATCATATCCTGGAGTAAGCTTAAGAGAAGCAATTTTAAATGCTATTTGTCACGCTAATTATTTGAAGCCATCCAATATCAAAATCGAGTTTTATGATGATAGAGTTGAAATTACTAGCCCAGGCGGAATATTGGATGGTACATTAGAGGAAATATTGAGTGGGTATCAAACTTTTAGAAATCCCGGTTTAGTTAGAGTATTAGATAAATTTGACTATATTGAAAATTTTGGTAAAGGTATGAAAAGAATTCAAGAGGCTTATGGAAGCAGCGATAAAAAGCCATCATTTGATGTAAATAATACATATTTTAGAATTGTTTTGCCGGATCTAAATTTCCACCATAATTCTACCATTAGTTCCACTAATAATTCCACCATTGATTCCACTATTCGCCTTTCGGAAACGCAAGTAGCAATTATTGCTTTAATTAAAAATAATAAATATATAACAGCAACTGAAATATCAGATAAGTTAAATAAAGAATTATCTACTATTAAAAAATCAATTAAAGTTTTGAAAGATGTTGGCATAATCACAAGAGTTGGTACTAATAGAACTGGTTATTGGAAAATATTAGAAGAGAAAGAAGATTTTAAGTAATGGATATAGATATTCTTAAAGGATTAATAGGAAAAGAAATTGATGTTATCATTGATCGACCTATAGGAATGACTCATCCAAAATATAAAGATATGATATATTCAGTTAATTATGGTTATATTGATGGCTTTTATGGTAGAGATAACGAATATCAAGATGTGTATATTTTAGGAGAAGACAAACCTTTAAATAACTATCGAGGTAAAGTTATTGTAATAGTACATCGTTTGAACGATAACGAAGATAAATTAGTTGTTTATAACTATGGATATTTATCAAGTAATGAGATAGAAGAAGCAATTAAATTTCAAGAAAAGTATTTTAATCATGATATTATCACTATAAATGATTTAAAAATGACTAATTAATGAAAAATTGATAAGTTGCCGTTGTTGCCGTTGTAAGGGTGTGCAATGTATCAAAAGCGTAGTATGTAGGCACGAAATCTTAAAAATGCACGATAAATATCGTGTTTTTTATTTGGGGTAGAAAGCAAAATGTCACTCCAAATGTTTCTCCAAATGACGCTGCAAAGTAAACATCAATATTTTATAAATGGGAATAATTTAAGACCCTCTATATAAGGTTTAATTATCAAAATCCATAAAAGTCCGTAATTTTGCCTACTTCAACTCTCGCATAGTCTATTGGAAAATTTCTTTCTCGTTTCATTTGAATAATTATGAGAAATTAAAATGTACTTGTGTAATGTGTTATTCATTTTCGTTTACTAATGTTTTTTAAATTTCACCCTCGACTAAACAATCTAGTTTTCTCCGTTATGGCTAGAAGGAGATGTGTACGCTCTTTTTGAAAAGAAATTTTATGAAAAACAAACTTAAAATCGGCGTTTCTAAGAATTCTCCAAAGAACAGTGTTGTTACTTATAGGAAGGCATCAGTTGATGTTGAGGTTAAAAACTTAATAGCTTAATCAAACAAAGTTACAAAAATCGTCCCTAAATATTCAGTTAAATATGAAAGAGATTAAAATGTTAATTGATTTAAACTGATCACTTTTTCACTAAATCAAAAAAATTGCGCAGTATAAATAAACAAATATAAGATAATAATCGTTTTAAACTGCGCAAAAATACCTAATTATGAAAAATTGCGCAGTATAAATACACTAACATTAGGATATTAATAGTATTAAACTGCGCAAAAATATTTTATGAGATAGAATTTACAGATAGCTTCCAAGTTCAAAATTATTAATTAAATAAAATATGGCTCTCAACTCTAGAATATTCAGAATATTCATTAATGAGAAAATGTAAAAATAATAATTTTAGTAAAAATCGGAGTTGAACTCCAAATAATACTAAAATATAATAAAGCTATGAGGTAGATATGATAATAAAAAGAACAATATTTAAAGAAATAGAAAAATCAGTTAAAAGCAGGCCTGTTACTTTAATTACAGGTGCAAGGCAGGTAGGAAAGTCAACAATCGCTTCACTTTTTATAGAAAAAGGATTTTCATATATTTCTTTAGATAATAGCAGAAATAGAGAACTTGCACAAAGAGATCCCTCTTTATTTTTGGAATTAAATAAGTGGCCTTTAATTATTGATGAGGTTCAAAAAGCTCCTGAACTTTTTGATGCAATCGAAGCAAAGGTGAATGAAGAAAAACTAAAAAATATAAATAATTATGGAATGTATATTTTAACTGGTTCACAAATGTTTAGACTCATGAAAAATGTTTCGGAATCAATGGCTGGAAGAGTTTCTATAATTCATATGTTACCGTTATCAAGAAGTGAAATTTTAAATCGAGATGAAATTCTATTTAATTTTGATATTAATAAAATCGAAGAAAGAGCAAGAGAAAATCCTTTCAATATTAATGATGTCTTTAAAGATATTGTTAATGGTTATTTTCCGGAAATTTATAGTAATCAAAGTTTAAATCCAGAAAGATTCTTTAGCGATTATGTAGAAACTTATATTGAAAGAGATATTAATGAAATCATTAATATTAAAGATAAATTTCTTTTTAGAAAGTTTATGGAATTACTAGCTTCTTTAACTGGGGAAGAACTTATCTATGATAATTTATCAAAAATAATTGGTGTTGATTTAAAAACTATCAAATCTTGGATTTCTGTTTTATTAGCGCAAGATATTATCTATTTACTTGAACCATATAATGAATTTTCAATAACAAAAAGAATTGTGAAAAGACCAAAAATATATTTTAACGATACTGGCTTAGCTTGTTTTTTAGCAAAAGTTAATGATCCTAATGTTTTATCAAGTAGTTTTCTTAGCGGAAGATTTATGGAAACTTTCATTATTAATGAATTAAGAAAATCATATATTAATAATGGAAAAAATCCTAATTTCTATTATTATCGTGATAATAATATGAATGAAATCGATTTAATTATTTTAAATGCAGGCAAGATTCATCTTATCGAATGCAAATCAGGAATGAGTTATAATTTGAAGGCAATTAAATCATTTAAGCAATTAGATAATACAAATTATCAAAAATCAACTTCGGGAATTATATGTAATACCGATTCTGTTTATCCATTGGATAAAGATGTTTATGTCATTCCTCTTAGCGGTATTTAGTATTTTATGATATGGAATTTCATTGCTTATAGATTATCGTATTTTATTAATAGCATGACGAAATTCCCTTGAAAAAGGTGTAAAATCAATAATAATTTCCCTTGAAAAAGGTGCAAAACTAACAATAAACTCCCTTGAAAAAGGTGTAATACATTATCAAATTAACCGCTAACAATATTTCTGGAACACAAACTGTTTTAAATTTTCCTTATTATCTAATATTGTTTTTATTTAAAAGCGGCGAATGAATAAATTTTTTTGGCGTTGTGAAAATTGCAACAACATAGCTTTTTAATTATGGCGAGAAGGCATCCTTTAATTTTTACTGTTAAGGATTATAAAAAAACGTTAAGTAGAATTGAGGTAACAACGATCCGTTCAACCAATGAATACAATGTATTGTATTGATTGAATAAAGATCAAAAAGAGGCACTAAGTTTTCTTCAGATAACTCAAAAAGTAGTTAATACAACATATAAACACGGATTTAGGCAGTTATCAAAACACTAAAGTTTAGGTTTTAAAACATGAGTATTTTAAACTTGTTTATGAACTAGTTTATAATTAAGTTTGGTTAATGAAAAGGCTGAACTATTTTTATTTGCTGATTATCTAGCGATATATCTACCAATCGTTAACTTTAGAACAAGATACATTTTATAAATATTTAATTAACTTGAAGATTGACTTATCTCCACTGAAATTAAGAGTAATATAAATAATTTTATACATTTTAAAAACGCTTAATCTTTATTTTTTACTTTGGTTTCTCTATCATTATTAGGAAAAGAGAAAATACCTATGAAAGCTAGTAAGATGATTATACCAACGTTAAAAGAAGCCCCACAGGAAGCAATTATTGACTCCCATATTTTGATGCTACGTGCAGGACTAATTAGAAAATTAGTCTCCGGAGTCTATAATTATTTACCTTTAGGCCTCCGTTCTTTACATAAAGTAGAAAAGATTATAAAAGAAGAGATGGACCGCTCTGGAGCTTTAGAAATCTTATCTTCTGCAATGCAACCAAAAGAGTTATGGGAAGAATCAGGAAGATGGAATAAATATGGTCCAGAATTATTCAGATTTAAAGATCGTCATGATCGTGATTATTGTTTAGGTCCTACTCATGAAGAAATATTTACTGATTTAATTAGAAATACTGTTAAATCCTATAAACAATTACCATTAAATATTTATCAAATCCAAACTAAGTATCGTGATGAGATGAGACCTAGATTTGGTCTTATGAGAGGCAGAGAATTCATCATGAAAGATGCTTATTCTTTTGATGTCGATGAAAAAGGATTAGACGAGTCCTATAAAATCATGTATGAAACTTATTCTCGAATTTTTACTCGTTTAGGCTTGAATTTTAAAGTAGTTCTTGCAGATACTGGTGCAATTGGCGGTAATGCTTCTCATCAGTTTATGGCTTTAAGTGATATTGGCGAATCAAATATTATTTATTGTGAAAATTGCTCCTACGCTGCAGATGAAGAAAAAGCTTATTCTCACGCTCCAGCCTTAGAAAAAGAAGAATTAAAAGATAGAGAAGAAGTCTTAACTATTAATAAACATTCCATTGAAGAAATAAGTGAATTTTTAAATTTACCTCTTTATAAGATTGCTAAAAGCATGATTTATTATGCAGAAGATAGTAAGCAATATGGCATGTTTATCGTTAGAGGAGATTACGAAGTTAACGAAATCAAAGTTGCTAATGCATTAAATTCTTCTGAAGTATTTATTCGTTTAGCTAGTGATGAAGAAATATTAGCTCTAGGTTCGATAGCTGGATTTATTGGTCCTGTTAACTTCTCTAAATGCGAAATATTTATCGATGAAGAAGTGACAAAAATGACGAATTTTGTCGTCGGCGCTAACAAAAAAGACTATCACCTAGTTAATGTTAATTACAAAAAAGATTTTGATGGAACAATTGGTGATTATAAAAAAACTAAAGAAGGCGACCTTTGTCCAATATGTGGGAAACCATTAAAGAGTGAACGTGGAATTGAAGTTGGACAAGTATTTAAGTTAGGCACTAAATATTCTTTACCAATGAACTGCACATTTCTTAATGAACAAGGAAAGACCTTACCAATGGTAATGGGGTGCTATGGAATTGGAGTAACTAGAACCTTCCAAGCAATTATTGAACAACATCATGATGAATATGGAATCGTTTTTCCTTTAGAAACTGCTCCTTACCATATTGTTATTGTTCCTGTTAATTATGATGATGAAGAACAACGTAGAGTAAGCGACAAGCTATACGAAATGCTTAATTTTAAAGTTGAAACTGTTTTAGACGATCGAAAGATGAAAATAGGTTTCAAAATGAAAGATTGGGAACTTATTGGTATACCTTATATTGTTGTTGTAGGTAGAAGAGTTTCGGAAAATATTGTTGAACTTAAAAATCGTAATGATAATTCTAAAGTGGAGTTAACTCTTGAGGAAGTAAAAGAATTTATTATTGATAAAGTTAATAATTTAAAATAAATATTTTATTCAAATTTGAGTTTTATATTTAAGTTTAAAGTTCGCTTATATAGTATGAGACATTAAAGGATTTATTTATGTTTTTTGAAAAACTAGTTGAAGAGTTTAAGAAGTTAGATGAAGTTGAAGCCTTAGCTTTAGGTGGATCAAGAACTACAGATAATTATGATGAAAAATCAGATTATGATCTTTATGTTTATGTAAATAAAATTCCTGATTTATCAAAACGAAATATAGTTCTTGAAAAATGTTGTAAATATATCGAACTTAATAATTCTTATCGGGAACTCGAAGACGATTGTGTATTAAAAGATGATATTGACATTGATATTTTATATCGAAATTTAAATGATTTTTCAAAAAGCATTGCTATGGTAGTAGATGATGGCGTTGCATTTAATGGATACACCACATGTATGTGGCATAATCTAAAAACTTGCAAAATACTTTTTGATCGCAATGGAAAACTGACTTTGCTTAAAAAGCGATATGAGGTTAAATATCCAAGTAAACTAAAGCAGAATATCATTAGTAAAAATATGCATTTATTAAGTGGCTTTCTACCTTCTTATGATAGACAAATTGAAAAAGCATTAGCTCGATTAGATTTTGTTAGCGTGAATCATCGTTTAGCTGCTTTTTTAGAATCATATTTTGACGTTATTTTTGCTATTAACGAACTTACTCATCCTGGTGAAAAGAGGGTGCTTAAATACGCTTTAAAAGAATGTAAGATTTTACCTAATGATTATGAAAAGAATTTAAACTTACTATTATCGTCTGCCTTTAGTGATAGTTCTTTGTTTTTAAATACTCTTCATAAAGTAATTGAAGAGCTACAAATTATTGTAAAGTAATAAAGAATCTTTTTTCTTTTTGTATTGACACTTTTAAACAAATTTTACAGTAAGAGCTTTTAATTTTTCTCATAAAATTTTGAAAAACCCTGCAAAACCTCAACTAAAATTCTAAATTATGCAGAAAATTGTTTTAAAGTAGAGTAAAAAAATGACTGAGTTTGCTAATTATTTCATAGAAATAATTTTGATATAACTGACATTTTTTTCTTTTTGAATAACCATTAAAGTTTGAGTGTTAGAATATCTTTAAGGAGATTTAGGATGGAATATAGAAAATCACCAAGAGGCGAAGAAAAGTTAAGTGTTATTGGTTTAGGTAGCGGTTCATTAGGATTAGCAAGTGAAGAAGAAATTGAAATTATTATTAAAGAAGCGATAAATAACGGCATCAATTTCTTTGATTTATGTGCTGGAAATCATAAAGTATATAATCCTTTTGGAAAAGCTATTAAAGGAATTAGAGAAAAAGTTCATTTCCAACTTCACTTTGGCGCAGTTTACAAAGCGGATGGTGAATATGGTTGGAGTAGAGATTTAAACAAAATAAAAAGCACCATAAAAGAAGAATTAAAACTTTTAAATACAGATTATATTGATTATGGCTTCTTGCATTGTATTGATGATTTTAATGATTTAGCAGATGTAAAGAAAAATGGAATAATCGACTATCTAATTGAATTAAAAAATAAAGGAGTAGTTAAGCATTTAGGTTTTAGTTCACATACACCAAGTGTTACCAACAAATTATTAGACCTTGGTATTTTTGATATTATTATGTTTAGCATTAATCCTGCATACGACTTTGAAATGGGGGATGAATATGGAATAGGCTCTTTAAAAGAAAGAAGTGAACTTTTTTCAAGATGCGAAAAAGAAGGAATAGCTATTAGTGTTATGAAGCCATTTAATGGTGGACAACTTTTAAATGATTCAACTTCACCATTTAAACATAAGTTAACTAAAGAACAATGCATTAAATATTGTCTTGATAGACCAGGTGTTATAGCGGTTGTGCCTGGTGTTAGATCTTTAAATGATTTACATGAATTGCTTCATTATGAAAATGCTACAAAAGAAGAGTTGGATTATTCTTTAATTAGTGGATTTACTTCAATAAGTTTACTTGGTAAATGTGTTTATTGTAATCATTGTGAACCTTGTCCTAAAGGAATTGATATAGGTCTTGTTAATAAATATTATGACTTAACATTAGTTGGTGATGAAATAGCTTATAACCATTATCTTAAATTAAAAGTTAACGCTAGTGCTTGTATAAAATGTGGTCATTGTAATAAGAGATGTCCTTTTAAAGTAGATCAAGTTTCTAGGATGATTGAAATAAACAAGTATTTTAAAAATAATTAATCTTAATATTTTAGGAATTAATTAAGCTTTTAAAGTGTTTATAAAGCTAAAACTCTTTAAAACATACATATTTTTTAAGAGCTTTATTATCATAACGGAGTTTGTGAAATTTTAATTTTAAGATGCTAAAATTGTTTGCATAGAATTTGTTAAGTTTTTTAGTAATACACTTTTGGGGTGAAAATTGATAGAATTTAAATATAAAAATCACCCCAAAGGAGATGAAATAATGGAGAAAAACAAATCGCTTACCGACCTACTTCAAAAAAGAGCTGAATTAAGTGCAAAATTAAGTCTAATACCATACGAAGGATCAATAGAGATTAAAACAAGAAATAATAATAAGTATATTTATTTAAGAAAAAAGACTTTAAATAAGAATTCATCAATCTATATAGACAAATATAGTGACGAGCTTTTTTCATCAATTTCTTCATTATTGTTGCAGGCTAAATTTCTAAAAAAAGAAATTGCTAAAATAAATCATCAGCTTGCAGTTTTTGGCTTTTCTGAATTAGAGTTGCCTCCAAGAGTAGTGCTTAATGTAGACTTTGCCAAAATGAACATGAAATCTAATATTTATGATCAAGCAATTCTTGAAGGAATTGCGACAACGTTTCCTGATACTGAAACAATTATAGATAATGGTAAAGTTAATTCGATGAAACCTTCTGATATTCAGAAGATTTTGAACCTGAAGCACGCTTGGCAATTTGTAACCGATAAGGATGTTGTTTCATGCTCGTCTGATTATGTAATACTTTGCTATATTGCAAGACTAGTTAATGAAGGATTTTATTTAAACGGAGGTAATATTAGAACACTTCCAGTTAGTATTGGTGGAACCGATTATGTTCCACCAATACCGAATGAGCAAACTATTAAAACTGATATAGATAATATTTTAAATTCAAATAAGCCAGTAATTGATAGAGCCATTGAGGTATGTTTGTTTGTTATGAAAAAGCAGGTTTTTAATGATGGAAACAAAAGAGCTTCTGTAATTTTTGCTAACCATTTCATGATTAGAAATGGCGCAGGATTATTAATTATTCCCGAGTCAAAAATTAAAGAGTTTAAGCAATTGTTAATTAATTATTACGAAGATAAAGATAGCGAACAGATTATAGAGTTTATGAAAAAATTCTGCTGGAAAACATTTTAAAAATCACGATTTTAAAATATGATTTATTTACAGAATAGATAGTGTTTCTTTCAGCATTTCTTTGTGTTAAATTGCTTAAAAATTGTAAAAACCTTGCAAAAAGCCATTATTTTACTCAATTAATCGCTTTCAAGAATAAATTTAATATCGTCTTTTGTTAAGTTAGTAATTGAACTGTCGTCACTAGAAACGACTTGTTTAACAATTTCTTTTTTCATGTTTTGAAGTTCAATAACCCTTTGCTCAATTGAATTCTCACAAATTAATTTTATAACTTTAACATTTCGAATTTGGCCGATTCTATGAGCACGGTCACTGGCTTGTTCTTCAACAGCATAATTCCACCAAGGGTCAAGATGAATTACTACATTTGCCCCGGTTAAATTTAGACCAGTACCACCAGCTTTTAATGAAATAATACAAACTTTATATTTGTTATTAACATTAAAAGTAGAGCATATTTCTAAACGTTCTTTACTTGGTGTCTGGCCTGTAATTTTAAAGTATTGTATACCTTCGCTTTTAAGGTGAGATTCGATAATATTTAAAGCTTCAACAAATTGAGAGAAGATTAAAATTTTATTTCCGTTATCAATTTCTTCATCGACTATATTATATAAAGAATTTAATTTGCCACTTTCTCCTTTAAAATTATTAGCAAATAGAGAAGGAGTGATGCAAGTTTGTCTTAAGCGCATTAAGTAAGGCAAAACACTAAATACCGATTTGTTGTCACCACTATTTAAAGTGTCAGCAGCAATTTTTTTAAAAGCATCATATGTTTTTCTCTGTTCTTCGTTCATTTCACAAGATACTATAACTTCATATTTATTTGGTAAATCTTTTAAAACATCTTGCTTAACTCTTCTTAAAATAAATGGAGCAACACTCTTCTTAATTACTTTTAAATAATTAGGGTCTCTTTCGCTTAAAGATTTAAAATCTTCTAAACTTGGTAGATATCCTGGCATCAAAAAGTCAAAAATTGACCATAAATCAAGGACGCTATTTTCTATAGGAGTACCAGTTAAGACGAGTCGATGATCAGCATTTAAAGTTTTAACACTTTGAGTTTTCTTGGCTTGAGTATTTTTGATAAATTGAGCTTCATCTAAAATTACTAAATCAAAATGGATGTCTTTATAGTTTTCAATATCATTTCTTAAGCTATCATAAGAAGTGATGTATGAAATCTTTTTATCTGGATCGATTGATTGAATTAACTTTTTGCGTTCATTAGCATTACCATATAAAGGAATAATTTTTTCATTTTCTGAAAATTTTTCAAATTCATTCATCCAGTTAAAGATTAAGCTTGTAGGAGCAACAATTAGAATTGGTTTATCGATATTTAAACTTTTAATAAATGAAATAGTTTCAAGAGTTTTACCTAAACCCATATCATCAGCTAAAACGCCACCTACTTGATCTTTATATACAACATTTAACCATTTAAAAGCATCGATTTGATATGGCCTTAAAGTAGCGTTAAGAGGAGGCAGTTCCTTCTCAAAATTTTTGAAGTTTTTGAAATCGTTATATAAGGTTTCAACATATTCATCTTTTGTATCAACTAATGAAGAATCTTTTACTTTAAAAGCAAAATAAGGTGGAAGCTCTCTTTTTTCAACAAAAGAATTATTTTCGATAAGTTTCAAATCTTTACTTAGTTGAGCAAATTCTTTAGCCTCATCGTTATCGATATTTATAATGTTGTCTTTAAGTAAAACAAACTTACGTTTATTCCTTAAAGCATGTAAAATAGCGTAAAGTTCTTCATCACTATATTCACTATTTTCAAGGAAAACATTAAGAATTGAATTTGTATTTTTTATTTTGATCGTAGGAGGGTAGAATTTTACAAGTTTTTTCGACTTAATCTTATCACTTAAATAAATATTACAAATAGTTTGAAGAGTAGTTAAATCGCTATTTAAAAATTCCCAAATTCTACCTTGATAAGTTAATAAATTATCAACAAAACCATATTCTTGTAAAATTTCTTGATAACGATTGTAAACTAGCAAAGCTTCATCTTTTAATGCGCTTTCTTCAATTTCAATTTCATTAATAAAATAAGAGGAGTGAACAGTAATTTCATTCTTTGAGTTAAAATCAAAATAAGCATTAATTTCTAAAGCATTAATTTTCAATTCTCTCCTTACTTTTAAAGATGCGTCGAAGTAGGATTCAAAGTTTAAGTAAGCTCCATATTTAAAACTATCTTTAAAATCTTTAATAGAAGTAACTGGAGAATTTTTAACTAAATTATAGATTTGATTGTATTTTCGGTTTAATGAAATAATGTCAATTGAATGTGTATCTGAAGAATAATATAGATCAGTTGTATCGATATTTTTATATCCTTCAATTTCATTAACTGATAAATCAAAATCTTCATTAATTGTTATATGAGGTTTTAACTCTTTTAAGTTAACCTGGTATGGGACACCGTCAATATTAATAACATCGTCTTTATATAAAAGAATAAGATCTTGAAGATTTCTTCCTTGGGCGTATTGCAAAGCAGCTTTGCTATAGTATCTTTGTTGTACATTTTTTAAATAATCGTAGACTTGTTTGCTTTGTTGGTCCAATAAAGAGAATGAATAGTATAAGTTTAGTGTTTTTTTACTTTTACCAACAACTTGATTCCTATTGATTACATAAGTAATTATTTGATAAGGCGTTAATTTCCTTGAAACAAAATTATTATATTGATAGTAAAAAGAAACTTTATATTGTGAAGCTCTGGAATCGAATTCTAAATTTAAACATAGATGAAATTTATTATCATAAAAGTCAGAAGTATCTGAATTTATAATCTTCGAAAAAGAATTTTTAAATTCTTCTAAATTTTTACGATAATTAATTTTGTCTATTTCACTTTGAAAATTTTCAATAATTGATTTAAATTTCCCGGGTTCTGACTCATTTAAAGAACTAGCTGCAGTATAGAAAAGAAATTCTGGATCTAAATGATTAAAATCGTAAGAAATACCACCGTAAAATCTTAAGGCATCGCTATCAAAATATGCTGAATAAGCAAGTATATCTAAATCTTTAAGATAAATACTAAGAGCTAGTTTGTTGTTCTCAATATGAAAAACAAATGTAAAGTAAGTGTCAAAAGGAACATTATTTGTTTTATATGTAAAGTATTTTTTAAAAAAATCGATAATACTATTTTTTGTGTTCATAATGTTATCCTTCAAAATGGCAAGCTCTCATCATCGTCATAATCGGCAAAATCTTCGTATTCTTCATTTTCATCATCGTAAAGATAACTTGAATTTCCGTAAGGGTCGTAATAATTGGAAGAATACCAACTTTGAGGACGACGATAAGTGTGCTCTTTAATATGTGGTAAGTTTTTGTCAGTAAATAGTAGTTTAAGAAACTGATTATGAGGCATAGCATCAATAACTTTATCAATAGTAGAGAGACTGATTTTAGATTTTGCTTTAAGTTTGAACATATTTTTAAGAACAAGTTTTGGGTCTTCTTGCAAAAGATTTACAACTGATGCCCTTGAAAATTGTTTTGCTAAATCTTCAATAGAAGCGTTTTCACTTTCTAAATTCTTATGAAATTCCTCTTGATTAAACTCTGGAATATAGCCAAGCGTTTCACTAATAAACTCAGGCGCAAGATCGTAATTAGAATCTAGAAAGTCCTTGTCTCCTTTTGCATAGACTAAATCAAAGTGATATAAGTCATATAGTTTTATAAGAAATGAAATATTAATTTTATTATAAATATTGGATAAAAGTCCTTTTTCTGACTCTCTAAAAGAAAGCGAATAATCAACAATTGTATCAACTAGCCCGTTGAAATTTGAATCGCTTACATCATTTATATAAGCATGCAATAACTTATATTTGATATCGTAATAGCTGAAGTAATTATAATTACTTTTTGGGTCGTAATTATAGCGTGAGTAATTTATATTATTTATTTTACGATAAGTGGCTAAGCATTCTAGACAATTAGAGACTAGATTGACTAACGCAGGCTGAAAAGCGCGTTTAAATTCTTTTAAATTGTTAAAAAAGAATTTAAATTCTTTAATGTTTTCGCCTATTTCTTGTATTTTTTGATGGATAGTATGATATTTAATTGCATAACTTTTAATTGATCGTAAATCAGTTAAAAGTGGGTAGAAAATAGAGCTTTCTATATTTGATAATTTCTCTTTTTTATTAATTGCAGTTATATTTTGACTCATAGAAGTAATCATTTTAGTTTTGTCAAACATACTATCGTTTTTGACAGCAGTAGGTAATAGAAAATTATTCTTAAGCATTAGTAAAAAGCAATATAAGTATTTATCAGGAGCAAATGTTTTATTATCTTTTGTAATGTGAACTATATTATCTTTGTCGATTTCAATCTTAATATGGTGTAAACCTACATCACTATAAAATGAAACAAAGCATCTTAGTTGCTTTTTAGAAAATTTCAATTGTTTAGATGAAAATAATTGATAAGCTTGGCTTATATCTTGTTTTTCAAACAAAAAATCAAGCATGCCAAGATTAGCTAAATCTGGAACCATAAGGCGTATTGGTTGATTAATAATATTTAGTTTTACTTCTTCAAGATTAATTGTTTTTTTCTCTTTAATACTTGGGAAATATATAGTTGGTATTCTATAAGCATTTATTGAAACGACAATACCGTATTTATACGCTCTATGGTAAACAATTTGGTTTTCAATCATAAAAATTATTTTACCATATATATTTAGACAATATGAAGTGATCTCCATCTACGATTGCAAATATCGTGAATTCATGTAAATTTTGATGTATGCAAATAAACTTACATTTAGCACATTCAAAAGAGTAAGTCACTATGCCTAGTTTAATTTATGTTGGTATGGATGTCCACAAGGATTCATTTAGTTTATAATCAGAAATTATTTAATTTTTTTCTTTATTTAGGATAAATTTGATAATTGACATAGTGTCAAATAATAAATAAAGTATAAATGATAACTGACATATAGTCAGTTATTTAAGAGGTGGTTTTATGGAATATGTAAAATTAGGTAATTCTGATTTAAATGTGTCTAGAGTGTGTTTAGGGTGCATGTCTTTTGGCAATGCAAGCGGAATGCAAAACCGGGCGTTAAATTATGAAGATAGTGAAAAAATAATTAAACATGCTTTAGATTTGGGGATAAACTTTTTTGATACAGCAAATTGTTATTCAAATGGATCAAGCGAAGAATATTTAGGTAGAGCATTAAGAAAATTTAAAAACAGAGATGAAGTTATTATTGCTACAAAAGTATATTTTAATGAAGGTAAACTTTCTTATAATGCTATTAAAAGAGAAGTTGAGAATTCTTTAAAAAGGTTAGACACTAATTATATTGATTTATTAATTATTCATCGTTTTGATTACGATACACCAATAGAAGAAACGATGAGAGCTTTAAATGATGTAATTGAAGAAGGAAAAGTTAGATATATTGGAGCGTCTGCAATGTATGCTTATCAATTTGCTAAAATGCAAGATATTGCAAGAAGTCATGATTATCACACCTTTATTTGAATTCAAAACCATTACAATTTAATTTATCGTGAAGAAGAAAGAGAGATGATGAAGCTTTTAAAAGAAGAGAATGTTTCTTCAACGCCATATTCTCCTCTTGCAGCTGGACGACTTGCTAGACTTTGGGATTCTAATTCTAAACGTGGACAAATAGATGCTTTTGCTTCAAAAAAGTACGATAGTACAAAAGAGTTAGATTTTCCAATTGTTCAAAGAGTTAATGAGCTTGCTAATAAATATAAAGTGCCATAAGGAAAAATTGCACTTGCTTGGCTTTTTAGCAAAGAAAGAGTGGCAAGTATTTTATTAGGAGCAACTAAAGAAAAATATATTGATGAAGGTGTTGATGCGTTAAAAATTGAATTAACTTTAGAAGATATTAATTATCTTGAAGAATTATATGAACCACATAAAGTGGTTGGAGCATTAGATAGGAATCAATCTATATGAAAGTTTTGATAATTAAAGGAAGTCTTGATTTAGATACATAATTTTAAATGCAAATAGAAATGTTTATGCTTTTAATTTCTATTTAAAAAATGGCTATCAAGAAAATAAAACTAACGTTATGCTTTATTAAGAAGTCAAATAAGATTTTCTTTTCATTTAAGTAATATTGAACTATGATTTTTTAAGAAAGAAGGTGATGAATTTGAGAATATAAGCGATTTAACTAGATTATTTATTTAATATTAATAAGGAGTTTAGCAAAATGCTTATAATTTCAAATTTAACCATAGTCTTAAAAAAAGACTTAAGAACTTTAATAAAGGATTTTTCCTTTGTTTTAAATAAAAAAGATAAAGTAGGAATAATTGGTGAAGAAGGTAATGGTAAATCTTCACTTTTAAAAGTAATTTATAATCCAGAAGAAGCTAGTAAATATTTAGAAATTACAGGAAATGTATCGATAAAAGATGAAAAAATAGGTTATCTTCCACAAATGATTGATAAAGAGAAATTAAATCTATCTATTAATGAACTATTAAATAAAGAAATCGATTATTCTTTGTTAGATTATAAAAAGTATTATCAATATATTGATATTTTTCATCTTGATGAAGAAAAACTTTTTTCTAACGAGATTAAGGTAAGAAGTTTAAGTGGAGGAGAAAGAATTAAACTTTTCTTGCTTATTGAATTAATGAAAGAGCCAACAATTTTGCTTCTAGATGAACCTAGTAATGATTTAGACTTATCTTCTTTAAATTTACTTGAGGAATTAATTAAAAATATTGATATACCTGTAATGTTTATTTCTCATGATGAATCTTTACTATCAAAATGTGCCAATAAAATTATTCATATTGAATCTTTAAAAAGTAAAAGTGAACCACGCGTTACTATTAAAAGCTTAAATTATGATGAATATTTTACTTCTAGAGAGGACTTTCTTGATAAAAACATAAAAGAATACAATAAAGATAAAGAAAACTTCGAAAAGAAAATGGATAAGTTTAATAGAGTTTATCAAAGTGTAAACCATGCTTTAAATACAGTTTCACGTTCTCAACCAGGTGTTGCCAAAAATTTAAAAGATAAAATGCATGCAGTTAAGTCAATGGAGAAAAGATATTCTAAGGAAAAGGAAAATCTTACTCAAAAATATGAAGTAGAGGATGAAATTAATCTTAAGTTTGATAACTTGAATAGTTTGGATACTAAAGGTAATTCCTCGAATTCAAAAATCAATTATTTAATTGATCCTTCAAAAATTGTTTTAGATTTAAATATAGAAGAATTAAAAATAAACAACGAGATAACTTTGATTGATAAGCCAATTTCTTTATATATAAAAGGAAGTAAGAAGATAGCAATAATTGGAGAAAATGGTGCTGGAAAATCTACTTTGATTAAATTAATTTATGAAGAATTAGCTAGTAAGTCATCTTTTAATGTTGGCTATATGTCGCAAAATTATGAAGATGAACTTTTAAATTACATGTCACCACTAGACTATTTAGCAAAAGAAATTGGTGCTTCGAATAAGGAAGAATTAACCAAAATTCAAACTTATTTAGGTTCATTAAAGTTTACTTATGAAGAGATGAATAGAAGCATTTCTTCTTTAAGTGGTGGTCAAAAAGCTAAAATTTTCTTTACGAAACTTATATTGAAAAAAGTAAATGTAATGTTACTTGATGAGCCTACACGAAATATATCACCTTTATCTAATAAATCTTTTATTTCTTCGATAAAACAATATAAAGGTGTAATCATTGCTGTTTCGCATGATAGAAATTTTATTTATCAAGTATTTGATGAAATCTATGAATTAAGTTTAGAAACAGGATTACAACAAGTCCAACGAGATGATTTTAAAAAGAAGTATTTATGAGTTAGTTTTATGAACATACATTCTAGATGTTTCGCCTCCATCGCATTTAACATCACAAAGGTATTTCCAATTATATCTTTCGTAAAAAGAAGTGTGGTCAGTTATTAAATACAATGTGTTTATACCTTTTTTGCTCATATCTTGCCGGACATACTCTAAAAGTTTTCCGGCGATTCCGTTGTTTCTATATTTAGGTTCAACAAATAATGCACAAACATTAGGATACAAATCTTTTCTTTCGTGAAAATCGTTTTGAATTACGCCAACTCCACCGATTATTTTATTATTTGATAGCACAATATACCATGAAGGATAAGGAACATTAGAGTTTATGCTTGCATTAATACTATTAAGATACTCTTCCTTAGGTATGTTCCATTTACTAGAAAACCAAGTTGCAGCAGTATCAATTATTTCTTTCTTGTTCTTGAGATTGACGATTTCATAATTCATATATTATTGGGCAGTCTTTCTAATTTCTAATTATTATAAATCAAAAAATTGAAATCTTCAGTATAGTTATTACAAAAATTGGGATAATCTTGTATTTTTTTCAATTTTAGTAGATATATAGTAAATATTGAGTATATTTCAAGTATAAAAATAGTAGTAAAATTTAATCTATATGAACAAGATTTTGTATTATTTACTATTCATATTAGTTATAGCTCATTAGTTATGTTTCATAGACACTTTGTCAATTATTTAATGTAAAATATTTTTGGAATTGGAAAGCGGAGGTTACTTTAATTCCTAAAATTAAATTCGGAGGTAAGAGTAAATGGCAAATTTTAAATTGTATAATGGCGTAGAAATTCCAGCTAACGGTTTTGGCGTTTATCAAGTTAGTAAAGAAGATTGTAAAGTAAGTGTTCTTGCTGCTTTAAAAGCTGGCTATCGTCACATCGACACTGCACAAGCATATTTTAATGAAAGTGAAGTTGGAGATGCTATTGTTGAAAGCGGCGTTAATAGAAAAGATATATTCCTAACAACAAAGATTTGGATTGATAATTACGGTGAAGGTAAAACATATGATTCTGTAATTGAATCTTTAAGAAAATTAAAAACAGATTATGTTGATTTAATTCTTCTTCATCAACCTGTAGCAGATTATCATGGAGCTTATAGAGATTTGGAAAGATTATACGATGAAGGAAAAGTAAGAGCTATTGGTATTTCTAATTTCTATCCTGATAGAATGGTTGATATGTGTTTATTTGCAAGAATTAAACCAATGGTTAATCAAATTGAAGTTAATGTTTTCAATCAACAAATTGAAGCTAAAAAATGGGCAGACAAATATGGTGTAGTATTGGAAGCATGGGCTCCATTTGCTGAAGGCAGAAATAATATGTTTCATAATGAAGTATTAATTAAAATTGCTGAAAAACACCATAGAAGTGTAGCTCAAGTTATTTTAAGATGGCTTTATCAAAGAGGTATTGTTTCTTTAGCTAAATCAATTCATGAAGAAAGAATTAAAGAAAATTTTGATATTTATTCATTTGAATTAGACAAAGAAGATATGGATTTAATTGCAACATTAGACACCAAAACTTCCAGTTTCTTCAGTCATCAAGATCCTAATATAATTGAATGGTTTGGCCAATTGGTTATTCAAAGAAGAGGGAAATAAAAGATTAATTTTTTAAAATTCAGACATAGTAATAAGTTCGCTAGGTCTTTTTAAATTGAAATATGTTATTAAATTATTCAAGAAATAAAATTTCTAGTCTTTTTTAGATTTTTAAAGATATTTGTGTCACAATTTTATCATCGTTAGAATGAAATTCGCTTATAGAATTGGTAAAATATAAACGATTTAATTGGAGGCTTATTGGCATGGAAGAAAAGCGATACGATGCTTTAGTAATTGGTGCTGGAAATGGTGGTTTAACAGCAGCATTACGATTAGCGAAATCTAATAAGAAAGTTTTACTTGTTGAAAGACATATTTTACCAGGTGGCTTTGCTACTGGATTTATGAGAGGAAGATTTTATTTTGAAGCGTCCTTACATGAATTATGCGATTTTGGTCATAAAGAAAGACATGGAAATTTATATACTTTATTTGAAGAATTAGGCGTTTTAGATAAATTACATTTTGTCGATGTTCCAGAAGCATTTACGGTTATCAATTCAAAAACAAAAGAAAGCTATGAAATGCCTTTTGGAGTTGAAAACTTTATTAATAAAATGGAAGAATACGTTCCAGGATCAAGAAAATCAGTTACTACCTTTTTTGAGCTTGGTAAAGAAATTTCAGATGCAATGAGATATTTAAATGAATCTCATGGTAAACCAGATAGTAAAGTTTTGATGAAAAAATATCCAAACTTTATGAGAGTGGCTGTTTATGATGTTGATACTGTTTTAAAGGCAATTAAAATGCCTAAAAAGGCTCAAGAAATTATTACAACATATTGGTCTTATTTGGGTACATCAACTGATAAACTAGGCTTTGTCCATTATTGCATTATGGTCTATCTTTATATAACTTTAAAGGCACAAGTACCTGTTGAAAGATCTCATGAAATAAGTGCTACTTTAATTGAAGAAATTAAGCAAAGTGGCGGCGATGTTTATTTTGGAGATGGAGTTAAGGAAGTACTTGTTGAAAATGGTGAAGTGTGTGGCGCTATTTTAGATAGTGGCAAAAAGATTCTTACAAAACACATTATTTCAAACGCATCGCCTGAAGCAGTTTATGGACAAATGATTAAAGATAAAAATCAAATTCCAGAACAACAACGTAAACTTTCTACTTTTAGAGAATTATCAGGAAGAGGTCTTTCTATTTTCTTAGGTTTAAATAAAACTAAAGAGGAACTTGGCTTAAAATCTTATAGTTACTTTATTTATGATAGCTTAAATTCTAGAAAAGCATTTGATGCGATGAAAGATATTAATAATTACTCACAAGTTACAGTTGTTTTAAATAATGCTTTAGAAAATTGCTCTCCAAAAGGAACAACAATAATGTATATGACTTCGTTATACTTCAGTGATATCTTTGACAAAGTTATTGACGAGAAGAATTATTTTGATTTAAAAGAAGAAATAGCTAAAGGCTTTATTAAGCGCTTTGAAGAGTCAACAGGATGCAAGATTTCTGATGCAATTGAAGAAATTGAAGTCGCAACTCCTTTAACATATTGTCACTATACATCAACACCTGATGGAACAATTTATGGATATTTAACTACTGGATTAGACAATATGATGCCTCGTCTTACCACTATGTATGATGAAACAATTTTAAAAGGACTTCGTTTTGCTGGAGGCCATGCTATGAGAAGTTCGGGCTATAATTCAGCCTACCTTTCTGGTGATTTGGCAGCAAAACTCACGCTTGGTGATATGAAGGAGGATAAATAAAATGAAGGTTAAAGTTTCATTTTTCGGCTTAAGTGACATGCTTAAGTTTAAAAACTTAAAGAAGAATCGTTTAGAAGCAATTAATAATTCAAAAGTAAAAGAATATAAAACCTATCGAGTTAATGAACTTGCTGATTATTATCATCCACATAAGCAATATTTAAAAATTGATAAGATAGTAGAAGAAAATAATGATACAAAGAGTTTTTATCTCGTACCTGATGGAGAAACTACTAAACTTGCTTATTTTAAGTCAGGAAGTTATGTTTCGTTATTTGTCAATGTTGATAATAATATTGTCTCAAGAGCATATGCAATTTCATCTTCTCCAAGTGAAGCCTTAAAAGGTATTTATCGAATAACAATTAAAAGAAAAGCAGGCGGGTATTTATCTAATTATTTGCTTGATAATGCTAAAGTTGGAGATAAATTGTTTGCTTCTGAACCAGGTGGATTTTTAACTCATTCCTCAATTCGAGATGCAAATGATGTTATAGCAGTTGCAGGTGGAGTTGGAATCACTCCATTTATCTCAATGGCTAATGCCATTAAAGATGGAATTGAACATTTTAATTTAACAATCTTATATGGTGTTAATTCTTTAAAAGATGTCATCTTAAAAGATGAACTTGATGAATTAACTAAAACTTGTGACAAAGTAAAAGTGGTTTATGTAGTTTGTAATGAAACGGTTGAAGGATGTGAAAAAGGTTTTATTACTGCTGATATTATTAAAAAATATGCTCCAAGCGATAAACCATATAGTGTATTTGTTTCAGGTCCAAATGCGATGTTTGATTTCTTAGCTGATGAATTTAAAAAACTTAATCTTCCTAATAAATATATAAGATTAGAAAAATCGCCTGAAACGTTATCTTTAGGTAATAAAGAGTTTAATTTGGTTGTGCATATGGAAGATCAAACCTTTAACTTAATTGCTAAACAAAATGAAACTGTCTTAAATGCGCTTGAAAGAAACGACGTTTTGATTAGATCAAAATGCCATTTAGGTGGTTGTGGTTTCTGCCGTAGTAAAATTATTAAAGGCGAAATTCAAACAACTAAGTTAAATAAACAAGCTGATATTGATAAGAAGTTTGGTTATTTCCATCCATGCTGCTCTTATCCAATGTCTGATCTTGAAATTGAAGTTTATAAGTATTAACTATAATTTCATTTAATGTAACTATGAAAATACCAGCTGTGAAAAGTTGGTATTTTTACTTAGTATAGGAAATTCGATTATTCGGTTTATGAAGAAAATGTGATTAATAGTTTA
>ENA-OOXJ01000731-OOXJ01000731.1-human-gut-metagenome-genome-assembly--contig:-NODE-731-length-25251-cov-3.445944_pt1 | contig 25251 bp, 25 predicted proteins | sample MGYA00241587_ERZ501343 | MGnify/ENA primary metagenome ERZ501343 (study PRJEB25962, sample SAMEA2042918) | human gut metagenome | biome: human gut; feature: human-associated habitat; material: faeces... | reverse complement strand
GACGGACCTGGTGTCCGGCCCGGTTATTTTGCCCTTAACGAGGAATGAAGTTTGTCCTTGGGGGACAGATTACTTCATGCTGTTCTCGTAGGACTCGATCATCTTCTTGACCATCTGGCCGCCTACGCTGCCGGCCTCACGAGAGGTCAGGTCGCCGTTGTAGCCGTCCTTCAGGTTGACGCCAACCTCGTTGGCAGCTTCCATCTTGAACTTATCCATAGCGGCACGAGCCTGGGGCACGTTCAGCTTGTTGGTATTCTTACTGGACATAGTCACGATCTCCTTTCTTTGGGTACTCGGCTTTCGCCTGTTTGGGTATCGCAAGCATAGTTTGGGCGAATAAGTGCTGATTATGCGTTTTTTCTGCTGGAAAAAAGTGCCCCTTTATGTAGCTTTTGCTTAATTATGCACATGCTATATAGGGCACCGCCCATACTGGCTTTTTAATTGGAGCCTGTGATGTGTGAAAAGATCAAATTTTTTATTGCGCGGCCTTGTCTGACATTCTGTAAATGTCATTTGTATAATGGCTTTACCGTATAATAAAAATGTCAAATAATATCGGGAGCGTTGCAAAGTGTATAAAAACAAAGCCGCTGACGGATTGAATAACATTTGCGGGGCAAGGATAAGGAAATTACGGAAAAAGATGGAGGGACACCCCTCCCAACGGGCGTTTGCGGATATGCTGCAGCGTGCGGGCCTAGATGTGGACAAAAACGCAATCCAGCGTATAGAGTGCAGACGGGTTATGTGGAGAGCTCGGCTAAGTTCTTTATGTTGCGCAAGGCGGCCTACACACATCGGGTGGTCAGCTGCTCTAAGAGCGACCCCCGGGCGGATTACTATGCTCAAAACATTCGCACGGAGGACGTGGTGTTTTTCAGAAGCGGACAGTTTAAGGCGGCACTTGCCAAGACGGTGGACCATCTGTTTGGCACCAGCTTCCAGAATGAGCAGAAGTTCAACGAAGGCCGCGTGGTCACGCAGGACGGCTTCCGCTTCCGCCTGCGCCAGGATGACATGGCCGAGGTGATCGGCTATTCCGGCAGCGGCAAGGAGCTGGATATTCCTGAGACAGTGCAGGGGCATGTTGTGACCAGAGTTGCGCCCTTTGCATTCTCCAGACAGCGGCAGATCACGGCGGTCAGCATTCCGGACACCGTGGACAGCATCGGACAGGAGGCTTTTTACATCTGCCCGAGCCTGCAGCAGCTAAAGCTGCCCGCAAGGCTGAAGATCATCGGGAAAAATGCGTTTAACTACTGCAGAGCGCTGAAATCGGTGATCGTTCCCACCGGAACGATCCACATTGACCGCCATGCTTTTTATGACTGCACAGCCTTGAAAACGATCTCCATCCCCGATACAGTTGGCTTTATGGGAGAAAAAGTGTTTGGCGCTGACGGAGATGCCAAGGTAGAATGCACCATTGTTTGTAGGCAGGATTCCTATGTGGAGCACTACGCAAAGGAAAACGGAATCCTCTGCTCCTTTGTGTGAGGTATGGCACTGCTTTAGATCACAAGGCAATGCCATAAGAGCTATAAAGACTATGCAAAACTGGCACCGCAAATCATGCAGTGCCAGTTTTGCTTTTTAGGTATGTTGAAGACGGCAGCAGAAACAAACCGCCGCTCCGCCCGCTCACCCCGCCTGCCGGCAGGCGGGATCCGGCTTTGTAAAGCGCACCAGCTTCGTCCGATCCAGCAGCACCATCATCGCCGGGATCAGCACCAGCTGCAGGGCGATGCCCGGCAGGGCATTGAGCAGGGCGCCGCCCAGGAACAGCTCCCAGGTAAAGGCGCTGCCGCCCAGCCCCATCAGCACGACCATCACGGCGCCCCACACTATGCGCCCGGCGATCATGGCGGGGATCAGGCACTTATACAGCGCCTTGACGCACCGCCATTTGCTCCGGGCGTACAGATACCCGATGACCGCGCCATACGCTGCCAGCTCAAAGGCCATAGCCGTGGCCGTGGGGTACATAACGGGCATGCTGAACAGTACCGAGCGCAGCACCGGCAGCACGAAGCCTACGCCCAGGCCCCACTGCCAGCCGCAGATCAGGCCGCACAGCAGCACAGGGATGTGCATGGGCAGCAGCATTTTGCCAACAGCGGGGATTTGGCCGGTGAAGAAGGGGAGTACCAGCCCAATGGCCAGAAACAGAGCCGCCAGTGCCATGTTTTTCAAAAAATTGTGATTCATTTCGGTTTTTCCTCCATTGGGTGATTCAGTGAAAAGACTCCGTTACAGGTTTTCCAGCAGAATTTGACAGGGGACTACCCCCTCCAGCAGCTGCCGGAACTGCCGGACGGCCGCAGTGTGGCTGTAGTGGGGGGGGACGACCACCCGGGGGCGGATGGAGCGGGCCAGATCCGCCGCCTCCTCGGCGTCCATAGTGTAGGTGCCGCCGATGGGCAGCAGCGCCACGTCACACCGGACGGCTCGGGCCTCCGGCGTGGCGTCTGTATCCCCGGCGATATAGTAGATGCCACCGCCGAGCTCCGCTACATATCCCACCCAATCCTTGGCTCGGGGATGAAATTTTTTGTTTAAGTTGTAGGCCGGCACGGTGCGGAAGCTTACCCCCGGCAGGGCGGCGGATTGCCCCACCTGCACCGGCAGCACGGCCAGGCCCACAGCCTCCGCTGCGGCCCGGGCACTCTCCGGAATGACCAAGGTGGTGCCTGCCTTGGACACCCGCCCGATGTCCCCCGGGGAAAAATGATCATAATGATCGTGGGTGACGAAGATGTAATCGGCATCGTGTGGCGCATCCTGCACGCCGTAGGGATCAAAGTACAGCACTCTCCCGTCTGCCTCTATACGGATGGCATTTTGGTGCAGTACCCGTATGCCGCGGATCAGATTGTCCATTGCACTCACACTCCTTTGTGCGCAGTATAACAGATTTTTTTCCGTTTGTCGATGCCCTTGTGTGGGGGGCGCCTCCGCGGAAAAGGCCGTGACTCGGGCTTTTGTTATTTTTCTGCTGGCTGCCCCTGTCCTTTTGCCGCAAATTGTGATATGATAGCAGTATCTTTCCGTGGGAGGGCCGAGGATGCATATTCGAGAGCATTTGAAAACCGTCAATCGCCATCGCCGGCTGGTGCGGCGCTACTGCTTTAAGCTGGGTCTGTATTGGCAGGGCTTGACCCACGACCTGAGCAAGTACAGCCCTACGGAGTTTTGGCGCAGCGCCAAGTATTATCAGGGCTTCCGCAGCCCCAACGACCAGGAGCGCAGCGAGACCGGCGTGAGCCTGTCCTGGCTGCACCACAAGGGCCGCAACCGCCACCACTTTGAATACTGGATCGATTACCGTATCGCCCGGGACGGCACAGTATCCATGGGCGGCTGCAAGATGCCGAAAAAATACGTGGCGGAGATGTTTTGCGACCGTATCGCCGCCTGCCGGGTCTATCAGGGCGATCAGTATACCGATGCCTCGGCCTATGATTATTTTCAGCGCACCAAGGGGCGGTTTTGGATCCATGAGGAGACCTCCGCTCTCCTGGGCCGCTGGCTCCTGCTGCTGAAGGAGGAGGGGGAGGAGGCGGCCTTCCGCCAGATTCGCCGGGAGCTGCGCGCCTGTAAAACCTACTGAGAGCGGTTTTTGCAGCTTGTCAAGAAAATAACGACCGATTTTTGGATGTTTTCCTTGCTTTTCGGTGTTATTCGTTGTAAGATATATGGGAGATTTTTTTCGGAGAGGTAGATTCGTTCCATGGACCATCCCTATAAGACCCGGGCAGGCGGCGCCACCGTCACGGTTTTTGTTCCGTATGATTGCGCCAACCACTGCCCGTTTTGCATCAACAAAAAGGAATACGCCGATTGCAGCGGCTTTAGCTTGGAGGCGATTCTGCGCAGCATCCGGATCATGGACTCTATCACCCCGGCGTGTGACTTTGTATTCACCGGCGGCGAGCCCCTGGCGGATCTGAATGCCTTGCAGCAGATGCTGGATGCTATTCCCGCCACCCATAAGATCTATATCAACACCACCTTCCCTGTGCAGCCCCACTGCCCGGCGGAGAAAATGCTGGCCTTCACCGAGAAAAACAAGGACAAGATCACCTGCATGAACATCTCCCGCCATTTGGTGAAGTATGTGGAGGAGTCGCCGGACGAGATCGTGGCCCGCATTGCCTGCCCCACGCGCATCAACTGCGTGCTGTATAAGAATTATCCCGCCGCTAAGCTGGTGGATTATGTGGAGCGCTTCCTGCCTTATAAGATCCCCATCCAGTTCCGGTACGACTATACCGAGACCACGCCGGAGAACCTGTATGAGGAGAAGAATGACCCCATTCTGCAGGACCTGAAGAAGTACTTTACCTACATGGGGCTGGACGGCTGCCGTATGCGCAACGGCTTCCATTTTGCCTACAAGGGCCTCCACATGACCTACCATAAGACCCTGCCCTATTCCACCATTACAGAGAAGGGGGCGGATGGCGTTACCTACGACATTCTCTATGACATCCTTATTAAGCAGAACGGCGAGATCCATTCTGATTGGACCGGCGTAAGGATGGATGTGGATGCCTACCGCAAGGTAGTGTTCGAGCCCTATGACCTGAAGGTGCTGGACGGCACCGTGGATTTTTAAATAAAAATAATGCACAGCACACTCTACGGCGTGCTGTGCATTATTTTACCAGTATGAAAAGCCACGCAGAGCACATGCCCGCAGATGAGAAAAAACACAATTATTTTTACCGCTGCATGTGCGTGGGGAAAAATACCGCTCAGGCTGCCGGCGCAAAAATTATGCGTGCAGCAGACCGTAGTCCCTTTCACCGGTTATTCAGTCAGCAGCTGCGCGATCTGCACGGCGTTGGTGGCTGCGCCCTTGCGCACCTGGTCGCCGCAGCACCAAATGTTCAGGCCGTTGTCAGAGGTTAGGTCATCCCGTATCCGCCCCACGAACACCGTATCCTGGTCGCTGGTATCCAGGGGCATGGGGTATTTCTTATTCTTCAGGTCGTCCACCAGCCGGCAGCCGGGAGCGGCGGCGATGAGCTCCCGGGCCCGCTCCACGGAGATCTTCTCCTTGGTCCGAACCACGATGGACACACTGTGGCTGCGCACCACCGGCACCCGCACACAGGTGCAGCTGACCTTCAGCTCCGGCAGATGCATAATCTTGCGCCCCTCGTTCTGCATCTTCATCTCCTCGGAGGTGTAGCCCTCGAAGGCCTCACCGCCGATCTGGGGAATGACATTGTAGGCGATCTGATACTGGAACACCTTGGGCTCGTAGCTTTTGCCCTCCCGCAGGGCCTCCACCTCGTTCATCAGCTCAATAGGCCCGCCTGCGCCTGCGCCGGAGGTGGCCTGGTAGCTGCTTGCCACAATGCTCTCGATGGGGCTGTCCTGGTTCAGGGCGTTGATGGCCACCAGGGACACGATGGTGGTGCAGTTGGGGTTTGCGATGATACCCTTGTGCTTCTTGGCGTCCTGGGGATTGATCTCGGGGATGACCAGGGGTACATCGGGGTCCAGCCGGAAGGCGCTGGAGTTGTCCACGAATACCGCCCCCGCCTTTACGATGGCCGGTGCAAACCTCTTGGCAATGTCATTTTCCGCCGCACCCAGGACAATGTCCATGCCCTGGAAGGCTTCGTCGCAGGCCAGCTCCACCGTGAGCTCCCGGCCCTGCCAATCGATCTTCTGCCCCACGGACCGCTCTGACGCCAGCAGGTGCAGCTCCTCCACAGGGAAATCCCGCTCTGCCAAAATTTTCATCATTTCCCGGCCCACAGCGCCCGTTGCGCCCAGAATCGCTACTTTATACTTTTTCATGATAAAATCCTCCTTGATTATTTCACAAAGCTGTCATACAGCACCCGGATGGCTCCGGCAAAGTCCTTATTGTCCACGCCCACGATGATGTTCAGCTCGTCGGGGCCTTGGGTGATCATGCGGATGTTGATGCCGTTTTCACCCAGGGCGGCAAAGATCTTGCCGGATGTACCGGGCTTAAAGGCCATCTTCCGGCCCACCGCCGCCACAATGGCCATGTCATCGGTGACATGGATGCTGTCAGGCTTCAGCATTTTCTGTATGTCGCCCAGCAGCTGATACTGGCAGGGCCGCAGCTTGTCCGCTGCCACCACCAGAGACACACTGTCAATGCCCGAGGGCAGGTACTCCAGCACCAGCTGATATTTCTCCAGCACCTCCAATATCCGCCGCAGCACACCCACCTCATTGCTCATGCCGTTTTTGGTGATGGTAATAACGGAGAAATTCTTCCGCCCGGCGATACCGGTGATGAAGTTGCCGTCCTTGGCCTCCTCCGTCTCATCGAAGGACTCCATGATCATAGTGCCGGGATGGTCGGGCTGGTTGGTGTTGCGGATATTCAGGGGGATGTTCTTCTCCCGCACCGGGAAGATGGTCCCCTCGTGGAGCACCTGGGCGCCGATATAGCTCAGCTCCCGCAGCTCCGAGTAGGTGATGCGCTCAATGGGCAGCGGGTCCTTCACGATGCGGGGATCTGCCATGAGAAAGCCCGACACATCCGTCCAGTTTTCATATACATCCGCATCCAGTGCCGCCGCCGCCAGGGCGCCGGTGATGTCGCTGCCGCCCCGGGTAAAGGTCTTGATGCTCCCATCGGGCATGGCACCGTAAAAGCCCGGGATCACCACTCGCCGCCCGGAGGCCATCCGGGCCAGGATCTCGTAGCTCTTTTCCTGGTCCACCGTGCCGTCCAGGTTAAACTTCAGCCACAGCTCACTGTCCAGAAAGTCATAGCCCAGATAGTCCGCCATAAGCTTTGCCGCGAAGTATTCGCCCCGGCTTACCAGCTCGTCCTGGCTGATGCCCGCGTCCATTTTCCTGCGCAGGGCGTCAAATTCCGTCTCCAGTTCGGTCTTCAGCTCCAGGTGGTCCCGGATCTCTATGTACCGGGAACGGATCATGTTAAACACGCTGTCGCAGGACACGCCGTATTTCAGATGCGCGTAGCACAGATACAGCAGATCTGTCAGCTTGTGATCGTCGGAAAACCGTTTTCCCGCAGCGGAAACGATGACCACCCGCCGGGCTGGGTCTGCCTGCACAATGCTCTTTACCTTTTCAAACTGTTTGGCGTCCGCCATGGAGGAGCCACCGAATTTCAGCACCTTTAACATATTTACAGCTCGCTTTCCTTTGAAATTAATGCAAAGTTTTCAATCACGCTGACAAAAAAGTTGATTTTGTCCGCACATAAAAAACACTTGCTTTTTTCTTGGGGACAGTGTATCATATCATTATGCAAATTGCAAGAAAAAGATTGGAGAAACTTGTATGAAATATCAAAGCACCCGCAACCACGCCCTCACGGCCTCTCCTGCGGCCGCCGTACTTCGGGGCATTGCGCCGGATGGGGGACTCTATATGCCCGAAGCTATCCCCGTTCTGGATTGGCAATCTCTTATGAAAGAGGACACCCTCACCATGTCCGCCCGGATCCTTTCGGCCCTGCTGCCGGATTACGAGGATATGCCCGCCTTGGTGCGCCGGGGCTACGCCGGAAAGTTTGAGACAGAGGACTTGACTCCCCTGGTATCCGTGGGCGACCGCTATGTGCTGGAGCTGTTCCGGGGCCCTACCAGCGCCTTTAAGGACGTAGCCTTGAGCCTGTTGCCCCAGCTGATTAGTCAGGCCCGGGACATGGAGGGTATTGAGGACGAGATGCTCATTCTCACCGCCACCTCCGGTGACACCGGCAAGGCGGCGCTGGAGGGCTTTCGGGATGTGCCCGGCACCAAGATCATCGTCTTCTACCCCCACGGGGGCGTATCCGCCGTGCAGCAGGCGCAGATGGTCACCCAGGAGGGCGGCAATGTGAAGGTCTGCGCCGTCCGTGGCAATTTTGATGATACCCAGACCGGCGTCAAGCGCATCTTCGCCTCCTGTGACGAGGAGGACCTGCCCGGCGTGCGTCTCTCCTCCGCCAATTCCATTAACATTGGCCGCCTGGCGCCGCAGATCGTGTACTATTTCAAGGCCTACGCCGACCTGGTGCGCTCCGGCCGCATCCGTGTGGGGGATAAGGTGCATTTCTGCGTACCCACCGGCAACTTCGGCGACATTTTAGCAGGCTACTTTGCCAAACGTATGGGCCTGCCCGTGGGCCGGCTCATCTGTGCCTCCAACCGCAACGACGTCCTTACGGACTTTCTCTCCACCGGCGTCTACGACAAGCGCCGCACCTTCTATAAGACCACCTCACCTTCTATGGACATCCTGGTTTCCAGCAACTTAGAGCGGCTTTTGAGCCTCCTCACCGGGGACGATGCCTATGTTTCGGGGCTTATGAAGGACCTCAATGAGGTGGGTCACTATAAGGTGACGGATGAGCTGCTGCAGAAGCTCCAGGCGGAGTTCTCCTGCGGCTGCTGCGATGATGACGCCGCCGCTCGCACCATAGGCAGGGTCTGGGCCCGGGAAAAATACCTCTGTGATCCACATACTGCCGTGGCCTGGACTGTGGCCGACCAGTTTATTCACATGCATCGGGACGGTGTGCCGGTGGTGGTCCTCTCCACCGCCAGCCCCTATAAATTCCCCACGGCTGTTCTATCTGCCCTGGGGCAGCGGGTGGCAGACGATGAATTTGCCGTCATGGAAGATCTACGCACCTGCACTGGCGTGCCTGTGCCTAAAAATCTCGCCTCTCTGCGGCAAAAGCCCGTGCGGCATACCGACGCTATCGACCGGGAGGACATGCTGGATTATGTCCTGCAGAAGGCAGGTGAGGCACAATGGTAACCGTCCGCGTTCCCGCTACCACTGCCAATTTGGGCCCCGGCTTTGATACCCTGGGTCTGGCCCTGGCCCTTTATAATACCCTCACCTTTGAGGAACTGGCCGAGGGGCTGTATTTCGAGGGTGTTGACCCGGAATATGCTACGGCGGAGAATCTGGCCGTGGTCGCCTACAAGGCCGTGCTTTCCAAGCTGGGCCTGCCCATGCCGGGCCTGCGCATCTCCGTGCAGGCGGAGATCCCCATCTGCCGGGGCCTGGGCAGCAGCGCCGCCCTTATCGCTGCCGGTGCCGCCGGAGCCAATGCAAACCACGGCTCCCCCTTGACCCGGGCGGAGCTGCTGGCCGTGTGCAATGACATTGAGGGCCACCCGGATAACCTGGCCCCAGCCATCTTCGGCGGATTGGTCGCCTCCTTTGTGGAAAATGAACGGCCCTATATCGCCCGGTACAGCCTGCACAAGCGCCTGCGCTGTACGGCCCTCATCCCGGATTTTCAGCTTTCCACCCACCTGGCCCGAGGTGTCCTGCCGAAGGAGGTTCCCTACGGAGACGCTATTTTTAACGTCTCCCGTACGGCCGTGCTGCTGCGGGCCCTGGAGGAGGGTGACACGGAGACCATTTCCGTCTCTCTCCGGGATAAGCTCCATCAGCCCTTCCGCCGCACCCTGATCCCCGGGTTTGACGAGGCCGAGGCCCTGGCTAATAGCTGCGGCTGCGTGGCGTTTTTTATCTCCGGCGCGGGACCCACCCTCCTGTGCCTGTCCGCAGACCCGGATTTTGACGCAAGGCTTGCCGCCCGTCTTTCTGAGCTTCCCGGCCATTGGCGCCAGCTCCCCCTGCCTGTAGACCACGAGGGCATCATAGTAAGTTGACCCCTTGCAGGGGTGGATGATTCTGTCCACCCCTGCTTTTTTGCGCCCTGAAACACCAAAAAAGTATCCCCCACGCCCTTCGGCGCGGGGGATACATACATCATTCTTATTTTTTGAAGCTGTCCTTCAGGGAGACGCTGCGGTTAAAGACCAGATGGTCTGCTGTGCAGTGGCGGTTATCCATGCAGAAATAGCCGGTGCGCATAAACTGGAAGGTGGGGGCGTTGGTGCCGGTGCGATTTTCCCGCTTATCAAATTCGGCGGCCACGGCAGCCATTCCCTTTTCCACCTTGCATCCGGTGAGGATGGAGAGAGATTCGGGGTTCAGGCAATCCAGGAAGTTCTTATCCGGCCCGTCGGGCTGGGCATCGGAGAAAAGGTTATCATAGAGGCGCACCTCAGCGTCCAGGCAGTTTTCCGCATCTACCCAGTGGAGCGTTGCACCCTTGACCTTGCGGCCGTCGGCGGGGTCGCCGCCCCGAGAGTCGGGGTCGTATTCGCAGAGAACCTCGGTGATATGGCCGCTTTCATCCTTGACACAGCCGGTACACTTCACCAGATACGCACCCTTCAGGCGACACTCGGGGCCGTCAGGGAACAGACGCTTATACTTGGGGATGGGCTGCTCCAGGAAGTCGTCGGCCTCCATCCACAGGTGGCGGCTAAAGGTGATCTCATGGGTGCCTTGAGTGGGGTCAGTGGGATTGTTTTCCACCTGGAAAACCTCGCTCCGGCCCTCGGGATAGTTGGTAATGGTGAGCTTAATGGGGCGCAGCACAGCCATGGTGCGCTCGGCGGTGGCATTCAGATCCTCCCGCAGGCAGTGCTCCAAGAAGCCAAACTCCACCACGTTGGGGGACTTGGCCACACCGATGCGTTCACAGAAATTACGGATAGAGGCGGCGGTGTAGCCCCGGCGGCGCAGGCCGCAGAGGGTGGGCATACGGGGATCGTCCCAGCCGGAGACCCGGCCCTCCTCTACCAAAGCACGCAGCTTGCGTTTGGACATGACGGTGTGGTCGATGCCCAGGCGAGCGAACTCGATCTGCCGGGGGCGGGCGGGCAGCTCACAGTGCTCAATAACCCAATTATAGAGCGGCCGGTGGGCCTCAAACTCCAAGGAGCAGAGGCTGTGGGTGATGCCCTCCAGAGCATCCTGGATGGGGTGGGCGAAGTCGTACATGGGATAGATGCACCACTTGTCGCCCTGGCGGTGGTGGCTCATGTGGTTGATGCGGTAGATAACCGGGTCGCGCATATTGAAGTTGCCGCTGGCAAGGTCGATCTTAGCACGCAGGGTCATGGCACCGTTGGGGAATTCCCCGGCGCGCATACGCCGGAACAGGTCCAGACTTTCCTCAATAGGCCGGTCCCGGTAGGGGGAGATGGCAGGCACACCGATGTCGCCCCGGTTGGCCTTGAACTCCTCGGGGGTCAGCTGGCACACATAGGCCAGACCCTTTTGGATGAGCAGCACCGCCTGGCGGTAATCCTCCTCAAAATAGTCGCTGCCGAAGAAGAAACGGTCGCCCCAATCGAAGCCCAGCCAGTGGATGTCCTGCTGGATGGCGCCCACAAACTCCTCATCCTCCTTGGTGGGGTTGGTGTCGTCCATACGGAGGTTGCACAGACCGCCGAACTTCTCAGCGGTACCGAAGTCGATGCACAGGGCCTTGCAGTGGCCGATGTGCAGGTAACCGTTGGGCTCCGGGGGAAAACGGGTGTGGACGGTCATGCCCTCGTACTGGCCGCCGGGGGCCAGGTCCTCGGTGATGAAATTGTCAATAAAGTTGCTGCCCTCGGCGCGCTCGGGCTCGTTAGCGGCGATGACTTTGTTTTCCTCGCTCATATTGTTTTACTCCTTATAGTAAATTACTGCAAAAATATTATACTATTATACCGACTGCATACGAAAAATGCAAGACTTCCGTTCTATATTAGCTCACTTTCCGCGGGTATATGCCGGGATAGGGCCGCGTTGCTGAAGCGCCGGTCTCCGGTGAGCTCCCGCACCACGGTGATGCCATCCGGAAAACGGAAGGGGGTATCCTCCCGGGGCAGCTCGATCTCCATGACGGCGCAGCGGGGCCAGAAGGGATAGAAATCAATCTCAAAGGTGTATGGCCCCTCCGGCAGGCAGTAACGGGTCTTGCGGATGGTCTCGGTCATGGGATCCCGGCGGGTGAGGTAGGCATCGTAAGCCTCGGGGGTGATCTCCTCCTCCTGCTCCAGACGGGTGATGGCGCTGCGGTCAATTTTCACAGTGTGGAAAAAGGCCACGCCGTCAGCCCCTTCCCGGCGGCGGACGCGCTCCGTTTGGTGAGGCGGGGAGAGGAGATAGGTCTGCTCCATGTGATAGACGTGGCTGCACCGGGCCGCCAGCTCCGGCTCCGGCGGGCGGAGGATGAGAAAGCGGCGCTCAATCTCCAAAGAATTACTGCTCATAAAATTCCTCCCGGCTCATCAGCAGATTCAGTGTTTCCAGCAGGGCATTGGGGGTCAGGTGTTCCGGCAGCTCCAGATTTTTCAGCAGCTGCTGTCGCTTTTGGGTACTGCCGGGACCGATGAGGCCCCGGTCCAGCAGGTCGGCCTTGGTGATGGGGACTGCGGCTGAGGGAGCGGCCTCCCCCACAAAGGTAGCGCCGCCCCGGCGCAGGGCCTGCAAGAGAATTTCCGGGGTCATGCCCTCCACGCCCAGCTTGCCCTCTTTCCCGGCCTTGCGCTTGCGGCGCTCCTTGCCGGGGATGTCGGGGATGTAGGCCTGCTTTACCTGCTCCGTTGGAATAGCCCCCTTGAGATAATTGCGGATGACAAAGCCCGCCCCATCGGAGTCCGTCAGAAGGATCAGGCCCCGCTTTTGGGCCAATTTCCGAAGAAAGGCCAGCTTCTCCCGGTCGTTGAACACGGAGAAGCCGCCGGTCTCCACAACGGTGGCGTCCACCACCTGTAAAAGCATATTTCTGTCGTAGCGGCCCTCCACTACGATGACTTCTTCAATGCGCGGCTTGCTCATTGCTCCGCCAGCTCCATAACAAATCGCACCAGCTCACCCTCCCGGTCAATGTTTTTTTCACTTTTCATGCGCCGATCCAACAGCTGGCAGGCGGCCAGGGAGCGCTTGCACCACGCATGATCCACCCGTCGGGCCGCCTGGAGGAGGAGCCTTGCGGGATAGTCGCTGCGCATCTGCCACAGGTCCATGAGCCAAAAACGGTCCTTGCCACTGTCTAAAGCCATGCGGGCGGTATACAGCCGCCTCAGCTCCTTGCCAATGGCTCCCAGGATGACGATGGGCTCCGTCTGCATCCGCAGCAGGTCTCCCAGCACGGCGGCAGCCTTGTTATAATCCCGGGCGGAAATGTGGTTGGTCATGTCGAAGATCCGGGCGTCCAGCACCGGCTCCGCCACGGCGGCAATATCGGCAGCGGTGACCTGCTCGGCCTTGGCAAAGGCCGCCACCTTGTTCACCTCACCGATGAGGTTATCCATCATGGAGCCGCAGTAAAAGAGCATATAGTCCGCCGTTTGCTGGTCGATACTGCGGTCCAGGGCGCGGAAGCGTTTTTGCAGCCAACGGACCAGTGCGTCCCGGGATTGCCCCTGGAACTCCACCACCTCCACATTTTTATCTATGGCGGCGGTGAGCTTTTTCATTTTCCGGTCCGGCTTGTAGGGAACTGTGTCATAGATAAACACCACGGTGCAGTAGTCCGGCAGATCCTCTAAAAGCTCCGTGAGCTGGCTGCGCTGACTTTCATCGAGCCTGAAAATATCCCAATCCGTCACTGTTACCAGGGTGCTGGGCGCCATCATGGGCATGGACTCCACGGCATCGGCCACGTCCTGGGTCGTGACACGGCTGCCGGAGAGCCGGTGGAGATTAAAATCCTCGCTGCCCCTGGGAATGAGAAGCTCCTGCAGCTGCTGGACATAGGTCTGGCGCAGGTAGCTCTCCTCCCCGTAAAACAGATAGGCCCGGGCAGGCGCTTTTTCCTTTATGGCCTTGCGCAGGCGGTCGTATGCGGCGTTTTTGCCTGAGGCTTTGCTCTTTTCCGCTGCCATAGCGTGTGGCTCCTCTCGTTAGTGATAGTGTACGGTCACGGTGATACAGCCCTGGGTGTCGGTGCGGTAGACCTCTGCGCCCACGGCCTCCAGCCGGGAAATGGCCGCGTCCGTGGGGTGACCGTAGCTGTTGTCTCCCACGCTGATGATGGCCGCCTCCGGGGTAAGGGCGGACAGGAAATCCTGCTGGGAGCTGTATTTGGATCCGTGATGGCCCACCATAAGGACCTCCAGATCCGGCAGATCGTACTGCCCGATCAGCGCCAGCTCCGTCTGCCCGGACATATCGCCCGTAATAAGCAGGTCAAAATCGCCGCTGCTGCACAGGTATGTCAGTCCCTGCTCGTTGGGATCGCCCGAGCCCACGGGCGGGAAAACCGTGAGGCTGCACTGCCCCAGGGGAATGGCTTGTTTTTCTGTGACGAACAGCACCTGAGTGCCGTGCTCCTGGGCCAGAGCCACCAGTTTATCCCGCACGCCGTAGTCGTCCTCTATTTGCGGCAGATAGAGCCGGTCAATTTCCACCCGGCTGAACAGCTCCGCCAGGCCGTTGGTGTGGTCGGCATGGAAGTGGGTTACGGCCACCGCCGACAGGCGGCGCACCTCCATACTGCCCAGCTGCGAGAGCACCTGTTGGGCCGGATGCTTGTAGCGGTTGCTGCTGCCGCAATCCACCAGGACAGCATCGTCGCCGGACAGCAGCAGGGTGCTGGCCCCTTGTCCCACATCCACGGCGACCGCTGTCAGCGCACCGCTGTGAAACTCTGCTGCACGCAGGTTGACGCACAGCACCAGGGCCAGGAGGGACAGCACGGCAGCCAGGGCATATTTCCGGGGCCGGTCTCGGGTCAGGACGCACAAAATGAAAAGAGCGTATACAAACACCAGCCAGCAAACCAAGAATGGATTGGTATCCGTGTAAAGCGCGTGGTGGGGAATAGAGACGGCCAGGTCCACCGCCAACAGAAACAGCTTGCTCAGGGCCCAGCTGACATATCCCAGAATTCGGGCGGCGGGCAGCCAAACAAAGCCCGCCAGCACCGTCAAAAAGCCGGCCATGAAATTACCGGAGGCCAAGGGGATACACACCAAGCTTGTCAGCGGCGACACTGCGGAAAATACGCCGAAATAGTAGGCCGTCAGCGGTACGGTGAAGACCATAGCCCCCAGGGTGGAGGAGAGTGTACCGGTCAAAAAAGTGCATGCCTTGGCCGCAAGCCTTGCCCGGGGCTGCTTCCTTGCCCGGAAGAACCCGTAGACCCGGGGCGTGACCAGAATCAGCCCCAGCATGGCGCCAAAGCTGAGCTGCAGGCTCACGCTGGCTGCGGCATAGGGGTTGACCAGCAGAATGAGTCCCAGAGCCGCCGCCAAGGAGGTGATGGGATCGGCATCCCGCTTGAGCAGGGGCGCCAACAGCAGGAAAAACTGCATGATACACGCCCGAACCACCGAGGGCGTCAGCCCCACCATAAACATATAAAATATCAGCACTGCCGTGCCCACTGCCGCCAAAAGCCGGCGCCGATGCCCTACAAGCAGGCTCAGCAGCGTCAGCAAAAAGGCGCAGTGCAGCCCGGAAACGGCAAACAGATGGCTCACACCCGCCTCGGAAAAGCGGACGGACAGTTCTTCGGAGATGCCGCTGCGCTCTCCCAGAAGCTCCGCCTGCAGGAGACCGGCCACAGTGCCGTCACGCTCCCATATCCGGGCGATTTTGTCCCGGAAGGCCTTTTCCATCCGCTGGGGCAGATATCGCAGGGAGCCGGCCTGGCCTTGGGCCACCGTGGGCATCTCCTCGCAGTACAACAGGGCAAAGATCCCCCGGGAGGTGAAGGTGGACAGCTCTGTGCCCTTGATAACGGAGGCATCCTGCCAGTAGGCGCTTCCCAAAAGGGCCTGCCCCGGCTCCAAAAGGGCGGCCGCTTCATCGCTGAGATAGCACGCGGCCTTGGCACCCCGGGCATCTGCCAGGCGCACCGTGACCCGCCAGCCAGAATCCCGCTGCTCCGGCCAATCACACACCGTAGCGGAAAACAGATGGCTGCTGCCGCACTTATCCTGCACAGGCTGCGACACCAGGGCGCTCCAGCCACGGCCATACAGCAGCCCCGCCGCCAGGGATAGGGTGATGAGGACCAGGTAGACCCGAAGCCGCCCGAGGGCCTGCAGTCTGGGCAGCAGCAAGACGAGTCCACCGGCCGCTGCCAGAATACCCGCCGCCCAAAAGACCCAATGCCCCACCGGCAACAGACACAGGGACAGGATGGCCGCCGCAAAGGAAAATGCGATAGCCGCCAATGAACGCATGGCCCTGCCCCCTTTCAATCTGCTTCCATTATACCAAAGCCGGCCGCTGATAACAAGAGCCGTGGTCGATGGCGGTAAAAAAACTACACCCTCCGCTTTGGCATAAGAAGGAGTTGATGCATCAAAAAAGCCTCGCAGAGTTTGCCGCCTGCAGCAGATTACGGGGCTTTTGTCGGAAAAACCCAAAGGAATTTTCGACAGTAGAACGTCCCCCTCCGCCGGAGCGGAGAGGGACGGGGAAGGATGGATCAATCCTCCGTGGGAAAGTCCACGTTGGTATAGCCGGAGAGCTGGTTGAAAACGGACAGCTTGCCCTCCTCCACGGCGTGGTGCAGCATCTTCATATCCGGCTGCACGTTATCCTGGCACACCAGGGAGCCGCAGGCCATGTCCATCTCGTAATTCTCCAAAATAGTACGGGCGGCGGTGACCCGGGAGCGCAGGGAACAGTGGCAGTGGGCGGTGAACATCTGCAGCAGGGAGTACCAGGGGCTGCCGTGGCGGCCGGCCATGAGATACAGCATTTCCCGCTTTTCTACTGAGGTCATGTTCTTTACCAAAAACAGCAGGGCCTGCTCGATCTCCTGGTCATCGTCCTCGGGCTTGATGCCGTCGAACAGCCAGGGGTACAAAAACGCTAGGTAGTAGGGCATGGGATTGGTGCCCAATACGCGAAACCACTCCGACCCCTCGTACAGATCCGGGGCGCTGGCGCCCTTTTCCCAGTTTTGAATGGTTTTTTTGCTGACGCCCAGGCCGTTGGCCATGAACTCCTGGGTTTTGCCCGCGTCAGAGCGGGACAGGCTCCAGATCCGCGCGAAGCGCTTGTTTCTATCCGATTTGGATTCCTTGTGCAGCATACGATCACCTGCTTACTAAAAAATCTATTTATTTGCCGTTTTTTGCAAAAATATTTTATCAGCATAAGAGAGAAATGTCAACAGAAAAGGCAAAAAATTTAGCGCTTAAATGGGCCTGGCGGATAAAATATCTACCACGGACCCGGATGCCGCGGCAAAAGGCGGTTTTTGCCCGGGCCGCCGGGCGTACTTTTTTATCTGTATAGGGACTGCCCATGGGGGCATAGGATGGCAGGGAAAGGGGAGATGCATATGCTGTCTGCAGCGCTGTTTCTGCTGGCTAACAGCCTGTTCCTGACTCTGCGCCTTACGGGGGATACCGGGTCCTTTCCCAAGCCGCTGAGCGCCGGAGAGGAGCGAATGTACTTAGAGCGCAGCCTGGCCGGGGATCTGGAGGCCCGGAACATCCTGGTGGAGCATAATCTGCGCCTGGTGGCGCACATTATCAAAAAATACTACACCCAGGCGGCGGAGCAGGAGGATCTGATTTCCATCGGCACCATCGGGCTTATCAAGGCTGTGGATACCTTCCGCCCGGAGCGGAAGATCCGCCTGGCCACCTACGCCTCCCGCTGCGTGGAGAATGAGGTGCTCATGTATTTCCGCAGCCGCAAAAAGCTGCAGGGGGAGGTGTCCCTGTCCGATACCATCGAGCCCGACGCCGCCGGGGGCGCCCTCAGCCTCATGGATGTGGTGGGCTGCGACGACACCATGCTCTCGGATATGGCCGACCAGGAGGAGCGCCTGCGCATCCGGGAGCTGGTGGGCCGCTGCCTTACGGACCGGGAGGCGGAGGTGATCCGCCGCCGGTACGGACTATCCGGCCGCCTGCCGCAAACCCAGCGCCAGGTGGCTGCGGCCTTCGGCATCAGCCGCAGCTATGTATCCCGCATTGAAAAGCGGGCACTGCAAAAGCTGGAGGCGGCGCTGAAGGAGGAGATGCCAACAAGAAACAATAAATAATTATAACCGTGCGAAGCAAGTTCGCATATACCCCCTTGCACAGAATGGACAAAAATGGTATAATGCTATGTGGCAAAGTATACAAAGAACAAGGAAGGTACGCGCATGAGAAACATTTACTGTGGGATTGCAGATATTCGCAAGCGGGTTTTTGCGGAAGTGGCAAAGCTCGCCTACGAAGGCGGCGACTACCATCGTATCGATAAACTGCCGTATGAGATTCTGCCGGGTGAAGTGGGGAACGAACGGGACTCCATCTTCCTGGAGCGGGCCATTGTGGGAGAGCGGATTCGATTGGCCATGGGCCATAGTCTGCGTTCCGCTTCGGAGCAGGGACTTCTGTCCGACGGTGTGGACAAGAGCGCAGTGCGGGAAAAATATTACGAGCCGCCGCTGATTAACATCATCAAATATGCCTGCCACGCCTGCCCGGACACCCACTACGAGGTGACCAACGCCTGCCAGAGCTGCCTGGCGCACCACTGCTCCAATTCCTGCCCCAAGGGCGCCATCAGCTTCTGCTATGGCCGGGCTGAGATCGACCAGAGCAAGTGCATTAAATGCGGCAAGTGTAAGGCGGCGTGCTCCTACCAGGCCATTATCCGCTTTGAGCGGCCCTGCCAGGAGGCCTGCGGTATGGATGCTATTGGCAAGGACGAATATGGCCGGGCAGAGATTGACCAGGATAAGTGTGTTAGCTGTGGCATGTGCCTGGTGAACTGCCCCTTTGGCGCTATTGTAGATAAAGGGCAGCTGTTCCAGCTGATCCATTCCATCCGCAGCGGTGACAAGGTCGTTGCTGTGATCGCTCCGGCCTTTTGGGGTCAATTCGGCGATGGCGTGACCCCGGGGCAGATCGTTTCAGCCATGAAGATGCTGGGCTTCCATTCCGTGGAGGAGGTCGCCGTAGGCGCAGACCTGTGCGCCATCGAGGAAGCGGAGGAATTTATGCGCCATGTACCGCAGATGCAGCCTTATATGGCTACCTCCTGCTGCCCGGCGTGGTCCGTGATGGCTAAGAAGGAGTTCCCCGGCGCCGCGCCGTATATCTCTATGACCATGACTCCCATGGTGCTTACGGCTCGACTGCAGAAAAAACGTGACCCGGGCTGTAAGGTGGCTTTCATTGGACCCTGCGCCGCCAAAAAGCTGGAGGCCAGCCGCCGCACCGTCCGCAGTGATGTGGACTTTGTACTGACCTTCGAGGAGCTGCGGGGGATGCTGGAGGCCAAGAACATCGATTTCACCGATATCCCTGATGTGCCGGCCAATTATGAGGCATCTGCCCTCGGCGTGGGTTTTGCCGCTTCCGGAGGCGTTGCCAAGGCGGTGGAGGATGTGATTCACCGGCTGGACCCCGACCGGGAGGTAAAGACGATGTATGCCGAGGGGCTGCGGGAGTGCCGCAAGATGCTGCGTATCGCACGGACAGGGAAGTATGACGGATATCTGCTGGAGGGTATGGCCTGTCCGGGTGGATGCATTGCCGGCGCAGGCACAATCCAGCCGCCGGAGAAGTCCCGGCGGGTGCTGGAACAGTACAAGGCCAGCGCACCCAAGGATAATCCGCTGGATTCGGACTATAAGGACGACCTGTATCTGCTCCACGATGGAGAGGATGATTGGAGCTTTGTAGGCAGACATTGAGAGGATGCTAATGAACGAACTGATCCTGTTGTGTATGGAGATGGTGGGTACCGTGGCCTTTGCCCTGTCCGGTGCTATGACGGCGCTTCGGAGGCAGATGGATTTGCTGGGCGTTATGATCCTGGGCCTTATTACCGCCGTGGGCGGCGGTGTGCTGCGGGATTTGCTGCTGGGCATCACACCGCCCAAGGTATTTGACGACCCGCTGACGGTATGTGTAGCGCTGGTTTCCTCCGCAGCTGCGTTTTTGCCCCCGCTGCGCGGCCTGCTGCTCAGGAGCACGCTGCTATTTGAGCGGCTGCTGCTGTGGGCAGATTCCCTGGGCCTGGCGGCATTTACCGTGGTGGGCGAACAGATTGCCTATAGCCATCTACCGGAGGGAAGCTGGTTTGCCGTGGCTCTGCTGGGGACCATTACCGGTGTGGGCGGCGGCGTGGTGCGGGATTCCCTGGCGGGTAACGTGCCGTACATATTCCGCAAGCATATCTATGCCCTGGCGGCCCTGGCGGGCGCCGCTGAGTGGGTGGTATGCCACCTGTATTGGGACGACACGGCTGCGCTGCTGATGGGCAGCACGGTGGTGGTGGCCATCCGATTGCTGGCGGCTCACTTCCGTTGGAGCCTGCCGAAGGCCAAGGTCCCGGAGGAATAAGAGGTTTGCTTTCAAAAGCGTTTCGATACGGAAAAGAAAAAGCTCCCCCTGCCGTGATGAACAGGACCAGTAAAAACAGACAATAGACAAAACACCCCCTGATGTAGTTATTATCCTACATCAGGGGGTAATTGCATGTCAGGAAGTGCCGTGAGGCGGGGGGGCTTTTGATACTTTTATCTATGGAACAGGCCGTGCTTTTCATAGGGCTTGGATTCTACAGCCTTGACCTCATAGCCTGTTTCGGTGATGGCCCTGCGCAGGGCCTCCTCGTCCAAAGGCTCCGGGGAAATGACGGTGGCCGTACCCTTGGAATGGGACGCGCTGACCTTCTTCACGGCGAACTTGTTGCGAATTACATCACACACATGGCTCTCGCACATGCTGCACATCATGCCGTCGATCTTCAAAATGGTTTCTGTCATATACTTATGCCTCCTTAGCAGAATTATCCCTTTTCTTGAGAGGAAGATCCAGCTGCGCCAGCACCACGGCAATGAGCATCAGCACGCAGCCAATCAGTTCCTTGGCGGTCATGGTTTCATGAAGGAAGATGGCACCGGACACTGCACCGAACACGCTCTCCAGGCTCAAAAGCAGAGCCACGATGGTGGGGTTGGAGTCCTTTTGTGCCAAAATCTGCAGGGTGTAGGCCACACTGCTGGAGAAAACACCCACATACAGGACTGAGCCCATACAGGGGACAATGTCCGCCCAGGTGGGGTTTTCAAAGATCAGCATGAGTATAGCCGAAAGGATAGCGCATGTCAAGAACTGGATACAGCTCATTTTCACGCCGTCCACCCTTTGGGTGAAGTAATCGATGACCAGGATGTGCAGCGTATAGCCGAAAGCACACAGCATCACCAGCAGGTCGCTGGGGGCAATGGTGAAATCTTCCTTAATGCACAGGCAGTAAAGGCCGGCCACTGCCAGCAGGACACTGATCCAAACGGTGGGTGAGACTTTTTTCTTGAGAAACAGGCCACAGATGGGCACCAGCACCACATAAAGCGTAGTGATAAAGCTGGTCTTGCCGGCGCTGGCACCGGCCACCATACCCAGCTGCTGCAGGTTGCAGGCCAGAGCCAAGGCGATGCCGCAGCAGATGCCGCCTAAAATCAGGTCCCTCCGCCCAGCTTTTTTCTCCGCAGCGGTCTGCTCCGCCGGGGGCTCCTTGCGCAGCATTTTAAAGATTTGTACCACCACCAGCAAGGCCAAAAAGCCCACGAAGGAACGGGCGGCGTTGAAGGTGTACGCGCCCACGTGCTCGGTGCTGGTGCTTTGGGCAACGAAGGAGGAGCCCCAGATCATGGCGGTGATGATGGGGAATACCACCTGACGAACCTGATTGTGTTTCATAGTGCTTTCCTTTCTGTATCCTGCTTTCTCGCAGCTAATGATTTTCACCTGTATCGATGGGATTCACATGCCACTTGAATTTATTTTCTGTGCCGTGCAGCAGACGGCGGATGTTCTCCCGGTGGCAGAAGATAACCAGCGCTGCCACCACTGCGCACAGAGCGGTCAGCAGTGGGTCATGGCCAAAGACAAAGAACGCCGACACCGGCATACTGGCTGTGGCCACGATAGACCCCAGGGACACATAGCGGGTCAGAAGCCACAGGAGGACGAAGAGCCCCCAGGCGATAAGACCTATGCGCCAATCCAGCATCCACACCAGCACTCCGCCGGAGAGAATGCCCTTGCCGCCCTTGAGCCCGTAGTAGGCCGGGAACATATGCCCCAGCTCGCAGCCGATGCCGCCCAGCAGCACACCCAGGGTCCAGCTGCCGTTGGTGCAGAGCATCAGATACCCGCCTATGAGGCAGGAGAGCAGGGTCTTGCCCATGTCACAGAGAATCACTATGAGGGCAAATTTGGCCCCATAGGTGCGGTAGAAATTGGTAAGCCCGGCATTGCCGCTGCCGTGCTTGCGTACATCATCCCGGATGATGAAGTGGGAGGTGACCACCGAGCCGTTGAAGCAGCCCAGCAGGTACGACACCAGCAGCGTCAATCCCACCACAAAGTAGATGGACAGCTTAATTGTCATCGTCTCCCTTCTGCCGGATGGAGAGGATAATGGGGGTGCCCTCCAGGCCGAATACGCTGCGGATCTGGTTTTCCAGGTATCGCTGATAAGAGAAGTGGAAGAGCTTCTTGTCGTTGCAGAAAATGACAAAGTGAGGGGGCTTGATGCCCACCTGGGTCATGTAATAGATCTTCAGGCGGCGGCCCTTATCCGTGGGAGGCTGCACCCGGGTCTGGGCATCGGCCAGAACGGAGTTGAGCATGCCTGTTGTGATGCGGGTGGAGGCCTGGTTATTCACATAATTGATGAGCTCAAACAGCCGCGTTACCCGCTGGCCCGTAAGGGCGGAGATGAACAGGATGGGAGCGTAGGTCATGTAGCTCAGATCCCGACGGATGTCCTCGCGCATACGGTCCATGGTCTTGCCGTCCTTTTCCACCATGTCCCACTTGTTCACCACGATGATGCAGGCCTTACCCGCCTCATGGGCCAGGCCCGCGATCTTGGTGTCCTGCTCGGTAACGCCGTCGTTGGCGTCGATGAGGATCAGGCACACGTCGCTGCGCTCAATGGCCATGGTGGCCCGGAGGACGCTGTATTTTTCGATGGCGTCATCCACCTTGGACTTTTTGCGCATGCCGGCGGTGTCGATGAAATTATACTTGCCGGTTTCATTTTCAAAATAGGAGTCGATAGCGTCCAGTCCGGCATCGAATTGGCCGGTCTCAAGCAAGGCGTTGGCTATACCTGTCCATTGTATTGCCGAGGAATCCCGGACTTCACTTAAATTTTCGTCTATGAGTCTGTGTTTTTCTGCCGGGTCATCGCTGGCTTCGATTTGCGTGATGAAGCAGCGGCTTTTCTGAATGTCGTCCAGTTTCTCCCAATGGTGATTCAGCAGGTTGATGCTCGTAAAAACTGCAACACTGTCACCTGTCAGTCCGCCTAAAGTGCTGATGCTGCACAGGGCGTTGAAATATCGAGTGCTGTCGCCGTCGGCGAGGAAATATTCCGCCGCGAGCTTTTCCTGACTGAGGGCTTTTTCAAATTCGTAGCAGTATTTGTATACCAGCATCTTGGCCGTGTAGAGTCTTGCAACTGCCCCGGCGTCCTCACAGCGGCCCGCGTATCTGCCTGCCCTGACGAAGCAGTCCATCGCTTTGTCGATCTCGGCGGCGTTCATGTAGGTGACTCCGTGGTAATAGTGGGCGAGCAATTTTTCTTCAGCTGACCCGAATCTGGAGTAGTATTTTACAGCGCATGTGATTATGCTGTCCGAGGCGATGTCAATGTAGTTCTTGTCAAGAGCCATGGAGTACAGCAGGGCGAATCTGGCCTTGTCGGACCGACCTTTGATGTGAGTGCCTTTCAGGGAGTCGAGAACCTGCAGCGCCTTCTCGGGGTTGTCGGAAATATAGGAACTCACCTCATCGAGCGCAGCCCTGGCATTTCTGTCGGAACAGGAGAAAGTCATCGCCGCAAGCAGTGTCAGAACGACAGGAACAATAAACTTTTTCATGAAGTTTAATCTTGCTATGTAAATCAACCGCAAAAATAGCCAATTTCAAGCTCCCGGACAACGGAAATGCCGGTTTTCAGCGCTTCTGGAAAACTTTTTCAGAAGGGTGGGACGAAAATTTTTTAACCACTATTGATTGTCAATTATTTACAACGGCTAAAAAGTGCGTCTTCCGCTTTTTAGGAAAACTTTCTGTTCGTAACTTGCATTGTAATTTCAAAAAAAGATATGCGAATATTTGTCAAGATTTCGGGTTCTCCGTCGGTGACCGGTTTGGTTGCAAATTCGGTCGCGTATTCAGAGAATGATGATGCGACGATAAAGCGGATTTCCGTCCATAGGAGCGAGCCGAATTACACTTATGTTATTGTGAATTCGGACAGAAATGTGTATTTTGTGAAGTCTGACGAGACCTACGATGAAGGATACTTGTCCGAAGACTATACTGTGGCGCTCAGGAATGTTGACGCGGATCTGATTCCGTCGGATCTCGTGTCGGGAGGAAGCTGCTATCTTAGGACGGGGGTGCAGCAATATCTTGAGGGAACAAGACATGGCGTTGCTCCTTATTATGAATGGTCGTTCGATTTCTTTGATACCGCGGATTTCCTTTTCGCCTTGCAGGTTGTCGGAGAGGCGAAGCTGAAAGATGCGTCAGGAACAGTATTAGTTGATCATGCATCGAATCCCGGAGGGATTCTGCTGACAGGATATGGTTTTAGCTTGAATGTTTGTAATTCATCGAAAGTGGAGATGCAGAAAATACCTTTTTCTGTAATGTACAAGGAGGAATTTCCTGAAGAGTCGTCGGCTGTCATCATAGGGGACTGGCGTCCGATTGGCGGCAAAGACGATATTAATGACAATTTTGGAATCAAACCGTAATGACTTAAAATATTGAAGTTATGAAAAGATCATTTATTCCGCTTCTGCTGGCGTCGGTCATAATATTGACCTCGATGTCGGAATGCGATTTCAAAAAATCCTTTAGTCCTTATAGGTGGGAGGATTCGTATGTGTCTGCGGAAGTGAACGGCGAGTCATATATAAGCACCCCTGGAGAAGTGCTTCACTTGTCCATGTTTGCGCCTACCGTGAGGCTCGATGAGAGTGAAACGGGTGATGACGGCTTCTTGTTCTTGTTGAATCGTGAGATTTTCTCGCAGGAAGATACCGTGTATGTAAGGATTAAGTATGAAAATTCTGACAATGTCGAATTGAACATGAGGTATGAACTGCCAGGAGAGTCGGATAACAATGCAAAGTTGAGTGTCGCGTCTCCGCAGAATGCAGGTCTGACGAGCTATTATGACTTCAATGCTACTGATGGGTATTTTATGATTACGGAGAAGCAGGGCGGTTTGTTTGCTGGAATATTTGAGTTCAATGCGTACTGTCCTGAACTGGATAAAACCGTGTCAATTACAAATGGAACATTCAGATTCGAGGGATATGAATCATATTGAGTCTGTGGACCGGAGTATTCAGAGCCGGTCCACGGATTATAAGGCCAGACTTACATAGCTAATTAAGAAAAATTGAGATAGATTAAAAAA
>ENA-OOXJ01000720-OOXJ01000720.1-human-gut-metagenome-genome-assembly--contig:-NODE-720-length-25504-cov-3.015246_pt1 | contig 25504 bp, 24 predicted proteins | sample MGYA00241587_ERZ501343 | MGnify/ENA primary metagenome ERZ501343 (study PRJEB25962, sample SAMEA2042918) | human gut metagenome | biome: human gut; feature: human-associated habitat; material: faeces... | reverse complement strand
GACCAGATGGAGGGCCGCATCCGCGGCGACATCTGGTACATCGAGCACTGGAGCCTCTGGCTGGACGTCTACATCATCGTGAAGACGGTGGTGAATGTGTTCAAGGGGGATGAGGAGGCGTATTAGTCGTTATTGATTGTTTAGGAGATGGAAAACGCTGCTGAGAGCAATAAGCGCATAGTAAAGAACACGCTCTTCATGTATTTGAGGATGCTGCTGACGATGGTGGTGTCCTTGTATACGAGCCGTGTGGTATTGCGCACTCTCGGTGTCGACGATTATGGCATATACAATATCGTCGGCGGAGTCGTTGTCCTGTTCACTTTCATCAATTCGGCAATGGCGTCCGGAACGCAGCGCCATTTGTCATACGAGCTGGGCAAGAAGGATGAGAGTAATATTACGGAAGTATTCAGCGCCTGCCTGAAGATTCACTTGTTGCTGGCTGCAGTTATCTTCATATTGGCCGAGACGATAGGTCTGTGGTTCTTGAACACGCAGATGAACTTCCCTGCCAGCAGGATGGATGCTGTCAACTGGGTGTATCAGTTCTCCATTCTCGGATGTGTGGCAAGTATCGTCAGGGTCCCGTATAATGCGGCGATTGTCGCTTATGAGCGGATGTCGTTCTATGCTTATATAGGGATAATCGAGGCGGTTTTGAAACTTGTCGTCGTATATCTGTTGCTGCTCTTTGCCATGGACAAACTGATATTGTATTCAATATTGATGTTTGCCGTGATTCTGCTGATAACCTTATGGTTTATTTTGTTCTGCCACAAGAATTTCGACCGGATCCGGATAGTGAAAGTTCCGGACAGGCAGTTATACAGAAAGCTTGTGTCTTTCTCGGGCTGGGCATTGTTCGGCAGCGTGGCGAATGTCGGACTGCAGCAAGGAATCAATATAATAATCAATATATTCTATGGCGTCGCGCTGAATGCGGCCGTCGGTGTGGCGAATCAGGTAAATTCGGCCATATCAAATTTCGTCCATGGTTTCCAGCAGGCGCTGAATCCGCAGCTCGTCAAATCCCAGGCCGGTGAAGATAAGGCCAGGCAATTCCAACTAATTTGCGAATCATCCAAATTGTCATTTTTCATCATGTTCGTGATGGCCTTTCCGTTGATGGTCAATCTGGAATATGTCCTGACTCTCTGGCTGGGAGAGTATCCTGCGCATACGGTGGGAATCTGCAATATGATAATCATAGGAGCCTTGATAGAGTGTCTTTCCGGACCTCTATGGGTGACGATATTCGCGACAGGGAATATTAAGACATATCAGATTGTCATAAGCTCGATTTTACTGCTTAATATACCGGTATCATATATCGGCGGACGCTTTGGTATGTCTTCTGAAGCGATGTTTGCTGCTAGAAATGTGATTTATGTGATGGCATTTTTAACCCGTCTTGTTTTTCTTAAAAGAATGATTGATATGGATGTTCGCGGCTTCTTCAGGAGAGCCGTGGCTCCTATTCTGAAAGTTCTGTGTTTGACTGTTCTACCTATAGTGTTGCTTGTGAATAAGCTAACGGCTCCTTCGGATGATTTCGTGACTTTTATATGGCAGACATTGTTGATATGCGCGTATGAGTTGCCTGTAATTTATTTCATAGGGCTGTTACCTAATGAACGTTTGTATATCAAGAATCTTTTCTTGAAAAAAATTGCTACGAAACATGGCAATTGACCATATCTGCAAAGTTGAGTTGTGCTCTGGTTGTGGAATGTGCGTACAGTTATGCAAACATTCCGCAATAAAAATGATTTCTGATATTGAAGGTTTTCTTCGTCCTGTTGTAGAGCCTGCTTTATGTGTTGACTGTGGCCTATGTCAGAAGCGATGCCCTGCGAATAGTCCTGCTTTTGTTAATCGGAATGAACCGTTGAAAGTATTCAGTGGTTGGAGTTCTGACGAGGAGATAAGAATGGCCAGTTCTTCGGGAGGAGCTTTTTCTGAGATTGCAAAATATGTGATTTCGAAGAATGGAGTTGTTTTTGGTGTTGCGTTAGACGATAAAGTTCAGGCAAGACACACATATGTAGAACAGGAAGAGGATTTATGCAAATTACAGGGTAGTAAATATGTTCAAAGTGTTATAGGTAGTTCTTATAAAGAAGCAGAGGAATTTCTTCGTCAAGGAAGACTTGTGTTATTTTCAGGGACACCTTGCCAGATAGCGGGACTTTATAGTTATTTGCATAATGATTATGAAAATCTTCTGACAATAGATTTGATTTGTCACGGCGTACCATCTCCATTGGTTTTTGAGGATTATAAGAAATGGATTGAAGACAAGATTCATGAAAAGGTTTCATATGTGAAATTTCGCTGTAAAAAATCCTCCTGGATTTTTTACAGTATGGGAATTAATTCCCATACTGAAAAAAACAAGATAACCACTTATTCATACATAGGATCTTATTATGCTGATCCATATATCAGGGCATTCTTGAGGGATAATATTTTACGCCCCAGCTGTTATAGTTGTCAGTATGCATCTACCAAACGAGTTGCAGATTTTACGATTGCGGATTGGTGGGGATATAAGGCAACATGTCCGGACGATAAAGATTTCGAGAGGAAAGGTGTTTCATTATTGATGTGCAATTCGCGAAAGGCCCTCGAAATAGTGCATGAACTAAATATGGATTTGAGGGAACGTACTCTTGAAGAGGCGATTCGGACTAATCGTTCATTAAAACAGCCATTTTCTTTGCCCCCCACAAGGGATAGATTCTGGAGAGACTACGAGAGGCTTACGTTTCCTGAGATGATTGACAAGTGGATGTATCCTGAGAGGATTGCACTTTCCACATATATTAGAATTTATTTTCCGGATAATAAGATTGTTTTTCGCGTTGTTAATTTGTATGAGCGTGTCATGAGGAAACTTCGGTTAAGTCAGTTGATTGTAAAAATTCAGGCGAAATGAGTAAGAGACGAATATATCTATTATGTGAGCCGAAACATGCAAATCTTGGCGATCAGGCTCAGTTTGTATGTATAATGCGCTGGCTTGCTGCAAATTACCCTGAATACGAGGTTATTAGTGTCGGGGATATGTTCAAGGCCTTCGATTATGATATAAAATCTCGGATAAGGAGTTTCTTTTTAGTGCTGAAGTTCTTTTGGTTGAAACTGACTGTGCGCTCAAGTGATCTTTTTGTCGGCCATAGCGGTTATTTCTTTGTTGATCATCATACTGGGTGGATGACTTTCGCTTTTTTTATGCGATATTTCCCGAATAACAAGATGGTCATATTGCCGCAAACCGTGAATTTTTATTCTCCGGTAGCAAAACAGATGGCGTCCCGGGCTTTCGGATCAAAGAAAAATTTGACGCTCTTGTGCCGTGACGAGGTCTCGTACAACAACGCAAAATTACTTTTCGGAGATACTAAGTTGATACTTTATCCCGATATAGTAACATCACTTATTGGTACGATGAAGTTTGACGTACAAAGAGAAGGAGTGCTGCTTTGTGCTCGCAATGATGTGGAAGCATTTTACAGCAAGCAGGAACTCTCGCAGTTTATGGCTCGATTCGATTGTGCGAGAAAGGAAGTTACTGATACGACAATTGGTGTTCCCAAAGAAGAAATGCTCAAGAATAGAGAGAAACTGATATTGGACGCAATAAAGTATTTCGCAAGTTTCAAGGTTGTTGTGACAGACCGCTATCATGGAACCATTTTTTCTGCGATAGCATCGACTCCGGTGGTCGTGATTAATTCCGCAGACCATAAACTTAGCAGCGGAGTCAAGTGGTTTCCCAAGGAGGTTTTCGGAGACTATGTGCAGTTCGCGAAGGATTTGGATGAAGCTTATGAAAAAGCATCCGAAATGCTTGTAGCGGAAGGACTGAAATATAATAATCCTCCATATTTTAAAGAAGTGTTTTGGGATAAACTGAAGACAGAAATAGGCATATAGAGAATGATGAATAATTATATAATCAGCGTAGAATACTTGATAATCCTTGCCGTTCTTGTATATTCTATTATAAGGGGAACGAGGAAATATGATAGCGTAAAATTTGATAATGTAATCATTTCTCAAGATACATCACAGTTATTGAAAGCGATATGCTGTATTATTATTGTTCTACATCATTTCTCTTTGCGACGGCCTGACTTGCTTATCGGTAAGCCATTGGCTATATTGGGTGGAAACTTTGCATTGCCGATTTTTTTAATTTTATCTGCATACGGAATCGCAAAATCGGAATTGAACAGACCAATTGATAATGTTACGGTGTATTTCAAAAAGAGAATATTAAAACTTTTGAAACCATTCTGGATAGTCAATTTGGTCACGATTATTCTGTATTACATCATAGGAGGGGGGTGTTCTGCGGCTGAGATGCTTGAATGCAGGATAAACAAAGCTTTTAGTGATATTGGTTCTCATGAATTGTCAGTTGCAGATGCCTTTCTGATGGTTATAGGATTACATGAAATTGACGGGGCAATGTGGTTCGTATGGGTAACGCTTTATTCCTATGTGATTTTTTATATATCCAAAATAGTTTTTTCTATCAGAACACAGAAAATAGGTTTTATTTTATTATATACATTATTGATTGCTATTTTCGGTTTGATAACAATAAGGTTTGATTTTCCTGCTCATTATTATCGAAATCTTTGGGCATTGGTCTTGGGGATGTTGCTTGCAGTTTTTGAGAAAGATATTTTAATAAATAAAACAATGCAGATATCGATAATTGCCGGAGTGACAGTCTTTCTTTTGTTGCAATGTTTCTTTTTGAAAGAACCTTTCTATTTCATTTCGGCGATAACAGCCTTATCGGCTATAGTAGTTTCTGAGAAATTTATCTCAAGGAGGAGTATAGTGCCCAATAGCTTTATCGCGATGCTTTCAGGGGTGTCTTATGTAATATACATGATTCATATAAAAGTCTTTACTATTGAGTGGTATTACGTGGGATACGTGTCAGTATTGATTCCCCTCATTGTAATTGTATTGTTTGCGTATGTTTTTGAATATCTGATGAAGGCAAAGAGTAGATGATTTATTGACTCAGAATGGACAGATTCGTACTTCTAATAAAGTCTTTGCGGCCGTATCGTGTAGAGCATTGGTTGATGCTCTCGATATTGCTGTACTCGCTTGTTGGAGTGCTGAAATATTACTTACCGGCTTTCCTTTCGAATGTTATAACCAGCGTCTGTGGTTTCGGTTTCATAGTCCTAATTATATTGACTATAAGACGCTGCTCACTGACAGGGTGGACGCGCCCCTTGTATTTGTTTCTCGTGTTTTGGACTTTATGTCTGACATTGCGGATGTTTCTGATTGACAATGTAAGAGGAACTTTTGGTGAATATAACGGGATAACAACTTGGCTGTTGGCATATTTCTCATCACCATATTTTCTGCCAAATCTGATGCCTCTCATTTTGCTGGTCATACCAACGCAGGAAGGGTTTGATTTCAGGTATTTGTGGCGAGTCATGTGGTTGATGGTGATTCTTTATCTATGTTATTATCCGTTCGCGTTCTGGAGCATCCCAGCATAATAATTAGTTCCCGGCAAGGTATTACTATAATTTGAACATGAAGTGGTTTCATCAGCTTACTTATACGCCATTTGGTGAAATTACAACTGGATTCTTTTTTCATCTATTAGGGCAAGCCGTTGTGGCGGTATCAGGGAACCAGATTGCGCAGGCAATGGTATGCGTAGTCGGGTGGTATTATATAATTAAAGGTATTAATGATATTAAGGGATATTATCTCCCATTTTCAGGGTTTTATAGATTCCTTTATATTCTCTATCTGTTACTATGTTGCATAATGATAGTACGAGGATATATGATAGATTATAATTATCAATGGATTAGTTTCCAGGGGTTAATTTATTACCATTTTTTCTCTCCAACCTATATACTACCATATCTGATGCCATTGATAGCATTTATCCCTTTAAGATATTTTAATTTTAGACCTTTCATTAAGATTTCTATAATAATTGCTGTTTTAAGTATTTTGATTTGTGCCATTTTCCTCCCGCAAATATTAAATTCCGCAATGGCGCAAGCGGTTGGTGAGGATGGTCTTTATAGTTTTGGAAGTTCTTTTGCTCAGATTTATTTGCCGGTAGCCTTTGCGGTTTTGTGCCGTCAGTATATTTCAAAAAAAACGTGGTTAATAAATTCGGTCGCGTTATTTTTAATTTTACTTGTGTTTGCTATAGCCGCTAGGCGTGGTTCAACGGTTACTACGGCTTGCCTTTTTCTCTTTAACTTATACTTTTATATTAAGACGAAACGCAGAAGTACTAGAATTCTTGCAGTCATTTGTTCTATAATAATAGTGCTTGGTGCGGCATATTATTTTATGTCTTCTGATGCTTTTGCTTTTATAAAAGCGAGAGGTTTGGAAGATACTCGTTCCGGAGTCGACAGGGCGCTTTTGAGTCAAATGACGGACGTGGAAAAAGTTTTTGGCAAAGGCCTGAACGGAAGATATTATTATCCATTGTATGAAGATGATTATCTTCAGGGTTGGCGTTATGGTTCTGAAACAGGTTTCTATAATATTGTTTTGAAGGGCGGATATTTAATGGCATTTGTATATATTGTTTTATTAGCTTATCCGGCAATATTAGGCATCTACAAGTCAAGAAATATACTATGTAAGGCATTAGGCTTTTATATAATATTGAGTCTTATTAAATTATATCCATTCGGCTGGCTTATGTTCAACATGGAGTTCTTAGTAATTTGGATGGGCGTGTCAATGTGTTATAATCCGATAATCCGAAACATGTCTGATCGGCAAGCGTATCTTTATTTTTTCCGGTAAAGGGAATTTATGACTATGAAAGTTCTTTGGATTACAAATATTTTATTCCCTGATATTAGTCGGGAATTAGGCGTAACGCCTCCAGTGACAGGCGGATGGATGAAATCCTCGGCGCAGGCTTTGCTCGACCTTAATGTGGGAGTGGAGTTGGCAGTGGCAACATTGTATGGAAAAGAGTACAGGAAAGACGTTATAAATGGAGTGACATATTACTGCCTGCCTTTTACCATTTATGAACAGAAGAAATATAATCCTCAACTTGAAAAGTATTGGGAAATCATAGCAAAAGATTTTTGCCCGGATATTGTTCATATTCATGGTACAGAATTTCCTCATGGTTTAGCCTATTTGCGAGCTATTGGCTCGGATAACATTGTAGTATCGATTCAAGGGTTGGTAGGCGCATATGCCAGATATAGTTTAGGTCAAATTCCAGAGAAGGAGCTTAAAAAAAATCGAACACTATATGATTATCTCAAAGGGCATATATTGCGGTTACCATACGATATGGAGAAATCAGGGATGCTTGAGAATGAGTATCTAAGGATGGCGAAGCATGTAATCGGCAGGACAGATTGGGATAGGGATCACGTCTGGGCGATAAATCCTAATATTGCCTATCATTTCTGCAATGAAACTTTGCGTGCTCCCTTTTACTCTCATGAATGGCGGATTGATAGGTGTGAACGTCACAGCATTTTTCTGAGCCAGGCGCAAAAGCCGATAAAAGGGATTCATAAGGTAGTAGAGGCCTTGCCATACATTATCAGACATTATCCGGACGTGAAAGTTTATGTGTCCGGGCCGCAATTCCTGCGGAGAATATCCTTGAAAGAAAAATTGAAGTTTGATACATACGCAAACTATGTCTCTCGAATGATGGAACGATTGGGAGTGAAGGACAGGTTCGTTTTCACGGGATTGTTGGACGAAAATCAGATTGCTGAACAGTATAAAAAAGCCCACGTCTTTGTTTGTCCTTCGTCGATAGAAAACTCTCCTAATTCTCTGGGAGAGGCTCAATTGGTGGGCACTCCCGTTGTCGCTTCATACGTGGGCGGAGTTCCGAATATGGTCGAGAACGGCAAGACGGGACTTCTCTATAGGTTCGAAGAACATGAGATGCTCGCAAAGTGTGTCTGTTCAATATTCGAAGATGACGATCTGGCGACTCGGATCTCTGAAAATGAACGCCAGGCGGCGCGGGCAAGACACGACAGACGGAGAAATGCTATGCGTACTTATGAGATTTACAATAAAATAGTTACGGGGTGATGATTCAAGAAAAAGCGCTTAAGGCAATGCGGAAGCTATATCGTATCGCAGTACACCCGGATTATACTGGGTATCCATGGCCGCGAGAGGATGAATGGGAAACAACCAATTCGTTGCTGACTGATTTGTTCAGTAAGGAAAAGCCTTGTTTTGTCGGAAGGATAGGGACGATTGAGCAGGCGGTAGTGGTTAACTATTTGACCGTGCATAGAGAAAAGTCGTACCTTAAGAAATGTTATGATTACATAACGGATGACACGAGGCTCCCGTTTTGGGATACTGGCCGTCCGTTTAGAGAGTTAGAGAATAATGCTGGTTTCTTCTCGAAGAAAGGGATTGATGTTCCTGAAGTGGAAAAATTTGCAGAATTATATCTTGAAGAGATACCAAAGATGGACGTATGTGGACGCTTCTCCTATCCCGAAAAATGGCTGCCATTTAGCAAAGACTGCAAGATGGTACAGTTGGAGAGTCTGTATCCATTCTTTTCGAAGCATCCATGGACTAAGGTATTTGAAGGAAAACGAGTGTTAGTAGTACACCCCTTCAGGGATACGATTTTATCGCAGTACGAAAACAATAGACGAAGATTGTTTCAGAATCCTGATGTGTTGCCTGATTTTGACCTCGATGTAATTAAAGCAGTACAGACAATAGCCGGTGAGGAAAGCGAGTTCTCCGATTGGTTTGAAGCCCTTGACTATATGAAAGAAGAGATTTCGAAACGCGATTTTGACTTGCTAATTTGCGGTTGCGGTGCGTATGGACTGCCATTAGCTGCGTTTGCTAAAAGTTTGGGAAAGAAGGCAATCCATTTAGGGGGAGGCACTCAGCTGATGTTTGGAATTAAAGGGAAACGTTGGGAAGGTCGTTACCATGGCGACGATACACGTTTCGCAGATCTTTTTAATGAATATTGGGTTTATCCAAGTGATAGCGAACGACCAGTCAATGCAAACAAAGTAGAAGGAGGGTGCTATTGGAAATGAAGAATTATTTTCATCCGCATTATGCCGATGTGGCTTGTAAAAAAATAGCAACGGCGCTATGGGGTATAATAAATAAAGTGTCTGCGAGAATATGGAGAGCCAAGTTAGGAAGAAATTGCGAATTTCAAGGGAAGACGATATTCCGCACATTGCCGGACACACGAATAGTCATAGGGGAACGATGCAGATTCAATTCGTCGCACCGGTCAAATTTAATCGGTGTGTATTCGCCTTGTATGGTTTCAACAATCAAACGAGGCGCAAGCATAGAAATAGGCGACGAATGCGGGTTTTCCGGGACTGTAATAGGTTGTGCAAAATATATTAAGATAGGAAACAATGTGCGCTGCGGAGCCAACACATTGATTACTGATTCAGATTGGCATTCTGATGATCCAAGGGTCGGTGAGAATAAGCCGGTTGTCATTGATGACAATGTTTGGTTAGGATACGGAGTAAAAGTGCTGAAAGGGGTTCATATTGGAGAGAATTCATTAATCGGTGCCGGAAGTATTGTCACAAAAGACGTTCCGGCTAATGTAGTAGCGGTTGGGAATCCGTGTAAGGTGATAAGGACGATGTAGATTATAATGTTATATAAGATGAATGTTGTAGTAATGGGGACGTCGGGTTACCCGAAACTATTTTCTGCCAACAATACAAAATGTGAGTATATCGCGTCGGGCTTGCATGAAGCAGGTTGCAAGGTATCGATTATGGATGGCTTGTTCGGAACAAAAGGAGAGAAAAGGCGAGTGTATGGCATATCCGGTAACGGTATTAAGTATTGTATTCTGCCTAGGAAATTTAAAGCACTTTCCGTTTTTCTTAATATACCGTTGGCCTTTCGTTTCCTGAGAGATCAAAAAGAAAAAGGTGGAATAAATCATATAATCCTTAGTACAGGATATTTCCCTATATATGTTATGCTCGTGATAATAGGGAGGTTATCAGGGTATTCTCTCAGCGTCCATATAACGGAGTGGGATTTAGGGATGAATTATAAACGGCAGATAGATAAATTAAATGCCCGCATATTGGATAGGTGGTACGGAAGTCTTGTGAGTTTAATTTTGCCAATCAGCCATTTCCTCGAGGAGAAAAGTGAACGTTTCCACAAACCAGTTTTTCTGTTGCCAGTTTTGGGTTCATTTTCAAGGATTTCAGATGTCTCAGAGGTACAGCCACATTTCACATACTGCGGGCATATAGGGTATCTGCTTCGGAACAAGCTTGTTTTAGAAGCCTTTAAGAAAGTTTTGGAGCAGAATCACGATGCACGCTTGGTTCTTGTTTTGTCTGGAAACGAGCAGAACTTCAGGGATATTGAATCGTTGTTGAAGAAGGAAATGCTCGAAGAGTTTGTTTATGTAAAAAGCCAGCTCCCGCAGAAGGAACTTTATGCCCTATATGATTCGTCAATAGCTTTATTGGTTCCTCTTGATCCTAATAATTTGCAGGACAAGGCAAGGTTTTCTCAAAAAATCGCAGAATATTTGACATCAAAACGTCCGATTATTACAAGCGCAGCTGGGGAGATTACGTATTATTTTAAAGACAACGAAAATGGAGTGATTGTGCCGTTTACTTCGGATGGTTATTGTCAAGGTATGCTGCGAGTATTAAATAACCGTGCAAAAAGCGATGAAATAGGATTAGAAGGGTTTAAAACCGGAAGTAAGTATTTCGATTATATTAAAGTTGGAGAGCAGTTGGCGCAAGTCATATATAAAGTATATACAAAATGAATATCCTCTATATTGTTCCAGAGATGTCTCATCCTGGTGGCATTGGACGTGTGACGGCAATTAAGGCAAATTACTTGGTTGGCAAAGGTCATAATGTCACAATCGTGACTGAAATACAAGGTGACGCGCCATTTTTCTACGAATTGGATCCTAATATTGTGCATTATGATATAGGTATTTCAAAACGCGCGGCCAAATTAACCAAGATTGTAAAAAGAAGTTCGCGGATCCGGAAGATATTGAATATAGTATGCCCGGACGTTGTGATTTACACATATTTTACGCTCCCGGAAAAATGTGAAGTAAAATATAAAAGTGTGGTGGAATGTCACTTTAACAGATATGCACCTGTCCTTTCCGCCAAAGCCTTCGGGCGCTCAAAATTGAAGGCGGAGGTTATCATGCTTTACCAGGGCTACCTTTCCAGAAAATTTGATAAGCTGGTAGTCTTGACACATCAAGATAAAGAGTTATGGCAAAGTCATTCGAATAGGAATAATATTATTGTTATCCCGAATATGATGTCTTTCACGGTGGAAAGGTCTGCAGATCTTACAAACAAAAGAGTTATTGCAGTGGGGCGTCTGGATGCGCAGAAAAGTTTTGATAGACTAATCAGAATCTGGGCTAAAGCGAAGGTTGGGTTTCCCGACTGGAGATTGGATATTTTTGGAAAAGGGCCGGATAAAGAAAAGTATATCGATTTAATAGAAGAATTATGTCTTTGTGACTCAGTTGCGATTAATGCTCCTTCTGATAATATAAAGAACGAGTATTTGCACTCATCGATATTATGTTCTACTTCTACTTATGAAGGTTGGGGGCTAGTTCTGACGGAAGCCATGGCTTGTGGCGTACCTATTATATCTTATGATATTTGTTGCGGGCCCCGTGATATCATTAATGATTCTGTTACTGGGTTTTTGATTGCAGAGAACGATGAAGACGCCTATGTTCGGGCGTTGACCAGGTTAATGAGTGATTATGACCTTAGGGTCGCTATTGGAAATAATGCGCGAGAGGAAGCAAAGAAGTACGAAGTTTCAGACATTATGAAGCAGTGGGATACATTATTTGATGATTTAGTTTAAGGGTAGTTCAATATCATGATGGTATCTTAAATAATATCACTCAACATAGCAGTATTAAGAAGACGATATGATAAATACATCAAAAGACTTACATGAATATTTGGCTGCAGATTTAATGAGGCTCGAAAGATGCCCCAATCTAAAGGATAGGCTTTTAAAGAACGAATCATGGTATATATGGCGTTACATATATTTGTTGCGACATGTTGAATATCACCTGAATTCTGGACATAAGTTGCGGTATCTATGGTATTTTTTCTTTTATAAACGATTAGGGTTTAAGTTGCATTTTACAATTTATCCGAATACTGTTGGCCCCGGTTTTAGAATTTATCATATAGGGGATTTTGTGCATGTAGGTTCGAACGTTAGAATAGGGAAAAACTGTACATTGTTGCCGGGCGTGGTTTTTGGCAATAAGCATGAAATGGCAGATGGAGGGAATATATCTGTCGGAGACAATTGTTATTTTGGCCTTGGAGCGAAAATCCTCGGTAGCGTGATGATTGGCAACAATGTGACGGTAGGCGCAAATGCCGTTGTCACAAAAGACATTCCTGACAATGCCGTAGTTGGTGGAGTTCCGGCAAGGATTATAAGAACAGAATAGTGAAAATAGGAACATTTGTCCCGTTATTCGCCGGGAAACAACAATGCTTGTTTTATAATAATTTTAATCCGCAAGAGTTATGTTATTTAAAAGAGTTTGCCAGCAATGTACTAAATTACAATATACTATAGAATGGTTTATCGATCATTTTTATGCCTTCTTTATTAAACATTCGATGGGCCACTGTGGAAAAAATGTCATGATTAAACCCTCGACGTCAATTTTTAAGGGTCTGGAAAACATATACATAAGTGAGGATGTGCGTATTGCTCGATATGCAGTTATATATAGCACGAGAGCTAAGGTCTATATTGGTAGTAAAGTTGGGATTGCTCCATATTTTAAATGTATTACTGGAAATCATAATGTTAAATGTATAGGCCATTATATGTTTGACGGAGATTACAATAAAAGTGTAGAAGATGACAAAGATGTAGTAATTGAAGGGGACTCATGGATAGGAATAAATGTGACTATCTTGGCTGGAGTTACTATAGGCCGAGGCTCTGTGATTGCTGCTGGGGCTGTGGTGACAAAAAGCACCCCCCCCTATTCTATTATCGGAGGAGTCCCGGCGAGGGTCTTGAAATTCAGGTTTTCAATAGACGAAGTCTTAGAACATGAGAAACTGTTGTATCCGGAAGAAGAACGGTTATCACGAGAAGAACTTAACAAACAGCGTGAATGTTAAAGAAATGATATGTCCAAGGTTTTAGTCGTCGCAACGTCTCATAAAACTCGAGGAGGGATAACGGCGGTAGTTAAAGCTCACGAGAAAGGCCTGCAGTGGAAAGAGTATCATTGCCGCTGGATTGAAACGCATATCGATAAGGACGCATTGTGGAAGTTAGCATATTTTATTAGAGGCTGGTTTGAGTTTGTCGCATTGGTCCCGTTTTATGACATTGTCCATGTCCATTTGAGCGAGCCCCCGTCGGCTCTCAGGAAGTGCTTGTTTGTCCCGATAGCCAAATTGTGGAGGAAAAAGGTGATTGTCCATTTTCATTCTTTTTCCCCTGAGACGACGATTAAAAGTAAATACGGGAAGATTTATAAATATTTGTTTTCCAGTGCGGATATCGTGATAGTGCTGTCGCAATTATGGAAGAAGTACGTGGAGGAGGCCTTCGGGCTTTGCGACAAGGTGAGGGTGGTGTATAATCCTTGCACGGCGGAAGTTTATCCGCAACATTATGAGCGGAAGAATCAGATTCTATATGCCGGGACCGTGAATGCCCGCAAGGGTTATAAGGATATGATAGCAGCGTATGCTTCTATAGCGAAAGAGTTCCCGGAGTGGCGGATTGTATTTGCCGGCAATGGAGAAGTGGAGCAAGGTAAGAAACTGGCAAGCGATCTTGGGATTGCAGCTCAGACTGAGTTTTTAGGATGGGTTTCGGGTAATGAGAAAGATAAAGCATTCAAGGAAGCCTCCATCTTTTGTCTTCCGAGTTATGCCGAGGGCTTCCCGATGGCTGTTCTTGATGCATGGTCATACGGGCTGCCGGTGATAACCACTCCCGTTGGCGGAATTCCTGATGTCGCCAAGGATGGAGAGAATATGCTGCTGTTCAATCCAGGGGACACGGACGAGCTGGCTTTACAGATGAGGAGGTTGATTAGTGATTCTGAATTACGAGAGCGGATAGGCGCGAAGTCGTTGGAGCTGGCGCGGACGACGTTTAATATGAAGAGGATTAATGAGGATATAGGGGGGATATATGAGGAGATAAGTGTAAAGCGGTAGGCTTGAGTACAATCTCTCCGGTGGTGTGTATTAATACTGATAACAGTTTTGCAATAACGAGAGACCCTCAAATAGGCAACCACTAAAGTTTATAGCAGGATAATAAAGAATAAATATGTTTGGAACCTTAAAGGAAATATGTCATTAAAATCACAGATTGATATAAAGAGAAAGTTGGCAAGTTATTGTCTGATTTATCAAAATGAGATGAAGCCAATATCGGTGAATTTTAGGGAACTAGTTAAAGATCTGGATAAAAATGAGCGTTACACTCATCAGATCCACCCTTACCCAGCTAAGCTTCTGACTCAAATACCATATTATTTCCTGTATACAGATGCGTTGTGTCCAAAAGATGGTATTGTATTGGATCCGTTTTGTGGAACAGGAACTGTATTATTAGAGGCGGTATTGAGTGGCCGTAACGCATTAGGCGCAGATGCTAATCCGTTGGCTAGTCTTATTTCTCGCGTGAAAACGAATTATATCCCCAAAGCAGATTTGCAAGAAACACTAAAGAAGGTGTTGCAGCGAGTAAATGATACGAACGTGGCGACTAGTTATCCTGATGCGGTTTCGGCATGGTATTCACCGCGTACCCTACCTCAATTATCAGCCCTACAAGAATCTATTGAGATGATTGAAGATGAAAAGAAAAAAACATTTTTCGAGCTCTGCTTTTCAAGTGTGGTGAGGAAAGTTAGTTATGCGGACCCATCCATTTCTGTCCCAGTACATTGGAATCCTAAAAGATTTATTAATAATCCGAAGAAAATGTATGAGGTGGAAAGTAGGTTAAAATCTTTGGAATCAATTGATGTGTTCGATAGATTCGAAGCGGTATGCCAAACCAATATTGATATGATAGAGACGTTGAACGGTAAAATCAGAAGCGGAGTAAGTGCAAAAATTATATCGGACGATGCCAGGAGTTTAGGTTTAGAAAGTAATAGCGTAGATATGATATTGACATCACCACCTTATGCAGGAGCACAAAAATATATACGGGCTTCATGGTTGAGCCTTTATTGGTTGAAATTGGTAGAATTGAATGAGATTAAATGTCTCAAGAGACGCAATATTGGTAGGGAGGACTATAAGAAGTCAGAAATATATGAATGCTACACGTCAATACCCTCTGCCGATGAAGTATTAAGTATAATCTATAAAAAAGGGAAAAAAGATAGGGCTTTTTTAGCAGCTAATTATTTAAATGAAATGAAAATTGCTTTAGATGAAGCCTGCCGTGTTTTAAAAGTCGGTGGATATATGGTGATTGTAATTGGGAATAATACAGTATGCGGGCAGGTATTTGACACTCAAAGTTATTTAACGACGTATTTAGAGGGGAATGGAATGCAGTTGCAGTTTAAGCTAATAGATGATATAAAATCGTATGGGCTAATGACTAGGAGAAACAAGACTGCTAATATGATTACTCGTGAGTGGATATTAGTATTTAAAAAATAAGACCAATGGACGAAAAGGAAAAGAAATATATATACAATAAGATAGATACATTAAATAGTATACTATGGGAAAATAGAGTATTGAAGCCGCATCTAGAGGGCTGGCTTAACAATTTTAAAAAAGAAGAAAAAGATGATGCTCTATATTTGTTGTCTAGATGTATGTATTTTGGTATTGTTAGTATTAGAGCCATATTGAGAGCGTTATATAGAGACAAGTATTGTTCTCCAGTTATCCAAGAAATTAGGCGGGCAAACGAAGAGACTTTGGATGACACGGTTATAGAACGAGGGTTTCAAGACCACTTAATGAGAACACGATTTGTTGGAGTCGGGAATCCTTCTGAAAGTGGAACACATTTGTTGTATTATTTTAGGCAGGAGAATAGAATTCCGAAGAAGCTGTTTGTGAATACAGACGATTTGTACGTATTGAAAGAAAATGGTACTGTCGAATTAAGAGCAAGAAATATTGATCATATCGTTTTTATTGATGATTTATGCGGCTCGGGTTCGCAAATAAAGAGAGACAGTAATGTGAAGCGCTGCGTGCAAAATCTTCGAAAATTAAAAAAAGGTCTCAAAATATCTTATTTAATGATGTTTGGGACAAAAGAAGGGATAAATGTAGTTAAGAATACAACTCTTATAGGTAGTGAGATAAAATTATTTGATGAAGTAGAAGCAGTGATGGAATTAAATGAAAGTTATAAGTGTTTTGGAGAACATTCGCGCTACTTCTCGAATAAGGGATGTAAGGAAAAAATTCGAACTATGTCGTACAAATATGGAAAATTTTTGATAGGGAGAAGGGTAGATAGAAATCATCCACGGATGGATTCTGACAAACGAATACAAAGAATAGAAGCTAATGCATTGGGCTATGGCGATTGTCAGCTATTGTTGAGTTTGCATCATAATACCCCAAACAACACGCTCCCCATAATTTGGTTTGATGAAGATAATTCAGTATGGACCCCGATTTTTAAAAGGTATAACAAAGTTTACTAATAGTATGATCGCGAATCCGTTTGATATAAATAAGGCTGTTGATTATACAGATCAAGACATCTTCAAGTACTGGGTAGACCTTAATGATACTACTGGTTTTAGTGGTATACTTAAGCCAAATACCTTGATGCCTATGATTATAGAAGGAAGCAAAGGTAGCGGAAAGACTCACATAATGAAGTATTATTCTTATGAACTGCAAAAAATTCGATTGCGGTCTGAGGATGAAAGAAAGTTGAAATCAGGTTTTGAGGAAGAAAATTGCATAGGCGTTTATATTCGATGCAGTGGCTTGAATGCCAATGTGTTCTCCGGAAAAGGGTTGGATGACAATACATGGGAATCGATTTTTGCTTTTTATTGGGAACTGTGGATTGGGGAACGATTACTTAATGTGTTAAGTGATATGCAGAGAGTTGGCTTAATATCTAATGAAGAGCAAATGAGGCTGATCAATGCTATACCTGCTCTTTTTATGAAATGTGATGCCGGATATAGCTCTTTAGAAGACTTTCGGGTGTATTTAATACAATTGCAAAAAGAATTGTTATACGAGATTCATAATTTCTTTCTTTTGGGTAAAAAAAAGCCGGGTATTGAAATAAAACTTAAAATTTCGGACTTGACTTATGGCATCCCTAATCTGTTAAAACAGAACGTGGAATATTTTAAAAAAAGGCATGTTTTATATTTGATAGATGAATATGAGAATTTTTCAGAACAGCAACAACAAGTGATGATGACGCTATTGAGGGAGAAACCAACTTCATGTACGATTAGAATAGGTACACGTCCATATGGTATTCGAACCTATTATACTGTTGGAAAGATAGAAGAGAATAGAGAAGGGTCTGAGTACGAGCGTATTAAACTTGATGAAGAAATTAGGGAAGCGGCGAACTACAAGGAATATTTGAAGAATATTTGTTTAAAAAGGTTGCAGGGTGCGGGTATTATTCTGAACAGCTCATTTGACTTGGATGCCCATATAGATAATATAACTGCTGAAAATATTATTGAACGCGCCGAACACATTAAATCAGCAGGAACAGTTAAAGATAAATTAAGAAATAATTTACAAAAATATAAATCAGAAATTCTTAGTGACGAGCAGATAAGTGAAATAATAAGTTTACTTACATTTGAGAAGGATCTTGTAACAGAGAGGGCTTGTTTCGTCTTTTTATATAAGCGAATGAAAGCAAAGAGCAAGGATTTGATTGCTGATGCAAAATCCATTCATCAAATTGCTAATCAATATATAAATAAGGTGAATTTAAAAGATAACGAATTAGCTAAATACTTATCTCATTATAGAAAGGATATTGTTGATTCTATTGCCCGTAGCGCCAATATTCAGATACCATATTATGGGTTGGATTCTTTGATTGAGCTATCTTGTGGGATTCCAAGGACATTGCTGAGAATATTAAAACATGCATTCTCAAAACAGTATTTTAATACTGGGAAGGTTCCATTTGAAAAAAACCGATCATTAAAAGTTGAATCCCAGCAAGCAGGAATTGAAAGCACATGCGATTGGTTTTTTGAAGAGAATAGGATATTAAATGATAAAAATGATATTGCATCATCTGTGCAACGGTTAGGAAGCTATTTGCAGAATGTTAGATTCTCGGATATACCACCGCAATGTTCAATAAATATATTTAGCGTTCAAGAAGAAAACATGACAGCTGCGGCGAGGGAAACCCTTAAAGTTCTCACAATGTACTCGTATATCGTTCCTCACAAGAATAGAAGGAAAAGAAATGCGAATAATAAAATGTCTACTTATAAGTTGAATACTATATTGATACCAAAATATGAATTGTCATTAGAAGTAAGAGGCAATGTTGAATTATCAAATAAAGAGGCAGAAATTATTTTCAACTCTGCTAAGGCATGCGAATATGAGAATTTCGTGAAAAATAAGTTGAGATTGTATAACTTCCCTTTCTCCTCTATAGAAAAAGAATCGTCTAAAGCTACACCTCCTTTGTTGTTCGCAGAGTATGAATTATAATTATTTTAGAAAAGAAAAATTCGGTTCTGTAGAAGATTTGAAAACTTTAGAACCATATGATTGTTTAATTTCATCGCACGTCGAAGTTGATCGAGTTATAACTCCTTCGCAAATGATTCCATATAATGAATTGTGGTGGGTGAAAACAGATAAAGATAATTTACGAATAAAAGAAGAGAACGTGAAAGTCTTTAATATAACAGAAGATAGCGATGATGGGATAACAAAAACGTTGTTAGAGAATAGATATCAGAAATTGTGTATAGACATCACCGGTTTTATTATTCCGAAACTGCTTCTGTTGTTGCGTTTTTTACATATCAAAGGGTTTCGTTCAGTAGATATTATATATACAGAACCTAATCAGTATATCAATGATGAATATGCGCAATTCTCGGATACATTGTTAGAAGTTAAGCAGATAACTGGCTATGCTGGACAACATATATCTGATATGGCTAATGACTTATTAATAATTGCGGCAGGATATGATCATAGTCGTATTATAGACGTAGCTAATGCTAAGAAGAGCGCTAATAAAGTGCTATTGTTTGGGTTCCCGCCTTCTAGTCCGGATATGTTTCAAGAAAATATCTTAAGAGCGTATCAAGCAGAAAGCGCTGTGGGCTCAGATTGCTTTAAGGACTTAGATATGAATGTATTCGCCCCAGCAAATGACCCCTTTATGACGGCTCAAGCATTAAAAGAGTTTATGAACCATCCAAGAAAAAAACCTTTTACAAATGTTTATTTTTCTCCAATATCTAGTAAACCACAGGCTTTGGGAATGGCATTATTCTATATATGGGAAACAGGTTGGAAAAAGGAATGGAGCATAATATATCCTTTCTGCAGCAGATATAATAATGATACGTCTCATGGCATCTCCAGAATATGGAGATATAAGATAGAATTGCCAGAATATAATCAACAGTTATAATGTAGTTTTAACTACACTGCTGTCCGAAGAAGATTTACCATAAAGAGAGCTGGCCAATAGAGCCGCCCTTCAGAACGGAGTTGTAATAAAAGTCTCGAATATCACATCTTCTGAAGAAGATCTGCCTGATAGAGAAGGCGTGTCTTTCAATCCATATTGATTTCTAGCGTAGATATGCAGCAGATAGCCACAAACAACTATACGGGTCAAAAAAATTTTATCCTTATAACTTAATACAATTTAATTTAATTTATTAACCTATGTCGGAGATTTATTCTCGTGACACAAATCTTAAAGATCAAGAATAATGGAAAAAAAGGTTTATTACGGAGAATTTACCCTGAAGCATTGGATTGAATTGCTATTGAGGAAAAATTTAGAACTGCCACCATATCAGCGAAATTTTGTTTGGACAGAAGACCAAGTAAAAGGATTTGTAAAGGGCATAAAAGAAGAAATTTTTATCCCGCCTGTAACAATCGGAGTTTGTAAAATTGGAGGAATAAATCACAATTTAATATTAGATGGGCAACAGCGTTTGTCAAGTATTTTGTTGTCTTTTTTTAGAGTTTATCCTAAAAAAGAAGCTTTCCCTTGTAGAGTAGAAGAATTAGATATGGATGATGGTACAATAGAAGAGGATATTGAGGAACCGAGAGTAGAGTATATCAACTGGTCTTTACGGATGTTCGCAGATAGTGGGCCAACAGAACAAGGGGTACGTGATTCTATAACGTCTCTGCAGTATAGCTCTGTTGATTATGGAGTAAATGATGATTTCTTTGAAAATAAATATCTCCCATTCTCATTTATTGTCCCCAATGTAGATGATAATGCGGCGCAACACGAATTTTATTCTTCGGTATTCCGCAATATAAATATTTTAGGAACACAACTTGACCCTATTGAAAGTCGTCAGTCTCTTTATTTTCTTAAAACAGAATTAAAAGATTTTTTTGATCCCGAATGTTGCCGAAAAATAAAAATAGAGTTGGTAGGTAAGACACTGGCGTATGATTTTGTGAGAACAATATCTATTCTTTCGCAATATAAGAAAGACGGAAGAGCCAGCCGTCTAGCTCAAAGTTATAAATCAAGAATGGAGAAATATTATGAAGAGTATATTTATGCTGTAGTAAAAGATGAGAATAATGTAACGTTTGGGAAGTTTTCCTCTATAATTCCGAACAATGATTTCGCTCCTCGAATTGCCAAATTAACAACGGCTCTCGTAGGACTTGGATATGATCAGTTGCATTTCCCGTCTATTATTGATGTTGACATTTATATGTTTGGCCTTGTATATAATACTGTAATAGAAGGCCAAGATATAGATCTAATTCATAAAGATAATCTGCTTCATGACCTTCAAAACGAAATTGCGAATCTTAAACGAGACGAAAGTCATAAGTCTTCACCATCGTTGCTAAAACATATGCGTAACCGAGTAGATCAATCTATAACTATATTCAATCGTTATGTTATACATCACGCCATATAACCATATACATTTTATTCTTAAATCAGAAATATTGATAGCAAAAGAGGCTATTTGGTCACTGAATGCAACAAAAGGAGGAATAGAAACATACCCGATTAGCGATTATATATTTCATTCTCTTTTTTTAAGATTAACAGGTGCTCAAGAGCAAAAGTTAAAATGTATTTGTTGGGAAATGGCCTGTAGAGATTACGAATATCGATATAAACGCTATGAACGTACACCTTACAGTGAATGCTCTGACTATAAGGATAAGTGTATGGTATATAATGATATTCTTGAAGAGATAAAAAAAATCGACAAGACCTTTGTAATAACAGAAGCTATAAAAAAGGAAATACTTAATGATTGGAGGACGTCTATACAAGAACTATTTGAAAATAGCGTATTAGTACAAAGTTTTCATAGAAAATATATCGAATATAAAGAAATTGTCCCGAATGTGCGAACTGATTGGATTATGGGCGAAAATCAGTTGTTTTTAAAGAAGGATAATATCCCAGAATCAGATAGATGTGCTACATGTGGATTAACATTATATGAAATATTTACAGAGTATATTTACCGTGAGCGTAATCGTTGTGCTCATAATACCAAGTCATATCAACAAAATCTACCTACGTTTGCAATTCTCGAATCTCCGGAGTACAAAATACAGAACTATTTTTTGTATATATCGATTATTATATTATTAGATAATATTTATGTAACACTATTTAAATTTTATTTAGAAAAGTTAGAAAGACGTCACTAAAATCAGGTGGGGACTTTTGAACGATTTAGTTTAAAAGATTAATATATCCACGACAATTATCTTATGGTAAAGATAAACCCTGATACCCAGATTAAAAAAGTCCAGATAATAGAGGAGGAATCCCTATGTATGTGCTTTGTAGGACGAAGGAACCTACCTGGACTTCTCTGAGGTTATTAGGAACGTGACCAAGTAGACGCAGGGGATAGTTATCGCAAAGACGTGATAGATATGTCAGTGATTCTGGGTGAGGTAGGGGTATAGACATAATATTCGCTTTAATACTAATGCTAAAACATCTTGACCAAATCGTCCCGCGCCCGACATCTCATGAGGTTGGGTTGAAGCGGGTGCTGCTGTCGGGCGATGAGACGGAGACGGCGGTGACTCAGATTGCCGTGACGAGGCTGGCGGAAGGGGAGGTGGCTGCCGAGCACCTGCATGAATCGATGGAGGAGTATTTCTATTTCCTGAAAGGGGAGGCGGTGGTGTGCATCGACGGTCGGGAGTTGCTATGCCGAGAAGGTGATTTTCTGCAAGTGGAATGCGGCAGTCGTCATTCCGTACTGGCGAAGTCAGAAGTTGAGATGCTGACGGTGGGCGTTGCCGTGTAATGGCTGGTGCTGCCGTGTAAATAAATCATTGTCATGGAGTTTCGTTTGAAGAATCTGAAGCTGGTGGAGTCGAAGCGCGAGCTGGCGGCGCTGCCGGAGGGGAAGCTGCTGATCAATACGATCAACGCGCATTCGTATAATACGGCGCTGGAGGACAGCAAGTTCGCGGAGGCGCTGCTCGGCGGTGACGCGCTGATTCCGGACGGCGCGAGCATCGTGAAGGCATGTCGCTGGCTGGGCGCGGAGTCGCAGCCGGTGGAGCGTGTCGCGGGCTGGGACCTCTTCGAGTTCGAGATGGGGCGGCTGAACGCGAAGGGCGGCAGGTGCATGTTCATGGGCAGCTCGCCGAAGGTGCTGGGGCTGATTGTGGAGCGGGCTCGGGAGGTGTATCCGAACATCGAGGTGGTGACGTATTCTCCGCCCTACAAGCCGGAGTTCTCGCCGGAGGAGAACCGCGCGATCGTGGATGCGGTCAACGCCGCCGACCCGGACCTGCTCTGGATAGGCATGACGGCGCCGAAGCAGGAGAAGTGGACGTATGCGCACTGGCCGGAGTTGAAGATCCGCTGCCACGTGGGCACGGTCGGCGCGGTGTTCGACTTCTTCGCGGGCACCGTGAAGCGCGCCCCGCTCTGGTGGCAAAACCACGGGCTGGAGTGGCTCTACCGTCTGCTCAAGGAGCCCCGCCGCATGTGGCGGCGCTACGTGGTGGGGAATGTGAAGTTTCTGAGGAATGTGGGGAGAGAGAGGCGAGGAGGCCTCATTTAATACAGGAATCCGAACAGCCAAAGCGGTATCCGGCTGCCTGCTCCGACCTCAGTGTCGTCGACTGCGAGGTAGCTGTCCGGAACATCGGCAATCTGGTCGAATGTCTTGCCTTTGCCGCCCACCTCAAAAAGGAGCCTGCCATCGATGAGGAAGTCTCCCTGTATGGGGTAACAGACGTCGTGCAGGACGCGCAGTTGGCTGATGAAGAATGTCTCCCGCTCGTTTCCCTTGTCCACCTTCGGACAAAGGACGTGCATCAGGCTGGGATTGCCGAGGAAAATCTTATCCGGTTTGGAGAGGGACTTGTAATTCTTGGTCTTGGCTGTGAGCAGGGTGAGGACCTGGGCCTTGTCGAGAGCATAGAGCATCTTGAGTCCGGATTCGTTGTCCGTGGAGAGTTGCCTCCAAAGTTCCGACATATTGGGATCGAAGGGGACATGCTCGCTGATAATCATTAGGAGTTTCTTTACTTTCCGGAGTGTTTCATAGGTGACATTCTCAACGGCGGGAAGGTCAGAATCAATGACAACGGTGACTGTCTCGCACAACCTGGAAGAGAAATCTTCCAGAGATTCACGATAGAAGGGGTAGTACCCGTGGGAAAGGTATGCTTCGAAGAGGGGCGTCACCTTGATGCTTGCGACGATGTCCATCGCTTTCCTGACATGGCGCGTCAGGACATCATCCAGCGGAATGGCCTCGGTCTTGAAAATGCCTTCCAGTTCAAGGTATTCGCGAAAAGAAAGACCATGCAGGGTGTATGAAGTCTGACGACGGGACATATCCACGCTTGCATTGTCGAGGACCAGCAGGGAGCTGCTGGTATATACGATGCTCATATCGGGATAGTCGTCGTAGATATTTTTCAGTGCTTGGGACCATCCTTCGTAACGATGCACTTCGTCCAGATAGAGCCGTAAAACGCCGTGTCGGTCCGCCCAATCGACGAGCTCCATCAGGCTGTGTGTGGCGAACCACAGGTTGTCCAGCGAGGCATAGAGAGTCTGGTCAATGTCCTCGTAGTTCTCCAGGATATGCTGGAGGAGCAGAGTGGTTTTCCCAACACCTCTGGCCCCTTTTATGCTGATGATACGCGCTTTCCAGTTAATCTGGCTGTATAGATAACGCTTGAAGCGCAGGTCAATCTTTGCAATTCTTCGGTGATAGCTATCGTATAGCGGCTGGAGTTCTGCTTGTTCCATGGCAATGACCGTTTGTTTTCGAGGCTAATATAGTGATTTTATGGTTCAAACCATAAAAATTTCGATAATTTTATGGTTGCAACCGAAAATTCTGGCCGTTTCCTTGATTCTGCCATCGCCGGCGGCACTTGGCGGGACACTATAAAAAAAGAAGCCCCCGTCTCCGGGGGCTCCTTCATTTCGCAATATCGCTGAGTACGAACCCTACAGCTGAGGGCCTGCGGCAACGAGGGCCTTGCCGGCGTCGTTGCTCTCGTACTTGTGGAAGTTCTTGATGAAGCGTCCGGCGAGATCCTTTGCCTTCTCGTCCCATACTGAAGGATCTGAGTAGGTGTCGCGAGGATCGAGGATGCCGGTGTCAACGCCCTCGAGAACGGTGGGCACTTCGAAGTTGAAGTAGGGGATGGTCTTGGTGGGCGCCTTGTCGATCGAGCCGTTGAGGATGGCGTCGATGATTCCGCGGGTGTCGCGGATTGAGATGCGCTTGCCGGTTCCGTTCCATCCGGTGTTCACAAGATAAGCCTTGGCTCCGCTCTTCTCCATTCTCTTCACGAGCTCCTCCGCATACTTGGTGGGATGCAGCTCGAGGAATGCCTGTCCGAAGCATGCAGAGAAGGTCGGGGTGGGCTCGGTGATTCCGCGCTCGGTTCCCGCCAGCTTTGCGGTGAAGCCTGAGAGGAAGTAGTACTTGGTCTGCTCAGGAGTCAGGATGGACACGGGAGGAAGAACTCCGAATGCGTCGGCTGAGAGGAAGATCACCTGCTTTGCGGCGGGACCCTCGGAAGCGGGACGCACGATCTTGTTGATATGGTAGATAGGGTAAGAGACGCGGGTGTTCTCGGTCACGCTCTTGTCGTTGAAGTCGATCTTGCCTTCGCCGTCCACGGTCACGTTCTCGAGGAGGGCGTCGCGGCGGATGGCGTTG